>Ga0172365_10004431_pt1 | contig 10382 bp, 10 predicted proteins | sample LakKivSesite48cm_FD_114535 | JGI IMG/M metagenome (GOLD analysis project Ga0172365, IMG submission 114535) | Sediment microbial communities from Lake Kivu, Rwanda - Sediment site 48cm | ecosystem: Environmental > Aquatic > Freshwater > Lake > Sediment | place: Rwanda: Western Province, Lake... | reverse complement strand
TTATCAAGGAACGTTGAAGGCGATGGCGGAAAAAATTCTTGAAGACAGCCTCGGTAAAACTGTTTTGATTAGGCTGAGAGGTGGCAAAAGCATAAGAGGACTACTGCGAGGATTCGACCAGCACCTTAACCTTGTTCTTGAGAAGGCTGAAGACGTGACTGACAAGGACAAGGCTGCTGAACTCGGCCTAATAATAGTCAGGGGAGACAACGTCGTCATGATTTCTCCGCCGCCAAGGTGAAACTATCCATGGGTAAAGGCACACCGTCTTTTGGAAAACGAATGGGCAAAACCGTTCACATTCGCTGCAGGCGTTGCGGCAGAAGATCGTACCACGTTAGGGAAAAAAGGTGTTCAGCCTGCGGGTACGGCGAGTCGCCTAGAATGCGCCATTACTCGTGGCAGACAAAGAAGCTAAACCGCGAAAGACGAGCCTAACACTGTTTCTTTTCTGGGCATCTGGGAGAAAAGCATTTAAATAATACCGTTGGGAAAGTTACCAAAATCGACGTGAACTGGGCATGGTAAGAAAAGCCAGAATTAAACTGACAAGCACCGACTACGAGAAGCTTGAAGGCGTATGCGGAGAACTCAAAGCCATAGCCCAAAAAAGCGGCGTGAAGGCAAACGGACCCATCCCGCTGCCTACTAAGAAGCTCCGTGTGCCAGTAATGAAAAGCCCGTGTGGCGAAGGAACCAAAACGTGGGACAAATGGGAACTACGCATCCATAAACGTCTGATGGACATTGACGCTGAGGAAAGGGTCATGCGCCGGGTCATGAGAATGCGTGTTCCAGAAGAAGTTTTCATAAGCATCGAACTAATCTGACTCTTCATCCATAACGAATTCATATTTTCCTTATTCGTTTTTTCCTAAATGACTTTTAGTTTTAATGACTTTTTTAGGTTTTATGATTCTCTTTTCTTTTAATTGTTTTATATATGGGACCAAAGAGACCATTTGTTTTTATTTTGGATTTGTATTTGGGACGTGAATTTGTTTGTTAATATTACGCTACTTTCTGCCCCGACCTCTCATAAACAGAAATGCCACAATTACAGCTATGGCAGCCACTGCGGCTCCTATGATTACGTATAAAAGTGGAAAACTTTCTAAGGGAGCTAAAGTAACGTCTGTAACTGAACCTACCGTTTGAACGCAAAGAACCTGAGTCCCGTCCCATGTTTGTAGTCCTTGATACTCCGGTGTGTTTGGCCAGTTTAATGTTTCCACGACTATGTTCTTGTTAGATCTTATTACGTGTGTTCCAGGCTGAGTCAATAAGTGATAAGAATCAGCTTTAATTGGATAGGTATAATCATCAATCGTGATTTCTGTGTCTTCAGACGCGAAAATGTAAGCCTCTACATATGAATCTGGCGCAGAAAGCCAAAATGGGGTATCTTCGTTAGGCTTAACTCCAAAAAATCCTACACCAGACCCATATGCATCATAAGTTCCATTTTGTCCATTTGCGTTAGCAAGTGAGCCATTATGCATGTACTCAAGCAAAACTGGGTGGTCGCTCTGCACCACAAACGCGGGCGCCTGAGGTTTAAAGCCCCATCCGCTGCCTCCTACGACGTTCGCTGTTAATATTTGTTGCTTAGTTTCCAAGCTATACACTTTAACCTTTGTATCTTGTGTAGCTGACACTCTGAACCCGTAGTTTTCGGTCCAATCCCAGCTAGTGGTTGACCATGAATAAAAAGTCTCTCCGACAAATCCACCTCCAACAGTAGCAGGCACATAAAAAGTGCGGGCATATCCCCAAATGTCTGGTGGTCTTCCTGACTGAATCATGATGTTGCCTGTCGAAACAATTTTATACGCTTTGAAACAGTCAAACATCAGTTCTTTCCATCCATTAGCATCAATTACGTATTGATGTTCATCTCCGTCTTCTCTTGTCACGGTGACCGTAGACTTCTCTAACGCGAAAATTGCGTATTGGATACTGTATTGTACATTTCCATGGGTTTGTGAAGAAATTAGGTAAAATTCTTTGCCAACATAAGCTCCGTTAGTGGACTGGTAAAAGGTTGCGGGTGCAGGTGACATTGTTTCGTTGTTATTTATCAATCTTGTCCAATTTGCATAATTAATGAGCATAACGCAAGCCATCTTACTTGTTTCCACTTTGAAAAAGGTTCCGTTTGGTAATAAAACATAATGTTTCTGCATGCTATTTAATGTGGTATCAGAAACTAATGTGTCGTTGCTCTGATCGTAAATCTTAACGTGGGTATTATCCTTCATTCCCACAACCGCAATCAGAACCTTTGTTGTTGCGTTCGCCGCGAGCCTCCAGCCTGAATTTGGGTCATTACCAATGGTAAGATTATATCGATAAATTTTTGCTGGAATATAACCGTAATACGTGTATCCCTCCTGTGCGGACACTTTAGAAATTGTGACTGGAGAGAAAGCAAGAAGAGAGTTACATAATAAAAGAGTGGCAATTACTGCTACGGATAATTCTACTTTAAAATTCTTTCTTAACATCGTTCCTAATTCACCTCAATGGGATGAATGTTGTTAAAATCATACTTTATGAATAATAAAACTATCGCAATTATCAAATTTCTCTTAATGTGGCTATTTGCTGTTAAAATATTAGAATTCTTTAGCTAGCTATCTAATTTTACTTGCTTGTTTGTTTTCAATGTTGAAAGAGCAAAAAAATGAAAGTTAGCAAAGAAGAAAGAACAAAAACATTTGGGTTTAGCCTAGATAAAAATTAAACGTGACCAACATCAGTACAACAGCGACTGCAAAGCTTATTGCCCAAGCAGTCTTGTTCCACCAGAAAACTTTTGCCCCGTCAAGTATGCCCAAAGGAATAAGGTTAAAAACCGCTATCCAAGCAGCGAGAGACGCGCTGTTCATAAGTAAATCGTTTGAGCCTCCCGGAACAAGAAAAATGAAGCTTAGAAATACGCCTGTGAGTCCTATGCTTGTTAAGGGACCTGCAAGCGCCGTTATGCCGACTGTTTTTTTGTCCGCTGCGCCAGCGATTACGACGGCACCTGGAGAAACAATTTTTATCATACTTATGGGTATCGTCATTATCGTGAACGCTGCGCTTAAAATATTGATGCGGAACTCAGCCCAGAGCCCGTATTGTTTAGCAACCGCCTTGTGTGCAAGTTCATGCGAAAGAAAGATAAACGTGAAAATCGCCGCTGAAACAAACGTGCCAAGAGGATCAGAGAAGATTCTGAAAACCCATTCTAAGCCGACGCTGTTCCACGAAAGCCCCACAGCCATTACGATTAATGCTCCTGCTGTTAAGTGAACCATTTCAGTGCTGCTCGTCCATCCTTCTCTCTTAGCTCTGAACGGGTACTGAAACGTGGGTTGACCTATGGTCTGAGACGGGCGTTCCTCAAATGACGGCTGGTAGCTTTTTTCCTTGGCGCTGGGCTTATGGATTGTTGCTTGCCACAGTTCTGGGCAGCTGTGGTTTTCAGGCAGCCTGTGTTCTTCGCAGTAGTACATGCCGCAAAATGAGCATCTGAAGGGAAGATCAACGTTTTTGCCGCAGTACTGGCACTTCAATGTAGACCCTTATCCATTGCCTATTTACGCACGGCAAAAAGCTTCAACATCGTGGCTTAAACTTGTTTCGTTAAGAAGGCTTAAAAGACGACAAAGTTCTCATAATTAAAGAATCCCCATTCAAAAGCCGGAATTGCCATGAACGATAAAACAACAGGAAAGAATAAAGTAAGATGCGCCGTGATAGGTTACGGTCCCGCGTTCAACATGGGCAAATCTCACTGCAACCAAATAACGGCAACTGACGGACTTGAGCTTGTAGCCGTGTGCGACGCGGACCATAAAAGAACTGAAGCTGCAAGGAAAGACTTTCCCAAAATAAGAACTTATGAGGATTTAGGTAAGATGCTAAAGGACGTTGATTTTGGTCTTGTTGCGGTTGTTACGCCGCACAACACTCATGCTGACTTAGCTCTTCAATGTTTGAAGGCTAGAAAACACGTTATCGTCGAGAAACCCATGTGCATAACAACAGCTGAAGCCACAGCCATGATCGAGGAAGCAAGGAAAAGGAACCTGACGCTTACGGTTTTTCACAACCGAAGACTCGACGGCGACTTTCTGGCATTAAAGGAAACAATAAACAAGGGGCAAATCGGTCAGGTTTTCCATATAGAAGCGTTCATGGGAGGCTATGGGCATCCGGGAATGTGGTGGCGGTCAAACAAGAAGGCTTCAGGCGGAGCCTTCTACGATTGGGGAGCGCACCTGCTAGACTGGATTCTCAACATTGTCCCAGACAGCGTCGCAGGGGTTACGGGTTGCTTCCACAAACTTGTGTGGATGGACGTCACGAACGAGGACCAAGTGGAGGCATTAATACGGTTTGAAAATGGTACCGTCGCGGATGTGCAGTTGTCCAGCTTAGCCAGCGTAAGTAAGCCCCGTTGGAGAATCCTAGGCACGAAGGGAGGAATAACGACCGTGCCTGAGCAGCAATACTTCCACATGGTTACTTTCAGTGACGGTAAACTCGTTGAAACAAAAGTCCAATTCAGAAAAAGCGAACGTTCAGCCTATTACCGAAACATCGCTGACCATCTTCTACGAGGAACCGAACTGCTCGTCAAACCCGAAGAAGCGCGAAGGGTCATCTCCATCATGGAAGCAGCCGAAGAGTCTTCAAGGACTGGTGAAACCGTGAAACCAGCGTACCCGTAGGCTTTTCTGTCCATTGTACTTTATGACTCAGCAAAGACACGCATACAAGATTGAGGAAGCTACGGCATGAAGCAGTTTTCTGGGAAAAAGGTTCCCGTCATCTTGGACACGGACATCGGAGACGACATTGACGACACGTGGGCTTTAGCGTTTTTGTTAAAGTCGCCTGAACTAGACGTTAAACTCGTTGTTTCAGACACGGGAAACACGACCTATCGAGCCAAGATTATTGCGAAGATGCTGACCGCCGCGGGAAGAACGGAAATCCCAGTCGGAATCGGCATATCCCAAAGCAGCGAGACAGGCCCTCAGCAAGAATGGGTCGAAACATATCAACTGTCATCCTACGAGGGCACTGTCCATCAGGACGGCGTAAAAGCCATAATTGACACAATAATAGACTCGCCTGAACCTGTAACGCTAGTCTGCATCGGTCCAGTTCCCAATGTTGCCGCAGCTCTTGAAAAAGAACCTAGAATAGCTGAAAAAGCAAGGTTCGTGGGCATGCACGGTTGTCTCCGTAAGAGTCCCTGGGGATACGACGGCAAAAAAGGCGGCTTCGTAGCGGAATACAACGTTTACGCAAACCCTAAAGCCTTAAGGAAGGTTTTCGAGGCTCCTTGGCAAGTAACAATTACGCCGCTTGACACCTGCGGCTTCGTAACACTTAAAGGTGAAAAGTACCGCACAGTCAAGGAATGCAACGACCCATTGGTTCAAGCGTTAATGGAGAACTACAGGGTTTGGTTGAAGAAACGCGAAGGCATGCAGCAACAGTTCGAGACTCAGAGCACAATCCTCTTCGACACCGTGGCGGTTTACCTGACTTTCTCAGAGGAACTTCTTGAAATGCAGAAACTCGGTATACGCATAACGGATGATGGCTACACCGTAATCGACGACGAAGCTAAACACGTAAACTGCGCCGTTGAATGGAAAAACCTTTCAGCGTTCGAGGACTTGCTTGTAGAAAGGTTAACAGGTAAAAAACCAGAATAAACACGGTCACTTAGGTTTGTTGTGTTTCAAATCTGGATACTTGTCTCGGATTTTTTCGTCCGCAATCTTCGCAATCAAAGAGTTCGAAATCAGAACATACTTAACGTTTGATAGTTCCGCAAGGTCAGCTGGCTTCTGGTCTTGGGTGACGAGTAAAAGGTCGTTTCTTCTAGCGTAGTCCACGACGTCCCTGTCTTTTGCTCCTTGAAGTCCTACTTCCTGAATAGTCGCGACCTCCCAGCCTAAGGTTTCAAAGTACTCCTTAAGCCCTGCGTACATTTCATCCAGCAACAGTTTCAACTACGAATCCTCCAATAGCTAAATTAAATGACAATTAACACAGCACAAAAAATATATTTATCTTTCCAACGGCAAAAAGGTTCAAATAAACAAAAAACCGTTAATCTACCACAGAAAAAAGAGTACAGACGCTGTTAAGCCGGGGTGGCTGAGCGGTTATAGCGCAGGCCTTGAGAGCCTGTAGCCCCTGCGGGCTGCATGGGTTCGAATCCCATCCCCGGCGCCAAAATATCCAGTGAAGTTAAAGTTCCCAATTTTGTTTCGTTCTTGAATAAGCCATGACGAAAAATATGAAAAAATGAGGATGCGAGCACATTATTCTGCATCGAGAGTAGTTTTGGTGAGCCTTTGCAATCCTTCATAGATTTTGTTTGCTAACGTTTCCGCATCTTTAATATTTTGTGGAACCCGTATCGACCCTCTTTCTCCAGATAACGATGGGCTTCTATTATTTATCGCTAGATATTCAGCGAAGTCGGTTCCTAGGACCACATTACAAATAATTGAAAAGACGCATTTTCGGTATTATTATTAAAAATAGTTATAAATCATCCCATCCATTCGCGCATTTTCTGGACGTACTGTGGAAAAACGGTTTCTGGTTCAGCGAGTTCAGGAATCCATCGTTTCTCCCATTCCAAAGTCGCGTAGCCTCGGTATCCGCCTTGAACCAGCAGTTCAAGCATTCTCTTGATGGGTACGCTGCCTTCGCCGAGTAGCACGTAGCGCGGTTTCCCGTTTTTGTCGAGAACCGAGTCCTTAACGTGGGTGCCTACCGTGTACTGTCCAAGGTTCGCGTAGGTGAGTTCAGGCTGTTCGCCGCTAAAGCGGTATGGGTGGTGAAGGTCCCACAAAACTTGTACACTGGGATGGTTGGCTCTGAAAATTACGCGGGCGAGAACTTCTGAGTTCGTCCAGGCGTCGTGGGTTTCAAGAGCCAAGGTAACATCGTACTTTTCGGCTTCGTCTCCGATTCTGCGGAGGTTTTCGACGAGAACGGGCATTATGGTCTCCACGGTGTAGCCTTCTGGTACTTGTCCGCCGTAAACCCGCATTATGTGAGCGTCCAGTTTCGCAGCTAGCTCTAAGTTTCTTTGTGCCTCGTCGAACTGTTTTTTCCTTTTTGCCTTGTCCACAACTGCAAAGTATGCTGATACCGAAATCGCGGAGACAGCAATGTTGTGGTCCATGAAAAGTTTCTGGGTTTTCTTTATGTCGGTTGTGAATTCTGGTCGGTGGCTGATGTCTATGTCTTCGAGTAAGCCTCGGAAGTCAACTGCGTCGAACCCCATTTTGGCTGCGTTTTCGACTATTTGCTTAAGCGTCCATTGTGGGCACCCAAGTGTGGTAAAAGCCAGTTTCATGGTTACCTTCTCCGGTATGTTGTATGCCCATAAGTTGATGGTACGAATTTATGTGGCTGTCGGTACGTAGGCTTCTGGTAACTTAGGCTGTTTGAACAGGGGCTTCCTTAGCCCACGTTTTCTGAACGAGATTCTGGCTGTCACGATTTTTTCGGTTGTGAATATCTTGGCTGCAATATACAGTACGACTATTGTAAACACTGAGATGTAGGCTATGCTTCTCAGCATCGTAAAGTAGTCGCCCATGAACGCAGCCTTGGAAGCCAGGATTGCGTGAGTGTACGGAATCGCGTACAAGACAATCTGAAGAGGGGGAGGAAGCATCTCAATGTCTGCAAACATCAGAATCAACGAAGGAAGAATGAAGACGAAGTTCAGTGGTCCAACAAGCGACTGGGCGCTTCTCACGTTTTCTGAAAACGCTGCTATAATGATGGCGAGGGTTAAGGCTGAGACGATGGTGACAAAGATCGTTACTCCTAAAAGCCCGTAGGCTAGGGGGCTCATGGTTAACCCTAAGTCTTCCATGCTTACGTTCTGTGGTGGTATCATGGTGAAGACGGAGCCGACGTAGTAGTTGACCCCTACCATTGCGGCTACTGCTCCCGCAGCGGCGACGACGACTGAGCCCGCGAGTTTTCCAGTCAGTATGCCAAGCCTGCTGATCGGCATTGTCAGAAGGGTCTCCAAGGTTTTCTCTTCCTTTTCTATCGAAACCGAGGTTGCAGCAATCTGCATCGCAGAGATGAGCAGTAACATTATGACCATTGGAAATCCCATAGACTGCGATATGAAGACGCCTTTGAGAACGTCGGCGGAAACGTTGATTATTTTTCCCTTAACAACCGCAAGATTGCTCACCGAGATCGGGTCCAAAACCGTTTCTGGGTCTCTATTTGGGAAAGCTTGGCTGATTGCTTGGGTGACAAGAGCGTTTTTGTACAAATTAATCGGGAAGTCCACGGCGGACGACTTGATTCCTTCCGCCATGCTTAGGCTTTTGTAGGCTGAATAGACTACTAGTTGACCTTTTAGGCCAAGAGTGAGGTTTTGGCTGAAGCCTTGGGGGATGACGACTAAGGTGGTTGAGTTGCCTTGTTGAAGGTCGTTTAGAGCTTCATCAACCGTTGAGGAGCTTGTCTTAATAACCGTAATGTTCATGCTTTGGAAGGCAAGTAAAAGGCTTTGAGCCATTGGTCCCTGGTCCTTGTCCAACAGAAGCACGGAGACTTGTTTTATTGACTCTTGAATGGTGCTTGTTGAGACGTTCATCGCAGCGCCCATCAATGGGAACGTGATTAGCGGCATTAGGACCATGCCAATCATGATTTTTGGGTCTCGGAGAAGCTCTTTCACTTCTTTGTTAATCAGGTTGCTTAGTCCTTTAACCAAGTTTCGTCGCCTCCATGAACACGTCTTCAAGGTTACCCGCGCCATAACGGGATTTCAGTTCTTGAGGGCTGCCTTGCCCGATGATTTTTCCCTCGTTTATTAAAGCAACTTGGTTGCAGAGAAACTCAACTTCGAGCATGTTGTGGCTTGAAAGAAGAACAGTGACGCCGTAATTCTTCGCGTAGTCCTGTATGATGCGTCGGACGTGAAAGGCGTGAACCACATCTAAGCCACCTGTCGGCTCGTCGAGAATTGCGAGCTTAGGTTTCATCATCAAAGCCCTCGCTAGAAGCAGCCTTCGGTTCATTCCCTTACTGTAGGTTTTAACTCTGTCTTTCAACCGTTCGCCTAGCCCTGAAATTTTCGCAGCTTCCTCGACGGCTGCTTGACCTGCCTCCTTGTCAAGAGGGTAGAAGTTCGCCATAAACTCAAGGTACTCCCACCCAGACAGGTTCTTGTAGGCTCCAGCTTCCTCTGGAAGGTAGCTGATTACCTTTCGAACCTCAGACGCGTTCTTCTCTACGTCGAGACCGAATATGCTTGCTGAACCCGAAGAAGGCTTAATGAGGGTAGCCATGATTCTCAGAGTCGTGGTTTTCCCCGCGCCGTTGGGTCCTATGAGCCCGAAAATTTCTCCCTGCGTTACTGTGAAGCTTAACCCATTGAGGGCTGTTATGTTTCCGAACGTCTTAAAGAGGTCTGTTGCCTCAATGGCAGTCTGGTTCATCCTTTCCCCTCTCTGATGTTTCAGTTTACGAAGCTAATCGTCGATATTTAAACTTGCTGTCCTAATTACTGTTGGGTATATATGAGATGCGATGAATTATTATTCATAAACGTATGAAAATCTAATAGCGAGATGGCTAGGTATGAACGTTTTTCGAAGGCTGTGGGCTGAAATGTCAAGCCCAAAGGAGTTTTTCGAAAGTGTCCGTTCTGAAAGCTGGAAGCCTTGTTTAGTCTTCTATGCGTATGTTACATCAGCTATCTCGGTCATCACACCAGTTTTGAATTGGTTAGGCGTGGAAAGCACAGACTTGTCCTCTTCGTATCAGGCTCAGATAATAGCTTACAACTATACAAGAAACAATCTTGTCCCTTCATACGGCGGCTATGCGTACCTGTTTGAGGGAGTTCTGATTTTTGCCCTTTCCCTCCTGATTTTAGGGTTTTTAACGGTGTTTTTGCACATGATTTACAGGCTAATAGGCGGTACTGGACCAGTCCTTAACGCTTGGAAGGCAGCGTGCTACGGTGTTGGACCCTGTTTGCTTGGCGGCTTCCTCCCTTACGTGTCATTGTTTGCAGCGTTTTACTCGTTTGCCATGCAGTTCTATCTAGGTCCCTTGGCTCTCTACAAAGCGAAGGAGGGAAGAGCCATAGTTGTCTTCGTCGCCCTAATAGCTGCCACATTCATCGAAATGTTTACACGTGGAACAACCGCGGGCTTTTAAGAGCTCAAATAACACTTACAAAAGACAAGGCACAAAAGGCATTTATGAACGACGATTGAACGCATTATTGAACATGTAAAGGTGTCCTATGTTGAGAAGTCTCGTAATTGGAGACCTTAACGTTGACGTAATCGTTTCAGGAGCTCCGC
>Ga0172365_10004428_pt1 | contig 10390 bp, 10 predicted proteins | sample LakKivSesite48cm_FD_114535 | JGI IMG/M metagenome (GOLD analysis project Ga0172365, IMG submission 114535) | Sediment microbial communities from Lake Kivu, Rwanda - Sediment site 48cm | ecosystem: Environmental > Aquatic > Freshwater > Lake > Sediment | place: Rwanda: Western Province, Lake... | reverse complement strand
GTAAAGAGGTTGGAGAGCTATGAGCACAGAAATATTGAAGAAATCATTGAAAGAAGCACCCATCGTAAAAAAGGGTGATTATGATTATGTTATTCACCCGATAACCGATGGTGTACCAAATATAAAACCAGAGCTTTTAGAAGAAGTTACTAACGAAATGCAGAAACTTATAGAACGTTGTGGTAAAATAGATAGAATTGTGACAATGGAAGCAATGGGTATACCCCTTGCTGCAGCGCTGTCGTTGAAGATGAATATTCCTTTTACAATCATTAGAAAGAGAGAATATGGATTACCCGGTGAGGTTAGCGTTGAACAGGTAACAGGTTATTCTAAATCAAAGCTTTACATAAATGGTCTTAAAAAAGGAGATAGAATTGTTATTGTAGATGATGTACTCAGTACCGGTGGAACAATCAAAGCAGTGCTTACAGTTCTTAAAAAAATCGGCGTAATTATCAAAGGCATTTTCATAGCAATAGATAAAGGGAACGTGGCTGAAAAAATAAAAAAAGAATATGGCGTTACCATCAGTACTCTTGTAAACATAGATGTTATTGATGGCGAAGTTGTTATAAAAACCCCTTAGGAAAAGTATTTCATATTGTAATCATATGTAGCGAGCTGATAAAACATGGTGGAAAAAATAATTCAACATACCCATTGCCATATGTGCGGAAAAGCTGTTCCTGTTACTGAAACGCTTTGTTCAGAGGAATGCAAACAAAAATATCAAAAGATGCTTAAAAAGAGAAAAATGTGGGTATATATCATGTATGCAGCGATCTTTTTTATGATAATAGTACTCATACTTTCTTCTAGTGCGATGAAGTAGATGAAACAATAAACAAAAATAGTTGAACAATTAATCTAAGAAGAATCGTTAAAAACATGTTTTACTAATGGCTCATGATTCAGCGAGTTCTTCTTGGAGATCTATAACCATCTCAGTAAGAACATCTTCAAAAATATGATGACGATATTCTTTAATTGAACCATTAGCTAGATGAGCTCTTGCAACAAAGTCGCGCCCATCTTTTATTATTTCAATATGGCAAACCGTCTCCATGGCTCTCCCTATCAGCTGTAAACCGAATTAATCAACTGTATTTATATTTTTTGTGGGTAAGTTTAATGTGCCGATTCAATAATACAAGGACGGGGTGAGTGATTTGAAGATAATAAGAAAGGCCTCAGTAGCAGGTCAGTTCTATGACGAAGAAAGAACAGATCTAGAACAGCGAATCAAAGAATGTTTTTTAGGAAGAAGAGGACCAGGAAAGTTACCCGTGACTAATCAAAGAAAAAAGAACATAAAAGGATTAGTTGTACCACATGCAGGTTACGTATATTCTGGGGCTATAGCCGCACATTCCTATTATCGTCTCTCAGATAATGGTTTCGCTGATACGTTTATCATCCTTGGTCCAAACCATACAGGCTACGGATCAGGGGTATCAATAATGACAGAGGGCTCATGGGAGACACCATTAGGCATAGTTCCAATAAATGAATCCCTAGCAGAACAACTTAGAAAAGGTATAATAGATAAAGACGAAAGCGCGCATAGATATGAACACAGCATAGAGGTACAACTACCGTTTTTGCAGTTCTCTGCCAGAGATAAAAAATTTGATTTTATACCAATCTGTATGGCTATGCAGGATTTTGAAACATCACAAGAGGCCGGAAAGATTCTAGCAGATGCGATAAAAAATTCAAAGAGAGATATCGTCATTGTTGCCAGTAGTGATTTTTCCCATGCGGGTTTTAACTATATGAGTATGCCACCCGCTGGTATGAGAGTCGACAAATACGCAGAAAAACAGGATAAACTTGCCTTAGATCAAATTATAAAAATGGATCCAAAAGGACTGATTGAGACGGTTGAAAGAAACGGCATTACCATGTGTGGCTATGGCCCTGTCGCTGCAATGCTAACGGCATCTAAATTACTCGGTGCAAAACAAGTGGAATTACTTAAATATGGGACCTCCTATGAGGTGCAACCAGGTAGCTCCTGTGTCGGCTATGGCGCATTAGCTGTATACTAGGGTGAAAATCATATGAAAGAAAAACCAGTCAAGGATATCCAGTTGAAAAAAGGAATGAACTCAAACATGCTGATAAGAGAACTCCATGATTCAGGTGGGTTCTCTGCAAAAAAAGTAGCTGTCGGTGTTGATATCCTTGAAAAAATGATCAAAGAAAAAGATTGCATAAGGTTCCTCTCGTTTCCAGCATGTATATGTTCAACCGGCACTAGGGGAGTTATAAAGGAATTACTGAAAAGGAAGCTTTTTGATGTTGTCATCACGACTACAGGTACATTGGATCATGATCTGGCAAGGGTTTGGAGGGACTACTATCATGGCTCGTTTATGGCAGACGATAGAGAACTCCACAAACAGGGGATCAACAGACTAGGAAATATCTTCATCCCAAATGAATGCTACGGAAAAATACTCGAAGAAAAAATGCAACCTATCCTAGCTGAACTATATAAAACAAAACAAAAATGGTCAACAAAAGAACTGGTGTGGGAGTTTGGAAAACGTCTTGAAAAAGAAAAAAAGGGTAAAGACTCGATATTGTATTGGACATGGAAAAACAAGATACCTGTTTTTATACCAGGTATCACCGATGGCGCTTTTGGATCTCAACTCTGGATGTATTACCAGGAACACAGGGATTTCACTATCGATCTATTGAAAGATGAACAAGAGCTTTCTGATATTGTATTTGATGCAAAAAAAAGTGGTGCTCTCATAATAGGTGGAGGCATCTCAAAGCATCACGTCATATGGTGGAACCAGTACAAAGATGGATTAGACCATGTTGTATACATTACAACAGCTGTAGAATACGATGGAAGTCTCAGCGGCGCCCAAACAAGAGAGGCCATATCGTGGGGTAAACTCAAAGAAAAAGCAGATAATGTTACGATAGAAGGCGATGCTACAGTTCTTTTACCACTGATGATAGGTGCATTGTTTGAAAGATTGTAATGTAAAATCCTTATTTTGAATATCTCATGAATAATATAGATGCACGTGCAAAATCTTTCATAGATGGAAGAAAACCATACAAATTTATGCTAGTTAGAGATCGTTTGATGCTATTAGTTAACGAAGCATAATATTTTTTTACCATCTGTGTTCCTTCATAAAGTTCCTCAGGCGGCATATTTTTTGGACGGAATACCACTTCCTCATTCGTATATCTACTCCAATCCTTAGTTAAAATTCTTCCTTCATTATCAAATTGAGTAAACAATGGAGTCCCAGGATAAGGTGTCAGAATGTAAAAAATCAATCTATCAATTTCTAAGTCGTCGATAAAATTAATTGTTGAATCAAAAACATCAGGCATGTCTTGATCAAATCCGAAGATAAAGCTTCCATCTATCATCATACCGTAATCATGCACTTTCTTTACTGATTTCACATAATCTTTTGCTTTATTGCTTTTTTTATCTACTGAATCAAGAGATTTTTGGGTAATCGAATCGAAACCTACAAACCAGGAGATACATCCTGCTTCATTCGCCAGTTTAAGTAGTTCATCGTCACGACCTAATACATCTATATTTCCATCGCACACAAATCTCTTTCCAAGTCCTTTCATTTCTTTAAAAAGCTGTTTCGTATAACCTAAATCAACTGTCATCGAAGGCGAAGCAAATCTTATCATTTTTTGAGGTATGTTTCTGATTTCATCGAGTAATTTATCGATGGGTCTTGTACGAAAAACACCACCGTAACAAATATTTGTAATTGCACAAAATTTGCATCTATTAGAGCATCCTCTAGTAACTTCTAGTCTTGCATCTAGAAGAATTTTATCTAAGCCATCCATACCTAATATCTCTCTCCGAGCAGCAATTGTCTTGCTAAGATCACTTGGGGTTTTTTGTTCATAAAATGGCTTAAGATCATGATTTTCAAAATCAATTAGGAGTTGCGGCCAAGTTTCCTCTGCATCTCCTATAACAACTGAGTCTGCGTGCTCTTTCGCTTCCAATGCCATCGCAGAAGGATGACATCCTCCAAGAACTACCTTAACTCCCCTTCGTCTAAACTCATCAGCAATCAAATAGGCGCTTGGCGCAGTAGGAGTCGTAACGGTTATACCAACTAGATCATAATCTTCATAAAAATTAATTTTTTGATACCTGGCATCAATCAATTCAATCGAATGTTTTTCGGGAGTTACCGCAGCAAGTGTTGGAAAGACTAAATTTTCAGAAAAATCAGTTAAAACTGAAGATAATCTATCTACAAATGAAGGACGATTTTTAGATTCGTTATATTTTGCAACACCAGAATAGATAAACAGTATTCTCATATTAAGCGTATATTAAAATCTCCATTAAAAAGATAGCGTAAATGCGATTAAATATATCATTTTTTCAAAATATTTTTTTAAATACAAGTCTTGGGAAAGCATTTTGAATAACAACCATAAAAAATTGATAACCACCTCTTTTGATAGATTTTAATGATCTGATCATAATTCCAGATGCAGAGTAAAAATTTTTATATAGATTTTGTACACCAACGCACAATTCTTCTTCTGTTAAATTTTTTGGTTTAAAAACAACATTTTTTGAAAAATTATATCTAGACCAATCGTTAGTTAAAACTCTATTCTCTTTTAGCAGTCTGTCGCGAAGTGGAGTCATAGGAAGCGGAGTCAGTATGCTAAAATCAGCGGCATCAATTCCAGATTTTTGAATAAAATCCAATGTATTTTTGAATACGTCAACATGGTCTCCATCAAATCCGAACATAAATAAACCTGTTACAGACATGCCATGTTCGTGAATTTTTTTAACGGCCTCCTGATAATATTCTACCTTATTTGTTCTTTTTTTAACTTCACGTAATGATTCTTCTGAAATAGACTCGAAACCAATATTCCATTGAATGCAACCTGCCGCCTTGGCATATGCTAGGAGTTCATCATCTCTGCTTAGGACATCTATGTTGCCATTACAAATTAGTTTTTTATTTAGGTTTTTCAATTCCCTAAACAAAGATTTTGTATATTTTACATCTATTGTAAGAGAGGCGTCATAAAAAGTTATAATTTTTTGAGGTATCTTTCTGATTTCATCGACAACCTCTTCTACGGGACGTTGCCTATATATGCGACCATGCCTTGAATATGCCAAAGCACAATATTCACAACCATAAGGACAGCTTTTTGTGGCTTGAACTCCAGCTGCCAAGAAAATTCCTGTAAGTATATTTCTTTTAGGATGCAGAGTTTTTTCAAAATCTACAGGTTTTTCTTGATAATAGAATGGTTTTAGTTTACCATTTTCAACATCATTTAATATCTGTGGCCATAACTCTTCAGCTTCCCCAAGAACAACTGCATCTGCATGCCTCTTGGCTTCCTCAGGCAATGCAGAGGGATGCCAACCCCCAAGAATCACTATTATTCCTCGTTTTCTAAATTCATCAGCAATTTCATATGCCCGTTTCGCCTCAAATGTTCTAGAAGTTATACCAACGATATCATATTTATCGTTGAAATTAATATCATGAAATCTTTCATTTATTACTGTTATCGAATGCTTTTCGGGAGTAACTGATGCTAGCACGGGAAAGACTATCTGCGGAGCAAACTCGGTTATTTTTGAAAGAATTTTAACAAAAAAAGGTGATTTGGATCTATTCCCTCTGGTTTTGGCCGATGCATTTGGATGTATGAATAATATCTTCATTTATCATAATATAGATAATCTTAGATTTAAAAAACCTTATCTTATTTATATAGGATTTTCCAAGATCTATAAAACCTACGCAAAGAAACATTTTTTATTGTCACAACCATAAATGGATAGAATCCCAGTTTTGCAGATTTGATGGATAGTTTCAATATATTTTTAATTGAATAAAATTCTTTAGAAATTCTCCACGCTTCTGCTTCTAGAAATTCTTTAGTCATATTCTTTGGTTTGAAAACGACTTGCCCAAAATTATATTTTGACCAATCCTTAGTTAAAATTCTTCCTTCTTTTTCAAATTGAACAAACAAGGAAGTCCCAGGATAGATCCCAAGTATATTGAAATCAGCCGAATCCACCCCAAGCCCCATCACATCATCTAATATTTTATCAAAAACATCAGGATCATCTGTATCAAAACCAAACATGAAAGATCCCATCACTGCCATTTTATTTTCATGTAATTTTTCTACAACAGATTTGTATTGTGCAACAGAGTTAGTTTTTTTACCAACGTTTTTAAGAGTTTTATCAGAAAAAGATTCAAATCCAACAAACCATGCAATAAACCCTGCCTTGCACGCCAACTTTAAAAGTTCATCATCTCTGCTTAAGACATCGACATTTCCACATCCGAAAAACTTTTTATGCAGAGGAGCTAACTCTCTAAAGAGTTTTTTAGTATAATCTAAATCTATGGTTAAAGAAGAATCATCAAAATTTATAAATTTTGATTTTGTTAATTTTATCTCAGCTATTACATCAGCTACTGGCCTCAAACGATGGGAAGATCCTACAATTCTCTGTACTAAACAAAATTCACAACAATTTGGACAGCCTCTACCCGCTTCTACTCGAGTTGGAAAAAAAATTTTGTTTCCATCATTCATCCTGATTTTTTTTATGTGCCTAGGTTCAACAGGGCCTTTTTGCTTATAAATAGGTTTTAATTCTCCTCTCTGAAAATCATCCAATAAAACCGGCCATATGACATCGACTTCGCCAACAAGTACACTGTCTGCATGCTCTTTTGCTTCCTCAGGCATAAGAGAAGAATGAGGACCACCTAAGACAACAATTTTACCTTTATCTCTAAGATTATCAGCAATCTCATAAGCACGGGGGGCATACGGAGTTGAACATGTAATTACAAACAGATCATAATCTTCATCAATTTTGACCTTTCCAAAACGCTCATCGATAATTTTTATGGAGTGTTTTAACGGAGTAATTGATACTAAATAATAAACACACAAATGCAAATAGTAAAATTGCTCGGCTTGTATTATTTGAATCGCTCTGTTTAAAAAATTTGTTTTTATATTAAGTTTTGGTTGTATAAACAATATTTTCATCTTATATTAGATGTACCAATAATATATTTAAAAATTAATCGCATTAAATTTTTTGATATTATGCAGAAATCATCGAACAATATTTTGAATACAAAAAAATTTTAATTAATTATACAAAATTTTTGTATAGGAACATCCCTAACTTTTTTGATATACAAGAAGGAGTTTTTTTAAGAACTCTCCTTCCGATTTTTACTAGATAATTTTGATTATAAAAATAATGAGTATCCTTTGGAAAAAAATAACTTGTATATGGCGTGTTTATTGTATCAAAAGAAGATTTATACAAAAATAAACCTTTATTGTCAATCGATGTTACACCAAAATCAAAGTATTGATAACCTTTTTTATAACACCACAATAAGAGATTCCAATCCAAGAAACTATTGGGTTTAAAACATTTTTTTGAAATATCCCAACCACCGTATGTTGAAAAAACTATATTGCTGAAAATAAAATTCAAAGAAGACGCAATTGCTCTTTCATCATGTCTTGCAATAAAGACTTCAACATATCCTTTTGGTCGCATCTGTTTCCATAAATACAGAAAGAATTCAAAAGAAAAAGGAGCGAATCCAAGATGTTTATAATTTAACAATTCTAATTGATAAAATTCTTTTAATCCATCTTCATTTTTTACCATTTCTACAGATAAGTTGTTCATTTTTGCTTTTCTAATATTTGTCCGGTTAGTTTTTTTTATACCGTTCCACATATTTTCGGGATCTTTTACCTCGATTATCTGACGCCACCAGTTCCGGTAACAAGACATACCAAAATCTCCAAAAAAATTACCGAGTTTAACAGGATCTTGCTTTATTACCAACAATTTACACTTCAATTCATTTTTTAGCTCCATTGCTCGTTCCAATAATGGTTCTACGCAATCCCAATCACCAACTGCGCCACCATAACAAGAGTTTGGTAGAGAATCTAATCTCTTTCCGTACACGTTATTTACTAAAAAAAGTGGAAGAATCGCACATATTTTATCCTCTGAATCTCTGGATAAAAGATAAAATGATGAACATCTAAAATTTTTTTCTAAAACATTTTTCCATTCAATTGTATGATATATGGTTGAATCCGGGCGATTTAAAATAAATCTATTATAATCATCTATATCTTTTTCAGAGTAAAAATCAACTGTTATTTTTTCGCGCTGCTCGTGCATCCCTTTTCACTAACATAAACAAAAAACAATTATAACAATTTTGTGAATGTTTTTAAAATATAGTATTTAGAAATCAAGAAAGATATATAAAGATAGTAATTAGTTATAGAAACAAGTGAAAAAAATATATTTATCGCAAGCAAAAATTTGCAGTTTAAGAGGGCTTGATTTAAAGAGATTAACAGAGTATTTTTTAAAAAACAATTACACGATAGTAGACAACCCTAAAGAAGCTGAAATTATAGTTCTAAGTACATGTGCCTATTCTAATGAAAGAGCGAATTATTCTTTAAATAGTGTAAAAAAATTTTTGAAATACGATGCAGAGTTGATAGTAATAGGCTGTCTACCTGAAACTGAAAAAGAAGAATTAGCTAAGATTTTTGATGGTAAAAAAATAAGCACTAAAGATTTAGATAGAATAGATAATCTTTTTCCAGAAAATAAAATTAAATTTCTAGATATAAAAGATCAAAATATACCATGGAGCGAACTACAAACTTATTGCATCAGTGAATTTGCAGGCGATTCTTTAGGGCATAAATCATCGAGGGAATTGTATCATAAAATACAGAATTTTATTTTAAAATTTTTTTTGAAAAACAGTCCGATACCATATTATAGAGACAAGTTCTGTTTAGAAAAAGTATACTATTTAAGATTATCTAGAGGATGTTTAGGAAATTGTGCTTATTGTTCAATTAAAAGGGCGATAGGATCATTGGAGAGCAAACCAATGGAAACAATTATCTCAGAATTCGAAAGTGGTTTAGATCAGGGATATAAAAATTTTGTTCTTATAGCAGATGATTTAGGGGCATATGGTTTAGATACCGAAAAAACATTTCCAGATATTGTAAACGAATTAAGTCAAATTCCTGGAAAATACAAAATTGAGCTAAGAAATATTCATCCGGTATGGGTTGTAAAATACGTGGATGAAATCGAAAAAATTTTAAAAATTGGCAAGATTAACGCTATATTTTCATCAATACAATCAGGAAACGAAAGGATATTAAAACTGATGAATCGGTTTTCGGATGTAAAAAAAATGCGCGATACTTTTTTTATGTTGAAGAACACATATCCAGATTTATTGCTTGGCACAGATTGTATAATCGGTTTTCCTACCGAAACTATGGAAGAATACATGGATTCATTAAATTTTATTAAAATTGCTGGCTTTGATATGGGGTCATTGCTTCCATTTTCTAGTAAAAATGCAACCTTGGCGGAAAAAATTGAGCCAAAGATAGATAACGAGGAGATAAGAAAGAGAGTAAATATATCAAAAAAATTGCTTAAAAAATGGGGCTATAAGGTATACTATGGAGATATTTTTGGTAGATCTAATATGTTGGCCTTTAGAAAAAACCAATAGAGTTATATGCATCTTTAAACTTATAATTAGGATTTTATATGTTGGGGGAAAGGTATTCTAAAATTGTTAGAAATAAGGAGTTGTTGAAAACTGTTTTTACAAGTGGTTTGAATATAGCTCTGATCCTTTTAGCACTAAACCTAATCGCCATTAACCTTGCAATAGTTGATTCGTCACTCATGCTGGTATCCACAATCTATGTGCTACTCAGTGTAACAATATTTAATCTTCCATTTAGAAAACTATACAGTATCCTCATAAGAAAAAATAAGGAGAAAATATCTTTTTATAAAACCATTATTGGGTTGATTCTCATTCTATTCTCGTTTATATTGCTGCTTGCTACAAAGATGCAGATGCTATGGCTAACTAGTATACCAATACTTTTATCTGGGCTAGATCTAACATTACAAGGAATCAAAATAAAGCGGAAAGAACTGCATCTGCTATCGGTTGCATCCTTCACCTATGCTGTATTTTATATCCTTGTGCAGACGATACCAATGTTGTGGTATTCAATACAACAGTTCTCTCTTCTATTCTCCAGCGCGATTGGATCTACGGTTAGCAAACCTCTATTATTAGGTCCGTCAACTAGTGGGTTGTGGATGGTGATTATTTTCTTTGTATTCTCTTGTTGTATTTTTTTCTTGTCACATGGAAAGAAAAGATATTTTGCCTTCAGCATAATTGGGTTGGCTATATGTTGGATAGTTTATCTGACCATTTTAGGTTTTGTTGAG
>Ga0172365_10004427_pt1 | contig 10392 bp, 4 predicted proteins | sample LakKivSesite48cm_FD_114535 | JGI IMG/M metagenome (GOLD analysis project Ga0172365, IMG submission 114535) | Sediment microbial communities from Lake Kivu, Rwanda - Sediment site 48cm | ecosystem: Environmental > Aquatic > Freshwater > Lake > Sediment | place: Rwanda: Western Province, Lake Kivu... | reverse complement strand
TATCTCTGTCTCCCCCTTGAACTTGGCATCTTGCTCTTTTATTTTTAATTCAGCTTCAGTTGTTTTTGCTAGTATATCGCCTGCAAGATCAGCTCTCTTCTTTAATTCGGTCACTAATGCCTCAGCTTGGCCAATGCGTTCGGTGCCACCAGCCTTGATGTCTATTGCTATCTTTACGATCTCTGCCTTGAGTTTTTCGATGTCCACATCAATGGTCTGTAGAACACGTTGAGACTCTTTCTTTAACACATCCAACTGCGAGTGTGCTGACTCAAGTTCTTTCTCTACCTCAAGTCTTTTCAAACCTGTGGTCCTATTAATTTCTGTTCTCAATAGCTCAAGAGACTTATCTATCTCCATCTTCCTTTCTTCAAATTTCTCCCGTTTTTCCATTTCATCAGTAACGAGCTTTTGTCGTTCTGTAATGGATTTTTCTTTAATAACCTCCTTCAATTCATCAGGAATGTAGATTTCCACCTCAAGATTGACTAGCTCAAGCCCCCATCTACTAAACATTTCATGGCATTTCACTTTAACTGCTAAAGCGAAGGTTTCTTGTTCCCGAAGTATTTGTCCATCTAGTACAGAGTAGTTTGTTAAATATTGTCTTAGGATGTTCGAAACATGGTCGTTGATGAAGTCATTTACTTGTTCAGAAGTGTATGTTTTTTGCGCTGAAACAATGTTTAGAACGAAACTTTTAGGGTCCGTAATTCTAATCACGTAGAAGCCATGCGCTCCCACGTATTGGTCGTCTTTTGTAATGATGTTTCCTGGTATCCCCCAAGGTTCTTTAAGTTGACCTTGGTCAATAAAGATGATCTCCAGCCCTTTTTTCTGGTCTCCTTTGAGCCAATAAGTACCTGGTGGAGTGTCTTCATAGAATTCGTTATTGATTAAAGCAACTGCCCTTTCGCCTAATTTTACTTGAAAAGCGTCGATCTTGTTTGGGTCTTTTTCCATCTCATTCTGTGAAGACTTGTCGGGGAATCGCCACAAAATGCCAGGATGCCGATCATGCTCCCAATTCAAAATTCTTTCTTTACCTAGAATTTTCCGTATTTTTTCAAATGGCATTTACTTCACCCCAATTTGAATATTACTATCTAACTATTAACGCTATATATCTTTTGTAAAGACATTAGCATTGAAAAACGATTTTAAAATAGAATATTTTTCATGACGTCCTGAATTATTTTTTATCCATTTTGGTTTTCGTATCTTCTTCATTCTTCTAAAGATGATAAAAACAAAGTTCTTATTGAGATAACTATTACTTTTTATCCTCAAACCTTTCCTTAAAAATTATTGTGACATACCGGTCACAAGACGGTGCTAATATGATGACATCATTATTCTTCAGTTCTCTTTGTTCATTTAATTTCAATAGAGCACCATTCACTTGAGTCCCATTTTTACTTGGAAAGTCCTCGATGGCGCATTTTAACCGGTTAATTATTTCTTTGGCTTCTTCATTCTGTCTAAATAAAGGTTCGTTCTTTACTCTTATCCTTGCATGTTTTTCAGAGATAAAGTATGACCTTAATAAGCAATTTTCTTTAAGGGATTCGTCTTTCTCGTAATATATGCTTAGAAAACCTCTTGAGTCTCGACCTATAATTATGTCATTATTTATATCGTATGTATATGGTTTTAATGGCTCGCGGTCAAAGACAAGATAAGGGGTGATCTTGGTTTCTGGATGATATTCGAAATGTGTGCCACAATTCTGACAAACCAACATGGAGGAACGGGGAAGGTTTTGAAGCTTTCCTCCACATAACTTGCATACTAATAATTTTAGATTTTCGTTGGAAATCAAGGGCTTGCACTCATGTTATCTTTTAATGATGGCCTCTAATGGTGCTTAATCTTATGGTTTTTATTATCTCATTAAGTTCCGGTCTTTCCTGGGGATTTATAATCGTCATCCTTTCAATAACGTCAATTATGCGGTTTTGAATAGATTGATCAATATTCTCGTTTGTTTCTTTAATATTCCTTAAGCTACCTCTTGGGTTTCCAGTTAACATTTCTTTAAATACACACCCAAGCATGTAAATATCGCTCTTTTCATTAACAATGTGTTCTTCTTCTCTTGCTTCAGGTGGCATATAGACTGGCGACCCACCGCTTGAGAGAGCTTCTTTTCCTCGCATTATTTTTGCCAAACCAAAGTCGCCAAGCTTCCAAATTGCATTATCATTATCAAAAAAGATGTTTGAGGGTTTTATGTCGCAATGGATGTATTTTTGCTGATGAGCTGATATAAGGGCGAAACATATGTCTTGTATGACGCAACATGCCTCCACTATGTCCATTGGTTTACCGGGTACAAGCTTGTCCTGCAATGTGCCTCCAGAAATGTATTCCATGATTATGTAGGGGAAGGATTGACCTGCAAAATCAATTTTATCTGCATCGTAAACATTTACTATATTGGGAGATCGGAGTCTGATTGCGTTTCTTGCTTCTTCAATAAAGTCTTCGACCATTATTGAGTCGATAACGAATGTACTTTTCAATGCCTTTAGTGCCTTTTTTTGGCGCATCACTTTGTCTTCAACCAAGTAAACTTTCGAGAAGCCTCCTTCCCCAATTTCTTCGAGTATTTGATATTTACCTATAGGTTCATCTACTTTGAAAGGCCATTCTAGAATTACGGGGTTGGTTATTTTCCCCTTTTTTACTGGTATCTTCAGCCCCATAAAGTCGTAGGAAAGGCTATTTCCTTCCTCATCAGTAAAGCTTATTTCTACATTACCTAGTGTTACTTCGCCTTCTTCTGGAGCTTTTAATTGTAGTCGCACTTCATCCGATATATGTACGCCGAGGCTGGATCGTCTATATTCTTCTTGTACGCCATACTTTGCAGAAGACGGGGTTATGGGAATCCTAAACTTGACGTTTCTTGCCTCTCCTTGCCCAATATTCGAAATTCTAAGAGTTAAAGTGAAAATATCACCGGGATCCACTATGGGAATTGTATCTATGTCTATTTTCAACTCCGGTTTCGACGTATTTACTTCGAGCGAAAAAGGTGAAATGTTCTCAGAGAATTTATTACCATTGTTATCCTCGTAGTGTAATATTAAATCATCAAATAGAAAATTGCCGCTTTTCATAGGTCGTAGTATAATGGGGTGATCGATTCGTCCGTGTACAGTAACTATTCCTACTTCTACTCCAGATATGGTACGGACCTCTTGATGTTTATCTATACCAATAATTCTTGCATTCTGTGCTTCTCCTCGTCCCATGTTGATGATACGGAATTTGAGTTCAAGATTTCTATTATATGTGGCTGCGATTTTGTTGCTGATTGGGAGTTTTTCAATTCTTAGCTTAGGGGGTAATGCTTTAATGACTAGGGGTGAAGTTGTTAGTCTTTCCTCGAATTTACCACCTTGTATTATTCCTTCAAACTTAATTACTGGTGTATAGTTACCATGTTTGAGTCCGGATAGTTGAAGTTTGTCGATTCTTCGACCAGGAATGATTTTTTCTGGCAGTATCGGTTTGTATCGTATTTCAACATCTTCAGGCAGATTGACAAATATCTTTGGTTGTTCTATCTCTTCGACTGTATCCATCTCGATTACGAGGGCAACTTCTTCTCCAACTGAGACGTTTTCTGGCTCATAATAGACCTTGAAACCGGGTTTTTCTCTGGCCTCTCTATAATATTTGAGAGTGGCTTCATTGATTAATTTTGCCTCGACTAATTTGTCAAGTAGCCAATTTAATGTCCCAAAGTCTACTTTGAAGTGTTCTGCAAGTGCACTAAATGAAACATGTAGCCTATGTCCGTCACGAATAATGTCGAGGTCTTTGTAATCGAAAATATACAGGTGTTTTCGTTCTTCATCGACCAAAAACTGTTTTTTTTCTTTTTTCTTTGATTCGTCCTGTAGAGTGTCAAGTATAACTTTGTATACATCATTCTCATCGAGGTTTAGTTCGTGGGCAAAACTTGTGACATCGATGTGGTTCATGCTGAGCTGCTCCCTTTAAAGTAATTATAGTTTACAGAAATGCTTCTTATAGTTTTAGGCTATATAATCGGTAAAACCCATTATTACATAAACCATTTAGTACGTAATTGGTTACCTTTTTATTGATTTCATTTTGGTTCTAATTTTTCGTTTATAATATGCTTTAAAAGTTCGTCTGTGATGAAAGATTTTCTATCCATTGTGTACCTGCCTTTAAGTCTACCATCCTTTATAGCTTCGTCAATTAATTGCCTGACAGTGTCTTCGAGAATTGCATTTTCACTTGCGAAATTGTTTATTATTAATGGTGTGTTGGTTTCGTGTATCTGTTTGAGTAGCTTATCCATTAGTTGTGCGTGTTTTTTCTTGACTCGTCCATGTCTGTAAGTTATGGTTCCTGTTGTTGCGAATAACAGCGATGCTGTTCCTACGAGCAGGAACAACTGAGTATAGTCCGTTATCCATTCTGCTTCAACCTCTTTTGGCCCATCCATAAAAACTGAAATGGTTTTTGAAATAGAAGTGATATTGCCGGTCCATCGACTGAACACTTGTTGCACCAAGAAGCCTTGAGGAGAGACAACTCTAAGATTGATAACTTCGCTTTCATTGCACCATTTGCTCCCGTACCATGAGTTATCCGCATAGTACAGTACGTCTACTCCTTCTATGTTATCTCTGAGCCCAGATTGAACTGTAAGCAAGTACTGAATCTGCCAGTTCCATGTTATTGTTGAGGGAGAGTTGATTGTGAAGCTTACTGTCGATTGCGTGCCTGAAGCAGGTGCAGAACCTGTTCCAATATACCTTGTGCGGACGTACCTAGTTTCTGTCCCTTCCAGTACTGGGGAGGTTACAGATGAGGAGGCTGGTGAACCGGAGTCGTACCAACTTTCTCCTGATGGATTGCCAAGTAAAGAAATAACTGTCAAGTAGTACTGTGTTTTGTATAGTCCGGTGATTGTTCCGCTGCCTTCAGCAACTGTAATTTCGTCATTTCTGTTTGTGGACAAGCCGCTTGTTGAAACCCAGACATATTGTTTACCTGTACCAAACGAGATTGGAGACAGCCACTCGTAACTGTGCAAAGAGTCTATGTCCCAAGTGAATGTTTTTGGTAACTCGCTGTAGACAAGGTTGTCTCCATCAACAACGAGGACAGTTCCGGTAGTATCACCGCTTATGCCAGAAACAGAAAACGTGACATTAGCAGTCGTTGGCTTGATAATGAAGTTCGCGGTCTCAGATATTGGAGCATTCATGGTTACAGTTGCGGGATTGAGCGTGCCTGTGTATGAACCGTATGCGCCTGAGCCGGTCCAGCCAATAAACCTGTAACCTAGGTTTACAGTTGCCAATATTGTAATAGATGAGCCAGCGTCGCACCAACAGGAGGCTGGAGAAACAGACCCTCCTTCACTCGGATTGGCTTGTGTTGTCAAGTAATACTGAAGCTTCATGTAAGCTGTGAGGGTTGTTGAACCTGTAACTGATATGCTTTTGGGATTACTTGTAGAACTATCGCTCCATCTCAAATAGACATACCGTGTTCCAGTGGATGGGCTGTATGGCGACACAACACCAATTGTGTGAGTTCCATAGGTTACAGTTACGTTGATTCTGCCATTTTGGTCTGTTGTATGTGGCGAACTATCAACGTTTATTGTAACGCCTTGGATTCCTGTGTTTTCTCCTTCTTTATAAACTTGGATAGTTAACGAATATGTTGCTCGAGTAAATACGGCCTGTAAACTGTGAGGCATATTGGCAGTTACTGAAATAGAATTGTTTGAGCCTGCATTGTTCACATCAAGCATCCAATAGCTAAATGAATAGCCAGTGTTTTGGGCTGCAGAAACAGAGACTGGTGAACCTGAATCATACCAGTAGGTTCCTGAAGCAGGCGATGTTGTGCCAGCCCCACTTGGACTAACTGAGATCGAGAGTCTATACTCAGTGTGATACGACGCACTTACACTGCTTGAGGATGAAACTGTTATGGAGCCTTGTGGGGGACTGTGGCAAGCATAACGTTTGCCATCAGTGGATGTTGACACATATTCCTGGTAAGTATAGCTGTGTGTAGAACCTGTATCCCAAGTGAAAGTTTTTGGGAAATCACTGTAACTGTAGGGGTCACCATCTACCGTTAAAACTGTTCCAGAAGCGTCCCCGCTTAAACCAGAAACAGAAAACGTGGTTGTCTTCTGCCCTTGAAAATTGGCCATGACAGTACCTGGGCCAGAGATTGTCAGAGTGGTTGACTGGCTAGATAAATTTCCGACTTGAACGCTTCCCGTAGTCGACCAGCTACTGAAATAATACGTAGAAGGTGGATTTGCCGTCAATGAATATGTTTGAGGTCCATTAAAGATACTATATTCCACATATGTCTGACCATTTGAGTATGTTTGACTACCACGTGTTATCGATCCCGTGCCTGTGGACGTGTAAAACGTGGTAATACAACCTAGTACTAATCCCAGCCAACCTTGTCCATTCACGTCCACCGTGGTTGGATTTACAATTATATTGAGAACGTGAATTGATGTGTCTTTTATTGTTGTGTCATAGTCCCAATAACAGAACTGCCAGCCAGATGGCACATTAGCAGTTGCTGTATATTCTCCTAAACTATATGGTCCGGTTTGTCCGTTTGTATATGTATGACCATCTAATGTTATAGATCCTACGTAGCTTGGCTTAGTTATGAAAGAGATTGTCTCACTTGCATAAACTATTGAAATAGGTCGGAAAAAGGATAATGAAATCAGAATTGATAAAACCGGACCTAGATATTTTATAACATTTCGGATCATAACAATTTTACCTTCAAATTAATTTATTCCATAACATTGATATATTAAACCATTAATCTTTCCCCTGTTAAATATGATGATGTTTTTTTTAATATTTAAAATTTATTAAAATATTTCAACAGTGTCTAAAAGTGTCCCCATTAAGCTAAAATAATAAGGTGATTTCAGTAATTGGGGGAGTAGAAGATGGGTCAAGTAGATAAGATTTGCCTAATTTAGAAATAGCATTATAGTTGCCATTGGATGATATTGAAATTGAGTCTATCGGGTGCCCGGGAATAATGTCCATTTTGGTAAAGTTGATTCTTTTAAAAAAGATACGATCCATTATTATCACCTATAATATTGTATTTATTATTAGCTGATATTGCCATCATATCGCTTACATCTAAAGTCCATTTTGGGGTCTTTACGCCAGAACAAAGAAGTAAAGGAGAACAAGAAACTTGAAAAGCAATTAAATTTTAAGAAATAGATTTATCCATAAACGATTTTTTTCAACAAAACACAAGGAGAGACTTTAAGTAAATTTATTAAAAACTATTTTAATTGATCCATTATTATCAATTATCATAGTTTTTTACTTTATGTAGAATTATGAATAAAGTAGACGAGTCTCAACGTGGTAAATCCTAAAAAATATTATTATGGATTAATTATAATTGAAGGTAGATATTTTACCTCGACTTAGGTGAGGAGAATGGTCAATAATGAAATGGAGATTTTTGAAACAGCGTACAAGGCAATTCACAGGCATTTGAGTGTCCTGGACAAGGTAAGCAAAAACAAGGAAATTTTTAAAGCAGGTACAGGCATTGAAGGTTGGTTCCAACTTACCTTGCTTTATGCTTTCCTGCGAGGAGGATATAATGTAAGGATAGCTGGGAAAGTAAGAAGGGACTGTGATATTATTATTAACGACATTGGTATCGAGTTGAGGGCTGAACTGGCACAGACCAGAAACGCTCACTGGTTCATTTCTTGTTTAAAAAAGCGTCTTAATGCTGATATGTTTCTTTTTTTAACGAGAGTGACATTAAAGGACAACCTGTTTAATTTTCTAAAAGAAAATGGTTACGTTAAGAAATCCAGGGAGCTCAACCCTCGTTGGATGCTTTGGCTGATTAAAAAGGAACATGGGTCCTAGGGAATTTCTTTTCATTTCCGATTATGAGGACTTGCTTGGGAGCAGCGGAGGGCTATTTGACTTCGATTAGCTCCATGGCTTCGTTGAAGTAGTTAAGGACGTTCACGCCCTTCGCCGTAATCCTGTAAATCACGTGTGTGCCCGCGGACTCGGAAGCAACCAGTCCCTGCTCTGCCATGGCGTCGAGTATCTGCATCAGGGGCTTCCAGGAGAGGTTGGTGCGGTACATGATGCGGGTAGGCTTGTCCACGCCCTTCTTCACGGCGCGAAGGATGTCAAGGTAAATCTCGATGCGCGAACGCTTAGAGCTCACTCAGACACCGTGCAAAAGAAACAACAACACGTAATAAAAGAAGGTGTGCGTAGCTCAGTCCAACAATAATCCATAACGTGGAATTTGTTATGCATTTTTTATGATTTATTTGGTGAAAATGGAACGTTGATGGAGCATCAAAAATTGACTGAATGTTTTTTAGAAGACGGTACGAAAAATAGAGAGACTGTTTTCTTAAAATCTAGTCGCGCATTCCAAAATTATTCATTGAAAAAAGTCCGTCGAGGAGTTTTATAAAAAGCTTCCATGTTGATATTAGGGTTCCGGGTTGATAGTCTTCGTAATTTGGTTCATAATTCGGATATTTTTAGACTAACTGTTTTTCGATCGAAAATATCTCTTTTTCCACTTGCCTAATTTTTTGTGTAATTGGCAACTCTATTTGCCCATTCTTTGATAGTCCCTTGTTTGGGTATTTCCTTAAATGATCGCAAGCGTTCTCTATGCATCTTTCAATCAGGTCATGGAGAGTTTTTGTTTTCTTATATTCAAGTATTAAGGTGTCACGTTGCTCTTCTGGTAGAAACTGGCATTCCGCCTCTCGCATGTACTTTTTTAGTTCTTCAAGTTCAGTAAATAGTTCTGCGCTTTGTTTTTTGATTTTATTTAGGAATGAATGTGGAAGTACCTGTGTTACATACTGTGGATATTCTTCCGCATTTAGGTAAGGTGCCAGACCAGTTTCCAAGATTCCTTCCTTGAGAGCCTCTTGGTATATTCGAGTGCCTAGACAAATCTCTAGAATATAAACGGTGGCTTCGTCAAGATGCAAGGACAGACAGTGAAGAAGGGTGTCTCTGACGTCACTCTTTGTCTCGCCTGGACCGCCTAAAATGAAGGTCCCATTAATTACTATTTCTTTGTCAACGCTTTTGGCGACATTTCTCAGTTTAGTTATTGCCTTGCGATGAGTCTCAGTGATCATTTTCTTCGCCATCTCCCTCAACAGTCTGTCTGAACCCTTTTCTAAGCCCAAGTTGAATTCGGCGCAGCCGGAACGCATCATCAGAGCCAGCAGTTCTTCAGGAAGCTTCATGATAATGTCTGCTCTAATGTCAATGATGTATCTGATAACGAGACTAGATCTAAGAATCATTAAACAAAGATTTTTTATCCTTTCTTGTTCAGCTTTGGCGCATGTTGTAAAAAGCGGGTCAAAGAAAATGAATTGGCGTATCCCATATTGTTTGTTTAATTCCGTGATTTGGTTGAACACGTATTCTGCTGTGTGCACTCGTCTATTTCCTGAACTGTTACAGAAACCGCAGTTGTAAGGGCATCCACGGCTCCCAATTATTACCCCGAATGGAAAACGCTCGTTTCTGCTTCTATATGGATCTAAATAGCTGATGTCCTCTTCAAAGGATCCCCAGTCGCTGTCCCCAACATAAACCTCTCTTAAGGTTCTAACAATGGGGTTTCTCCTCTTCGATAAAGAATAGTTATAAGGCATGCGAATCTTGGGATTTTTCCAATATTGCTCAAGTAGCCCCATGTCAGGAGAAGGCAAATCCTTTAATTCTGGAGGGGCTCTACGTTGTAACGTTTTGCCTCGTATGCGTATTCCAGCTATGCCTGAAAGTTCACTTTTAAACTCAACTCGAGATGGAACCACTCCATCCTGTTCACATTTTATGTAGAACCGCGTTGCCACTTCCACTATCGTCTCTTCAGCTTCGCCAACCGCGACTCCATCTAGCTTTATGCAATTTTCTAGTAATTCCTCGTCGAGGTTGTCCTCTTTCCCAAAATGAGGGCCACCTGCTAAAATAATGGAGTTAGGATGTTGCTGTCTCAGCCTTGGAAGTAAATCAACCAATTCAATGAGGTGAAACGTCATAATAGGTCCCAAAAGGATTATGTGAGGTTGGCGTTCTTCCAGGTATCCTAGAAGGTCCTCGAGAATTCCTTTCCGTGTGTCAGGCATACTTTCATAAATATATTTTGAATACAGAATATCGGGTTTCTTATATTCCTGTATTTTTCTCAGCATACAAATGTGGTCTACGTAACCAATGTTTGTGAACCCATGCCTTTTTAGGCATGCGCTAATGTACAAAATTCCCATTGGGTATGAGATGCTTTCATCAAAATATT
>Ga0172365_10004425_pt1 | contig 10394 bp, 15 predicted proteins | sample LakKivSesite48cm_FD_114535 | JGI IMG/M metagenome (GOLD analysis project Ga0172365, IMG submission 114535) | Sediment microbial communities from Lake Kivu, Rwanda - Sediment site 48cm | ecosystem: Environmental > Aquatic > Freshwater > Lake > Sediment | place: Rwanda: Western Province, Lake... | reverse complement strand
GCTTTGATCTATTTCCGCATCTTAGTGTTTGGGACAATGTGACCTATGGACCGTTTGTCAGAGGCTGGAACCCTGAAGTCTATGGCAAGAGTGCACGAGAGATGCTTGAGTTGGTTCACTTGGCTGGTAGGTTTGACGCTTTTCCACGTGAGTTGAGCGGAGGGATGCAACAGAGGATCGCTCTGGTTAGGGCGTTGACGTCCGGAGCCAGGATTCTGCTTTTGGATGAGCCTCTGGGGTCTCTTGATGCAAAGATTAGAGTCGAGCTCCGCTATGAATTGAGGTCGCTGGTGAAAGATCTGAGGTTGACCGCGATTCATGTCACTCACGATATGGAAGAGGCTATGATAGTTTCAGACAGGATCGCCATTCTCCGCAAGGGTAGAATCTTGCAGGTTGGAACCCCTCATGAAGTCTACAGTAACCCTACAAGCCTTTTCGTCATCAACTTCATGGGTGAAACAAACTTTCTGGAGGGAATTGTCAAAAACAGGGGCGAGAACTGGGCTAACATTGAGCTGAGAAATGGTGGTAATGTTCGGGTAACCAATGGAATGATGGGCGTGGAAAAGGATGTTGTTTTGGCTATCAGATCAGAGGACCTATTTTTCAATAAAAGGAGGGTGGGCGAAACTAACTCTCTATCTGGTTACATCGAAGGTTCAAAGTTCATAAGCGGCTACATTCGCTACGAGGTCAGACTCGACAATGGAGAGCACATCATTTTGAGAAGGTTGGCTTCGAGGAACGATTCCTTTAAAGTGAGTGATAGGGTAACGGTGAATTTTAGCCCAGAGAAAGTGTTGGTTTATCCATGCCCTGAAGGGGGGCTGGAGAGAGCGCTGTCGCCTGATTGAAATAAATCTATTGTCTGCTCTATTTGAGGATGGATGTAGAGTTGGATGAAGACAGAGGATTAAAAATACTTGCTTGGCTTACGACGAGAAGGAAAACGAGAGCCATAGACCTGGTTCGGCTTCATGTGACGAAGGTGGTGGACACTGTTGTTGAGTTGAATAATACGGTTATCAGTGCGTCGAGGGAAAGAAAGATTGAAGCCGAAAAATGCATCAGTCGGCTGTTTTCGAATGAAGATGAAGCTGATGCGTTGAGAAGGAAGATAAGCGAGGAGCTTACGAAGGGAGAGAGTCCTGCAAAAGAAAGAGAAGACTTAATGAGGTTGACGATGGAAATTGATAACATTGCAGACTGCGCGAAGGATGCGGCAAGAAGCATTGTGATCGTCATGAGACAGTCTGTTCCTAGAGAGATTTGGCGGGGTTTTCAGAAAATAAGTGAAAGCGCTGTGGCCTGCGTACTGGCTCTCAGAGATGGTATAGACATGCTAGGAAAGGATTTAGATGAGACAACAAAGTGTGTCTTGGAGGTTGAGAGGTTAGAGCATCAGGTTGATGATGAGCGCCATGGTGTGCAACTTTTGTTTCTAGAATTTGCGGATCGGTTGAACTCACCGACCCTTCTTCTTCTAGATGATGCCCTACGTTCTATGGAAGGGGTGACGGACTACTGTGAAGGTACCGGGGACATCATACGGATGTTGATTATTCATGAAGCAGCCTCAAAGATGGGAAAGTGATTGTGAACTTGCTTGAGGGATGCCACAAGGCCTCTAAGGGCTTGATAAGAGTGAGTGTAGAAGTTGAAGATGACATAATCAAGGAGATTATTATCTCTGGAGACTTCTTTATGCATCCGGAAGACAAGCTCTGGGATCTGGAGAGAAGCCTGGTCGGGGTGAAAGTCGGCAGGACTACTGTGCTAAGCGTCATTCAAAGATTTTATAAAGAAAATGGGGTTTCAACTCCTGGAGTTGAGCCTGAGGATTTCACTGAGGCGATCATGAAGGCTGTTGGAAGCAGCGTGAAATGTTAGAGAAGAGGCTAAGGGATGGTTGAGCTTTCGGAACTCGTTGAGGGTCTTGAGAAGACACGTCTCCTGTACTGGTCTGACTCTTATCTGAAGACCTTCCAGGCAAAGATCATTCGCCTTGAACCTGATAAGAAACGCTACGTCTACATGGTCCTTGACAGGACGATCTTCCATCCAAAGAGCGGTGGTCAGCCTTCTGATAGAGGCCTCATCACCGGACCTGACTTCAAGGTGGAGGTCAAGAAGGCGATGTTAGTAAACGATGTGATAGTTCACTGGGGCAAGATTCTTGAAGCAGATGCCAGGAGTGGTGACGTGGAAGGAGTGATCGATTGGGGTTGGCGTTATCTCCTCATGAGAAGACACACGGCTGGACACCTATACGATCACTGTCTGAGGCAGATCACAGGGAAACAGGTTGAGACAACGGACTCTTGGCTTGGCGATCCATGCTACGTGGGTTACAGGGGCAAGAAACCTTCCGTCGAGGAGTTGAGAGGGGCGGAGGATCTTGAGAACGAAATGATCGGAAGAGGGGCTATAGTAAAGTCGGATACGATCTCCTACGAGGAATTGTTGCAGATTGCGCCAGAGGCTCCGAACATCTATCGCTTGCCAAAACTCGACTCTTTCAGGATAGTTACTATCGATGGGTGTGAACCTATTCCTTGTGGTGGTACACACTTGAGGGACATCAACGAGATCGGGCTCTTCAAAGTGAAAGATGTTTTGGAGAAGGAGGATGGGTTTGTGGTCTACTATGATGTTGAAGGCATCAAGTGAAGACTCGATTCGCGTGTGCCAAACTCTGCGCGATCTATAGCGCTACTTTTGATGCTTGTTCGCCAAGCATACCCCAGTTGCTCTTTGGTACGTCGTGGATTATGATGTTCAGCCATTCTGCCTTCACGCCGGTCTCCTCAAAAGCTCTCGTTATTCCCTTGATGAGTCTCTCCTTCTGTTCCTCTGTTCTTCCCTCCCACATCTCTATTATCACTACAGGCATGGATCTCACCTCCATGAGAAGTGCAATAGGTTGAGTTCTTGTCCCGAACTCATATAACTATCTTGTTCTGGGCTTTGCTGGTGCTTCCTTTAGAGTCTCGTCTGAATAGAGTGAATATCAGCAGGCAGTCTTGTACCCCAATTTTTTTTCTGTGTGGAAGCGTCTCCAGAAGGGTTATTTTCTGAAAAGGGGTTTAGAAAATCAAGATCACGCAGGAAAAAATAGGAATTTTAAGGAATTTTGAGGAAAATATAGGAATGTCGGAGGGTAGCGTGCATTTAAGGCGATGCTGGACGCCTCCCTAAGAGTATTGACTTATGTCACCAGTCTTCTTGGTGATTCTACTCATGAATGGGTAAGAACGCATATACGGGTATGCGCAAAATCTATTTCATGCGGATGGAGGAGCTGGAAGGTGCCGAAAGCCACGAAGACATATGCTGTAGTCGCCACCGCGGTGCTGTCAACTTTGTCAATAGTTTTTGAGGTCATTCCATCCTTTCGCATTACTTGGGGTATGAAGATCGACTTCGTCGGCGTTGTATGGGTTCTAGCCTACTTTCTCTACGGTCTTAGGGACGCCTTGGGCGTCTCCTTCATAACCACCCTTTTCATCCTAGGCTATAGTCCAACAAGTTTTGTCGGGGCAGCCATGAAGTTTATTGCCACTCTGCCGATGTTCTTGGTCCCAGCCGGGCTGATGCATTCGCGCCTCTTCTCCGAAAAGGCGTCTAGAAGTTTTGATAGAATACCTGTGGTTGTTATGATGTGCGTCTTGGCCACATCGATCAGGCTGATCGTAACATCCATTGTAAACCTCTATTGGGCTATACCGCTATTCTGGGGAACAACGCCCGATGCTGTCTTAGAGATTTTTGGAGGAGTTCTTCCCTTCGTGATCTTTGTTGCTGGCATGAATTTGTTGCAAAGCATCGTGGATATAGCCCTCCCTTGGTTGCTTGCTTACAAGTTTAGACTGGCCGAGTACATTGGGACCTGGTGAATCCTTGCAGTGGCTAGCGCGCGAAAAATTTAAGTTTGCTACCCAACAGAATAAATAGAACAAGAGGTGTATGAAAATGAGCGACAAAACCCTAGGAGCCTTAATATTCATAGCAAGTCTGCTCGTCGCGGTAGGATACGTGTATTGGCTCTTCTTCCCACCACCACAAGGAATACCAGATTGGCTCTTCTATTCAGGTCCAGGTGGAACAAGATGGGCAGTCATCATTCCTGTTCTGGCAGCGGTTATACTGATCCTCTTCATCGCCATGTGGATAGGGTGGACTATGGCAACGACGCCGCCGCCAACGATACTCGAGGAAGAAGAGGAAAAAGAGAAATAGAAAAGAAGAGAGAACATGGACCGCTTACTCCCCGCGCACGAGGGAGCAGTGGACGCGAATAGGACTAGACCTCCACTAATCCGCACTTTAACCTCTTGATAACGTCCTCGGCCTTAGAGGGCTCCAACTTAAGGGTATAGAGCCGTCCACGGGTTTTCAGCTTCAATTTAACAAAAGCCTCAACCCTCTTGACCCTGCAAACCTCAGCAGCCTCAGACAACCTAACGAACTCATCCGCATCGAAGACCTCAGTCGGCAAACACTTCACCACACAAGCTCACAATACTGGAAGTGGGCCTGCCCGGATTCGAACCGGAACCATCGCCGCGTGAGGGCGATGTTCTACCATTATACTACAGGCCCATCAAAAACCTTTACTTCGCGCTAACCTCCCTCTTCTTCCAACGCAAATCCTTGCTCTTGCACTTACGGCACTTGACGGCGCCAGGTGCGTTTCTGACCCCACATTTACGACAGATCTTGAAGTAAATCTTGTGCTCCTGAGCTATTCTCCTCTTGAACGGGTCACTGATAGGCATCTGGCACCCACTCTTCCCTTATCTGAAAGAGAACAGATATTTAAACTATTTCAAGACCTCGATTGTAATGTATGACCGAGTATCCTCCACACCTTCCAGCCTAGAAACCTCATCTAGAACGCTGTCCAACTTGTCTCCATCAACAGCAACGATCAGATCCATGTCCCCAGTGACCCTGAAAACCCTACGCACCGGCAATTCACAGACCCTCTTATACACGTCTGCCCTCCTCACGGGTAGAACCTTGACGAAAAGGAAATTCAGCTTCGACGAAAGCCCGAGAGCCTCGGTACCGCTCTCGGTTAGGTCTATGAACCCTCTCCCGGTCCTGATGTAACCCCTGTCTCTTAGCTTCCTAAGGTGAACGTTCAACGCCTGCCTGGTTATTCCCAGTTCCTCGGCCAGCTCGCTCTGTTTCATCCTTACGGTGAAGATGTTGACGGACTTGCTCTTGTCGTAGAGAATACTCAGTATGCGTAGAGATCGACCGGTCAAGATCTTCTTAGACAAAGACTCCAACTCCACAACCTTTGATTAAGTACAAGATATCACTTAACTTATTATCTCTTTACCGGACATCCTGTTTTACAATGACCAAATCAGGTCGCAACAGTTTAGAATCTTATGATGCGCTTCTCCAAAAGAGAAGCTAATAATCTTAGGCGGGTCTCCGGACAGGAACAATCGATCTGGATTTGCCGATGGAAAAAACACTTATTCAGTGGGAAGCAAGATATTTATCTATTAACAGGCTAAAAAAGGACAAATGAGAAAGTGAAGACTCCGCTGTGTGAATTCTGTCTAAAGAGCGGGATATTGTGCCCGAAGTGTCAAGAGAAGGTGAACTCAGGTGAGATTAGCAAGACAGATCTCAAGGTCGCAAGAATGCTCATGAAGCTTTCGGAAGGCTATCCCTCTCTCAAGCAATTGTCATTTTATGAATCTTATGAAACAGACGGAGTGATTGCGATAGTGGTTGGTCGCGGAGACCTACCGCATTTGCTTGGTTATGGCGGAAAAATACTTAGGGAGATAGGCAAAATCACGGGCAAGAAAATCAGAGTGTTGGAGAAAGGGGTGGACGCTAGGAAATTCCTGGAGGATCTCCTTGCTCCTTCAAGCATCACTTCATTGAACACGATCTGGTTGCCAGATGGAAGTACAGAAACGAGAGTGATACTCTCAGGCCATTCTAGGAGGTTGCCGATCGACATTGAGACATTGAAGGTTTTGGCACAGAGAATTCAAGGCATAAGTATTAGAGTTGAGTTCGAGATGCCGGGAGGCAGGTACAGTTGAGTCTCGATTCGCTGGGAGATTGGCGCAGGACCCATCTTTCATCCCAAGTTCTTCCTGAGTTGGATGGTGAGAAGGTCACCGTTCTCGGTTACGTTGAAGAGACGAGGGATCTGGGTGGCGTAAAGTTTGTCGTTTTGCGAGATAGGGCTGGGACAGTTCAGGTTACCATACATCAAGATGTAGTAGCATCGAGCCTTTTTAAAAAGATCAAGGATTTGAGGAGTCAATCGGTCGTCGGGATTAAGGGGATCGTAAAGAGGATTGAGAAAGCTCCACGTGGGGTCGAGATTGTTCCCGAGGAGATTAGGGTTCTCTCTCAGCCTGATCGCTCCCTTCCGTTGGATCCTACGGGAAAGATGCCGGCTGAGCTGGAGACCCGATTGAATGCGAGAGTACTGGATTTGAGACGACCTGAGAATCGAGCTATCTTTAGGATTCGGCACGTTGTTGTCGGCATAGTAAGAGAGTTCTTGTGTGAGAAGGGGTATGTCGAGGTAAATACTCCGAAGATTATTGCTTCTGCAACCGAGGGCGGGGCGGCTTTATTTCCCATAGCTTACTATGATAAAGAAGCCTTTCTTGCACAAAGCCCGCAGCTCTACAAGGAACAGTTGGTGATCGATTTCGAAAAGGTCTTCGAGATTGGTCCAATTTTTAGGGCGGAGGAGTCGCATACACGTCGTCACTTAAGCGAGTCGATCTCAATAGATATCGAGGAGGCGTTTGTTTCAGCGGTGGATGTGATGGAGACGCTTGAGGAACTGATCTTTGAGGTTTTTGAGAGGGCTGGGAAACAGTGTGAAGAAGACCTTGAAGTACTGAAGCATAGGTTGAAGCTTCCTGAGATGCCGTTTGGACGGTACACATACGATCAAATCTTGGCCGAGTTGAAAGATAGAGGAATTGACATCCCATGGGGAGAGGACATACCGACAGCCTTTTTGAAGGCCTTGGGTAGACTTCATCCAGGGTTCTATTTTATAACAGACTGGCCTAGTAAGTCTAAGCCGTTCTACATTAAGCCGTTGGAGGAGAACCCTGAGATATGCGGTGCCTTCGATTTGATGTATGGTTGGCTTGAGTTGGCTTCTGGTGGAACCCGCGTGGATTCAAAGGATCTGTTGATGAGGCGGATCAAGAAGTCTGGGCTAAACCCGTCGTCCTTTGAGTACCATCTGAATGCGTTTGACTATGGGATGCCGCCGCATGCTGGTTGGGCGCTGGGTTTGGAGAGGCTGATGATGATCATGACCAACAGAAAGAACATAAGAGAAGTCGTATTGTTTCCGCGAGACAAGTTTCGTCTGACCCCATAGCAACTTGATTAATTACGGAGATGAGAAGAGGGCGATCGATTTTCAGGTTGTGAGCGATCTTTTGTCACATTCTTAAATAGCGGGTCAATAGAATTGGATGGCTAGAATTTAAGACGCGGTGGAGTAAATAGAAAATCATAGGTGAAAGATGGGTTGATGAAGGAAAGTGCAGAGATAGGGATCATAGGTGGAACTGGAGTATACGATCCTGGCATATTTGAGGATGTGAAGGAGATAAAGGTCTACACCCCTTTTGGGAAGACTTCGGATTTGGTTTCATTGGGCCATTACAAAGGGCGAGCGATAGCTTTCATTCCTCGGCACGGGAGGAATCACCAGATTCCGCCGCATATGATAAACTTCAGAGCGAACATTTGGGCGATGAAGGAGCTTGGGGTGAAGAGGATAATCTCGCCTTCCGCTGTAGGTAGCCTCAGGGAAGACTACAAACCGGGTGACCTTGTCCTCGTAGATCAGTTCATAGATAGGACGAAGGGTCGGAGGGACACCTTTTATGAGGGCGGCCAGGTTTGTCACATATCCTCTGCTGATCCTTTTTGTCCGGAGTTGAGAAAGATTTTCTTCGACTCAGCAAAGAAGATGGGGATCCCTTGTCACGAGAAGGGGACTTATGTTTGCATACAGGGTCCAAGATTTTCCACTAGGGCTGAGTCCAAGCTGTTTCGTTCTTGGGAGGCTGATGTGATCGGGATGACGGTGTATCCTGAGTGTGTTCTTGCGAGGGAGTGCGAAATATGTTATGTTTCTTTGTGTATGATAACTGATTATGATGTTTGGGCTGAGAAGGCTGTGTCTGCTGAGGAGGTCGTGAAGACTATGGCGAAGAACGTGGAGAACGTGAAGAAGCTTATGATGAACACGATTCCCCTTGTTCCGAGAGAAAGGAGTTGTATGTGCGGTCATGCGTTGAAGGAAGCATTGATGTAGTGTCTTGGTAGCTGAATTTTTCATAAGAGTGGTAATGCCTCGGTGATTTTGTCCACGAGGTAGTTAGGAGCCGGACCGATACCTAGGCAAGTATATGTTCCGGGGGGTATCTCTGTCAAGCCTTTGTCCTGCACTAGGCATGTTGGAAGTTTCAGAGCCTTGGCGTCGTTCTCAATCTTGAAGAGTTCCTCTTCTGAACTGGCCTTCACTGCAATCTTACGCTGGCCTTCCTTTAGCCATTCGCTCCACCAGTGACGATGTTTCCTGCGGGCGTAATCTGCGGTCATTACGGCTGCGTGAGCTACTTGGACCGCGGTCTTCCCTTTGCTCATGTTTATGTCTGAGCGGACGACGATCACTTGCTTGTAGCTGAATGAAGACAAATATGGCTCCTCTTAGGGCGGTTCCTTTGTACTGTTGTTACTGATAGATTCTTTGTGGACTATTTAATTTCTATCTGCTTCTTCCTTGGCGCGTGAAAGAAGATATAAATAGTAGATGTTGTGGTTATTTTTGTTCAAAACCTAGAAGAAGAATTCTGATGAGCTCAGAGAGGAGAGTCAAGATGCCGAAGTGCTTGTCTTGTGGACATATTATTGCTCCGGATGAGAAGTCTGTGAAGTTTCTGTGTCCATCTTGTGGCGGGCTTTTGATTTGGCGGTGCGAGAAGTGTCGGTTGTTTGGTAGATTGTATAAGTGTCCCAGCTGTGGCTTCGCTGGTCCTTAGCGGATATTTGCGGTATCCTATTTTCGCTTGCGTTTTCATGCATGCAGACGTGTTTGAACCGGCTTGGCTCATCATCCTGTCTTGAGGTCCATGTGAGGGAAGGCATATAAGTCGGTTCCCAATTTTTTTTTAGTTTCTGAAGTCTTCGGAGAATGATTCTTTTCTTGAAAGGGGAGTGGAAACTGAAAATCTCACAGGAATCTACAGGATTTTACAGGAATCTGCAGGAATCCACAGGAAACCACAGGAATTTACAGGAAACCAAAGGAAATGTCTGAGAAGATTGAGTTCCATGCGAAGCTGGCCACACGTGGCCGCGTCTACATACCAAAGATTATGGTTGAGCGCTGGATGCTCTGGAAAGAGACACCCATCCATGTTCGAGTCTTGCTCCGTGGCCAGCTTAGATCGGTCGAATTTGATGCGAGAGTTCGGTCTGGCTTCTGCTTCGTGATTCCCCAGAATGAGCTGAAGGTACTCCAGGCTGAAGATGGCGCCTATTCCCTGTTAAAGGTTCACATGTGCTTGCGCTTTCGACTGCCGATTATTGCTAGTAGAAATACTGATGCAAGCATGACGACTCCTATCAGATACATATAATCTGTTGGAGGTGGAGGTTCTGGGGTAGATTCAGCAATCAGTTCATATAGATCATTCGTGGTTTTGTTGTATGAAACGCTTGTTTTGTAATATCCAATTTTATCTGCGAAAAAATCGTTACATTCCACACTCAGATCAATCGAGAATCCCGCTACCCCGTCATTTATGGTAAAATAAGCTTCTCGCCGCCCGCGTGCTTCCATATTGTGAATAAGAACGTAGTAGAATCTGACTGTAGAATTGTTTACCTTTTGATACGGCATATCTGTTTGGTCCGAAAAGGTCACGTTAGTAAAAGTGACAATAAATGTGGCATGTGCATCTAACCCGCCCCTATTCTGAAAATTAAAATAGATGCTTTGCACTCCGTAAGAATGGTAACTTTGAGGTGTGTCAAAATAATAGTCGATGATTGGTCTGTTAAAATATGATTGAATTAATAGGGAGCTTATGATGACACCTATAATGCCGCCTATGATGGGAAGAAAAAATTTTTTAATTGCGCGACTAGATGACAAATATGGAATCCTTCCTTTTTTAATTACTGAAATTTTCTTAATAAATTTTCTGGATTCTTGGTCCTGAATCGAATGAATATGCTCATTGAGGACCATTCCCCATAAGCGACACAGTTCGTCAGAAAGGCCTTGCAATTATTGGTTCTGGTCTGGGTGCCTTCTCCGCGGCGTACACGGCTAGAGCTGTGGCCCAGAACCAGTCGTC
>Ga0172365_10004423_pt1 | contig 10394 bp, 12 predicted proteins | sample LakKivSesite48cm_FD_114535 | JGI IMG/M metagenome (GOLD analysis project Ga0172365, IMG submission 114535) | Sediment microbial communities from Lake Kivu, Rwanda - Sediment site 48cm | ecosystem: Environmental > Aquatic > Freshwater > Lake > Sediment | place: Rwanda: Western Province, Lake... | reverse complement strand
GGCCCGGCATACAACCCTTTTACCGGTTCGGTTTGGCACCCTTATGAACTCGGAGAAGGACGTCAGTGATATGCTCGTTAAAAACCATGATGCCTTCTTCGCTAATCTCCTTTTCGTGGATGGTAAACATGAGTTCGGTCTTAAGGTGATGTGCGATATTGAATCAATCGTTGCAACGCTGGAAGAGCAGGCTTGTGAAAAAGACACCGCGTCGGGTATGACCGAAACATCTCCCGGCACCGGTTATATTTGGAGTAAAGTCAGGAAACACCGGTGCAATGAGGTTTTAATGTCGCATGTTGAAAAACTGACGGAACCTGTATTGGATCGGTTGTCACACATCAAGTCCGCCAGTAAAATCCGTATAATGACCTCCCGGAACATTATCCTCGAAGCCGCTTTACTGGTTGAGAAAAGGAAGAAAAAAGAACTCATTGAAACTGTTGAATCCTTGATGCATGTTTATCCTGGTTTTAATTTTATGCTGACGGGGCCCTGGCCACCTTATAATTTTACAGATGCTGCCATGCCGATATTACCCTGTTATGAATGAGAACAAGATACTCTTGAATAGCATCCCCGCCGGGAAATTTGAAGCCGATAAGGGGAAGATGAATGATATATCTGCTTCCAGGATCAATGTATTGCCCGGGGAGGCAGACCATGGATTGGCAAAATTGGTGTTGACCCTGGTGGAGCTCATACGTAAGCTGGTTGAAAAACAGGCTATCAGAAGGGTCGAAGGAGGTACCCTTTCTGAAGATGAAATAGAAAGAATAGGCGAAACACTGATGAAATTGGAATTGAAAATGGAAGAGCTAAAGATAGTTTTTAACCTCAGGGATGAAGATCTGAACCTGAATCTTGGACCGTTAGGAGATTTGTTATGAGAATACTGATTTACATACCTATTATCCATTCAGGCCCGGATATGGGCTCAATGGCTGATGAACTGACAAGGAAAGGCATCGCCGAATTTGGTGAGAGATTCTGGCAAAAGCACGTCGACACAGTCAGGCAATATTGGGATGCCATTGCTCGCTGCTGTGAATCCCTCGGCATTACGAAGGGCGGATTTAAAATTTACCAGGATGGCATGGTTGCCGATGGAGAAATTGCGATGAAAATCATTATCGACAGTGTAAAGGCAGGGAGCAGAAACTATGAAATTATTGCGGAACTGACCGGTAAGGGAGCGGTGATCGAAAAGACAGAGGATTTCGACCTGGTACGGAAAGAAGTGGAAATGCTTAAAACAATACCTGCATCAGGTGCATTGGTTATGAAGCTGATCGGATTAGGACGGTTTAAGATACTCCGTTCACGCTTGCTAAGGCAACGCGACCGGTATATTGCGCGAAGAATTGAAGAGACCCTGGGTACAGGTGAAACAGGTCTGATTTTTCTGGGTGCCTATCACAGTATCATTAATAAGCTCCATAAGGATATCTGCGTCATCGAAATGAAAGAGATCGGCAAAGTCAGGCAATATCAACAAACCCTTCCCTTTTATAAAAGCAAGAAAGAGAAACTGGAAGAACTTTCATCTTATCTTATCGAACCGATAGGTGATTTTAATGATCGTATACGGAAAATCAGGTGTGAAAAACATCATTCTGTGAGTAGATGACATAATTTTCGTCGTCGAAGCAGACGAATATGACCCTTTCGATCGTCTTATCGGTCTTAAGGAACCGGGATACTTCATTGATGGCGATGGCGGCTGCCTGTTTTTTAGGGTATCCGTATATTCCCGTGCTGATATTAGGAAAGGCTATGCTTTTACAATGGTTTTCGGCAGCCAGCTTAAGGCTTGAAGCATAGCATCGTGCCAGCAGGGCCGCCTCGTTTCGGGTTCCGCCGTGCCATACGGGACCGACGGTATGGATCACATATTTCGCCGGCAGACGGTACCCTTTAGTCAGTCTGGCCCCGCCCGTGGGACATCCGCCGAGGGTGCGGCATTCGGCCAGCAGCTCCGGCCCCGCGGCACGGTGTATGGCACCGTCGACGCCCCCTCCGCCTAAAAGGGTTGTATTGGCCGCATTGACGATGGCATCGACAGCTAACTTCGTGATGTCATCGCGCTTGAGTTCAAGGCGGGAAACGATATCAGGTGAAACAGTCATATAGGTAATGCCATTATCTTTGGATTCAATATCATGTGGATGTTCTTTACACCTCATCCCCTGCCCCTTCTCCTTGAGGAGAAGGGGTTGGGGGTTGAGGTGAATAATTAAATACCATAAGATAAAACTATAAATATCGACTGACGATCTCCTGTAATTCCCTGTAAATGGCATTATTGGCTGCAATGATCTCCCTGCCGAACAGGTAATCCGCACCCCCTTTGAAATCGCTGATGTTGCCGCCGGCCTCTTTCACGATGAGGGCGCCGGCGGCCACATCCCAGGGACGCAGGCCGTATTCGAAGAAGCCTTCAAAACGTCCGCAGGCCACATAGGCCAGGTCTATAGCCGCTGAACCCATACGGCGTATGCCATGACATTTGCCCATGAGGAATCCGAGAAGCTGCAGGTATTTATCCATGAGGCTGAAGTCACTGTATGGAAAGCCAGTGGCCAGCAAGGCGTCGCCGAGATGACCTGCCGGCGACACATGGACGGGTGAACCGTTGAGGTAAGCACCGCCGTCGTGCCAGGCATAAAAACATTCACCCTTCATAACGTCGTACACCACCCCCGCCACGGTGGCATCACCGTCGAGCAGGGCGATGCTGACGGCAAACACCGGTATGGCGTGAATGAAGTTGGTGGTGCCGTCGAGCGGATCGACAATCCAGTTAAAACGTTTCCCTCTCTTATCGGTTGTGCCTTCCTCGACGATAAACCCTGCCTCGGGAACGATTTTGCCGAGGCCTTCCATCAAACGCTTCTCCGATGTGGTGTCAACGATCGTCACAAAATCATTGGGTCCCTTCAGACCGATATCCTCGCGGGTCAGCTTAGGCATCTCCGACTTGATGTATGCCCCCGTCTCCGCTGCCAGGTCACACACCTGCCTGCAAATATGTTCAACATTCAGTGTCATCTCTTAAGGATTTTGATTTTATACCTGTACCGGAAGAACCATATACCCGTAATGCCTAAAATGATCAGGAAAAGAGCAATGAATTGGGCCTGTGTCATCACCATTCCCAGAAAATGATGTTTTATGTTGACACGGATATGCTCGATAAGAAACCGCTCGATACCATTGAGGATGAGATATATAGAGAACAAATGCCCCGGAAAGACGAGTTTCTTGCGTATTATCCACAGGATGATAAAAATGATAGTACCCATCACGGTCTCGTAAAAGGATGTCGGGTACACAGGTTGTGTCAGGACATAGCAGTGTTCGCCGTTGCAGTTGGAAATCCTGACACCCTCGTCCACCACATTATGCGGAAAGTTGAAGGCCCACATCCAGTCGGGCAGGAAGCTAAGCCAGTGGGGTTTGGGGGTGAGGTTGACGATGCCCCAGCAGCCGTCGCCGGAGAGCTGGCATCCGATGCGTCCGACGGCATAGGCCAGGATGAGAGCGGGGGCCACGGTGTCGGCGATATGGGGCCAGGGTATCTTGTGACGCTCGGCATAGAGAGCCACGGCAAAGGCCGCCACGATGAGGCCGCCGTAAAAAGCCAGCCCGCTGAAAGAAAAGATGGTGCCGAGGGGATCGGTTCGGAGCTGGTCGAGGTGCTCGAAGATATCAAAGATCTTGGAACCGATAATACCGAAGATAGCGGCCACCAGCACGATGTTACCCGTCAGCTGATAGGGATGCACCGCCATCTCCTCCTGCACCGGCGGATGGAGCTGTGCCTTTTTTTTCTTGCGGTAATTGAGGTATACCGCTATGGCGGCAATGACGATGCCGCTCACCAAGCTGCCTTTGCCCGACAGGATGTACTCCTGCGGATGAGCGGCAAAGAAATCATACCGGGTGATCATGCCCACGACCTTCCATCCCAGCACGAAAGCCAGTATACCCGTATACAGCAGCTCGGTGAAAGATGGCGGTTTACCTTTCCACACTTTCTTGCGGGAGGCATGGATCACTCCTTCCTTCTCCTTGCGTTTCAGCTCCAACCACATGATGAAGGCCGCCACGAGAAAAGCCAGCGCGACAAAGAAACCATAGGTCTGGATGGGTAACCGCACCGACAGTCCGGTCAGGTAATGGATCAGGTCACTCAGTTTCGGAAACATAAACAAAATAATATTAAAGCATTAATCCACCTTACCCTGTGGTAGTCCCTTGTAAACATAATTCCCTTCCCCGTCCATGTCATTTAACACCACAGGGACGATCTTGTTTATCAGCCGTTCGTCATAAGGGGTCCTGACACGGATATAATTCTCCGTGAATCCGAACAGATGATCCTTGCAGGGATCGCTTTCGAACAGGACCCGGGTCAGGTGCCGGTGGTTTTTTTTATAAAAAGCTCTTTTTTTCTGTGCCGAGAGGTCATGCAGGCGTTCACTGCGTTCTTTGATGGTTCCGGGTGCCACCTGATCCGGCAGTTTCGCTGCTGCCGTGCCGGGGCGTTGCGAATAGGAAAAAACATGGGCATAGGAGATGTCCTTGTCGCTGAGAAACCGGAAGGTCTCCATGAAATGCTCTTCCGTTTCGCCGGGGAAGCCCGCGATGATGTCTACGGCGATGCAGCTGTCGGGCATGACCTTTCTGATCAGGCTGACCCTGCCGGCAAAATCACTGCTCCGGTAATGGCGGTGCATGGCTGCCAGGACAGGATCGGAGGCCGACTGCAGCGGGATATGAAAATGAGGCATGAACCTGCGCGAGGAGGCTGTGAAATGCACCATGGCATCGCTCAGCAGGTCGGGTTCGATGGACGAGATCCTGATGCGTTCAATGCCCTCCATGCTGTCCATTTCTTTCATCAGATGAAGCAACGTGGTGTCGTGGTGACGTCCGAAATCACCGATGTTCACGCCTGTCAGCACGATCTCTTTCACGCCTGCTCCGGCGATGTCGCGGGCAGCGGTGAGCACTTCTTTAACAGTGGCGCTGCGGCTGCGGCCACGTGCCAGGGGCACGGTGCAATAGCTGCAGAAATAATCGCAGCCGTCCTGTATCTTCAGGAACGACCGGGTCCTGTCGGCCAGCGACCAGGAGGGGATAAAAGATCCCTCGCCGGCGACAGTGAGGGCGTCATCGGTCACCGTCAGACCCGTGTCGAGCTGTTCCAGGTAGTGACCGAGGCGGTATTTCTCGCGGTTGCCCAGCACCAGGTCCGCCATGCCCTGCACCCTGAGCTCCTGCGGTCGCAACTGGCCATAACAGCCCAACACCACCACGGCCGCGGCGGGATTTTTTTTCCTGGCCTGACGGATGCCCTGACGGCATTTCTTCTCGGCAGCAGAAGTCACGGCACACGAATGGATCACGTAAATGTCGGCTTTCTCCCTGAAATCAATGATATCATAATGCTCCGGCGACAGGCTTCGCATGATGGCCGACGTCTCGGCATAGTTAAGCTTGCATCCGTAAGTGTGTACGGCTATTTTCTTTTTATCCATCGCTGCAAAGGTACAATATTAAACCTTATTACACGGGTCATGGCCGGGAGCGGCAGTGGATGCTATCGGGAGAAACGCTGCAGCACAATGCCTCCTATAATGAACCCCAGTCCCGCAAGGGTATAGCCCATGATGCGCTCACCCACGAACAGGGCCACGAACAGCAATGACAGAAATGGGGAGATGAAGATGAGATTCGACACCTTGGCGGTGGTCGCCGATAAGCGCAGGGCCTTCAGCCATACGACATAGGTGATGCCCATCTCGAACAGCCCGATATAGGTGACGCCCAGCAGGCCTCGCCAGCCGGGGAAGCTTAGTCCTTCATACAGTGTGGTGGCCAGTAAGAGGTAGCAGAAACCGAAGGAGAAGTTGAGAAAAAGCTTCGGCACCTCTTCACGTTTGTCTTTCACGTTGAATATCCAGTACAGGGCCCACACGATGGTGCTGCCCAGGGCCAGCACCACACCCGTCAGGTTGGTGAAATGCAGCCGGGTGAAATCACCCTGCAAGGTGATGATTACCACCCCAGCAAAACTGATGAGCAGCGCCACGATGCTCATCACACCTATCCTTTGCCGCAGGATGGGAATGGAGAGCAGCACCAGCGTCATGGGCCAGACATAGTTCAGCACAACAGCCTCCTGCGCCAGCAGGATGTCATAGGCACGCAGCAGGATGACATAGTAGAGGAAAGGATTCAGTAAACCCAGACCCGCGGAACGCAGCAGATCGCGGCCGGTGAGATGCCGTAACAGGGCCAGCCTGCCCTGGAGGATGAGAATGATGAATAGGGCTGCGACAGAGACAAAAGAAGAAAAAAGTACAAGATGTAAAAAATCGACCGTACGCAGGGTCAGCTTAAAGGCCGAGCCGATCGTTGACCAGAACAGGACAGCGGTCAGTGCACAGAGATAAGCTTTGGTCTGGTTTTTCATTGTATCCTTTCAGACGGCAATTTAAAAATTTTGCACTTTATCCCGGAGCATGACCATAAATATTTATAGATTTGTCAGATAAATATAAAATGCTATATCCATGAAGAAGTTAGGTGTGGTGGCTTTCGGCGGCAATGCGCTCATCACGGGCAACCAGAAAGGCACCATCGGCGAGCAGGAGGCCAATGCCTATCAGACTTGTGAAAGGCTGATGATGCTCATCAACAGGAACTACGACTTGGTCATCACCCATGGCAACGGCCCCCAGGTGGGTAACATCCTTGAGGCCAACGCTGCCGGCTATAAGATGTACGGCATCCCCGAGATGCCCTTGGACATCTGCGTGGCTTACTCCCAGGGCTTCATCGGATACATCATGGAGCAGCAGCTGCGTAACGTCCTCAAGGTGCATGACATCGACAGGGATGTCATCACCATCGTGACACAGGTGCTGGTCAACAAGGATGATCCGGCTTTTGCCGACCCCACCAAGCCCATCGGGCCTTTCTATACAAAAGAGGAAGCTGGGCATATAGCGAATATTACGGGTTCGCGTTTCGCCGTGGATCCGCAGGGGCGTGGTTACCGCCGCGTGGTGGCGTCACCGAAGCCGCTGGTCATATGGAACACCAAGACCATCGAACGCATAGCCAGAGAGGGACAGATCGTCATCGCCGTGGGCGGCGGCGGCATACCGGCATTCTATGTCGCCGAGAACAAGCTGCAGGGCATCGACGCCGTCATCGACAAAGATCTGGCGTCGGCACTGCTGGCATCACAGATACGCGCCCACCGTTTTTTCATTCTCACCGACGTGCCCAAGGTGTGCCTGAACTTCAACACACCGCAGGAAAAAGCCATCGACCGCATGACCATAGCCGAAGCGAGGCGTTATCTCGACGAGGGTCACTTCCCCGAGGGCAGCATGGCGCCCAAGATCAGGGCGGCCATCTATTTCGTGGAGCACAGCGGTCAGGATACCATCATCACCAAATCGACACTGCTTGGAGTGGACGACGGCGGCACACGCATCACAATGGTGTGAGGATGATTGGTTGATGAGATAATTAGTTGATGTGTTAATTGATAAACAACTATTTAAAGTATGAATTTACATAACAGAAGTTTTTTAAAGGAGTTGGATTTTACACCCGAAGAACTCATGTATATCCTCGACCTTGCCGCGGACCTGAAGCAGGCCAGGAAGAGCGGTACCGAGGTGCAGCATCTGAAAGGCAAGAGCATCGCGCTAATTTTTGAGAAGACCTCCACGCGCACGCGCTGTGCCTTTGAGGTGGCGGCTTATGACCAGGGGGCCCACGTCACCTACCTTGAACCCACGGGGGCTCAGATAGGGCATAAGGAGACGATGAAAGACACGGCACGTGTCCTGGGCCGCATATACGACGCCATCGAGTACCGTGGTTACGGCCAGGCCGTCGTCGAGGAGCTGGCACGTTATGCGGGCGTGCCCGTATGGAACGGTCTCACCGATGACTATCACCCCACGCAGATGCTGGCCGACCTGATGACCATGCGCGAACATGCCGGCAAGCCGTTCAACAAGATCGCCTTCGCCTACCTCGGCGATGCCCGTAATAACGTCGGCAACTCATTGATGGCCGGCGCCGCCCTCATGGGTATGGACTTCAGGGCTGCCGCACCGCTCTCATGCCACCCCGCCAAGGCTCTCACAGACCGCTGCCGTGAGATAGCCGCCATGACTGGCGCCCGCATCCTCATCACCACCTCCGTGGATGAAGCCGTGAAAGGGGTTGATTTCCTCTATACCGATGTGTGGCTGTCGATGGGTGAAGCCAAAGAGCTGTGGGAGCAGCGCATACGCGAGATGTTGCCATACCAGGTTAACAAAACGGTGCTGGAGAAAACGGGTAACCCCCGGGTGAAATTCATGCACTGCCTGCCCGCTTTTCACAACAGGGCCACGAAAGTGGGGGAGGATATCTTCAGGAAATATGGCGTGGAAGCCATGGAGGTGACCGACGAGGTGTTCGAATCGGATGCTTCCATCGTCTTCGACCAGGCCGAGAACAGGCTGCATACCATCAAGGCGGTGATGGTGGCCACGCTGGGTTGAAGCACCTCACCCCAACCCCTCTCCTCAAGGAGAAGGGCTTGAAATAATATCTTATAAATTTTAATTAAACCCGAAATGAATCCCCCTCTTCTCTTTTAGGAGAAGGGGTAGGGGGATGAGGTGCTTGCAACCTGTAACCTGCAACCCAATTTCTCCCTGAAAATATTTTTCGCACTTTCCTTGCTTTCAGCAAAATTCTGACTTAAATTTGTTTGTTATTTCATTAACAATGAAAAAAGTCATACCCATCGTATCATCGCTCATTCTGGTGATGGGATTAATCAGTTGCATAGGTATGATTTTCAGCCCCGTGTTTGCGTATATCACGGTCATTCTGCTGGGCTGTTCACTGCTTTTTTATGCAGTGGCCAACGGTTGCTGCTGGGTGGCTGAGTGGCGGATGAAACGGCGGCAGGTTAATATCCGGGCCGCATGACGGGCATCATGCTTTTTGACGTTGCTCCCTAATCCTTGATCTTTTACCTCTGCGTTCACGCAAATAAAAGATACGGGCTCTTCTTATAACACCTCTTTTATTGACAACGATCTCCTCGATATATGGTGATGAAATGGGAAAAATTCGTTCCACACCCACATTTCCCGATATCTTACGCACGGTGAAGGTCTCCGTGGGTCCTTTGCCGGCGCGCTGCAGCACCACACCCTGAAAACTCTGTATGCGTTCCTTGTTGCCTTCGATGATCTTGTACTGTACGGTTACCGTATCGCCTGCTTTAAAGGACGGAAACTGCTTGACCGGGATCTGACTTTCAACGTATTGTAACAATTCATTCTTTCCCATTGCCCTGGCTGTTATAAAGATGCATTCCTCAAAAAGAGGTGCAAATATACAGGTTTTTTTTTATTCGATACATCGGAAAGAGGAAATTTTGAGCTGTTGCCGGATATTAGTTGCGGGTTGCGGGTTGCGGGTTACGAGTTGCAAGAGGATGAGGGACTGTGCTATGAGCTTGGGGATTATAACCCGCAACCCGCAACCCGTAACTGATTCACCCTTCTTCAACGATCCCATTAGCCAATTAAAAACCTGACAGGCTTGGGCGGACCTGTCAGGTGAAGATAAGAAAGGATGATGAGGAAAGAAGCCTGCCCGCGCAAGCAGCCAGGCAAAGGAAAGGGTGAAAAATGCCTGCTCCTTGCCGGCAGGCTTGTATCATAGTCTCATAATTAGAAATACCTCACATTTAAATCGCGCAATAATCGCAACTGGTAGAGGTCGATCTCATAGTTCAGCATGAACTCATGTGATCCCTGCGACTGACCTGCAAATTTGCTGATGTAAGTGTCGTATGAGTAACCCAGCCGCAGATGCTGGCCAATGTTAAACTCCGTGAGAAAGACGATGGCATTGCGTTCAGTACGGTAAGAAACGCCCAGCCAGAAGAGGTTGGTGAACAGGGCGCTGGCCGTGAGGTCGACATTCATGGGTGCATGGGCCGTGTATTTGAGCAATACCGACGGTTTCAGCACCAGCCACTCGTTAACGGGGAAGGCGTAACCGCCCATTGCATAGAAATGCCGTGCCAGCGTGGTGAAGGTATAGCTTCCCTGGATGTCATCGACGGTCATCGTGTTCTCAAAGAGGTGCTTCGACGACACACCCACATAATAGTTCGTGCTGTAAAAATAGATACCGAAGTTAGCGTCGGGTTTTATCTTGCCTTCAACCCGGTTGGCGAAGGCGATGTCGTTATCCGAGTAAGGGTTGGCTTTATCCCAGTCGATGTGCATCTTATGGATACCCAGGTCGATGCCGAAAGCCAGGCGTGTGAATTCACCGAAAAGGATCCG
>Ga0172365_10004422_pt1 | contig 10394 bp, 6 predicted proteins | sample LakKivSesite48cm_FD_114535 | JGI IMG/M metagenome (GOLD analysis project Ga0172365, IMG submission 114535) | Sediment microbial communities from Lake Kivu, Rwanda - Sediment site 48cm | ecosystem: Environmental > Aquatic > Freshwater > Lake > Sediment | place: Rwanda: Western Province, Lake Kivu... | reverse complement strand
GTTGATTTCAGTGCGGTTGCTGGTTTCACTGAGAATACTGACATTGAGAATAAGGGTTATAAGGCTACCTCGGTGCGAAAGTTGGTCAGGCTGGTAGTAGATTCTAATGGTGACAACCATGATTATGTTATCGATGTTCTACCAAGGTTGACGTACCTATTTGGTAGGGCACCAATTTTTGGTGACATGTGGTTTGATGGGACTTACTTTAAGCTTTACAGCGGTGATGCATGGATAACGATTTAGTCCTCAAAAATAATTTGAGGATTTAAAAATGAGCCTAGCAGACATCACCATCGTAAGACGATTCCCAATAATTAACAATTACGTCGTCATCCCAGATTATGGCTCTAATAAAATTCCTGTCGCAACTGCTCTTACTATTCCTGGTACTAAATTAAATGGATTGGTTGGTAGTATTGAATTTTTAGATACTACTCCTGGGGTTGTTGAGTGTTGTGCTAATGTGCCTGCTGACCATATTAGTGAGACTGTTAAGGATGAGGTGCCTAGGACGGAACAAGGACCTTGTGTTTGTCCAGATATGGTTGGCTATACGTCAGTATATCTGAGTGCTACTTTCTATAATGAAAATGGTGGTCCTGCTTATATTCCTCAGGAACAGTGTGGTTGTGATTCTGAGTTTGTTTCACGCGGTGCTGTACTTTCACCGGATAATAATCGTAACTGCTTCTGGACTGGATCTGTTTACAATAAATATTTCCTTGCGGTGGTATATTATGATACTCAACAGTGTATTTGGATTACTGAGTTGTGGTGTGCTGATAATCTAATTTGGCAGGGTTCTAGTGATACTCGGTTTGGTGATTATACTTCTACGTACGGTAATTGGTGTTCTGGTATTGATCATAGCACTATTGTAGATGCTTCTGATTACTGGGAAGTATTCCCGCAGAATTAGTTTTTAGCGGTTTTTAAATAAATAGATTCAAATATATCCTGAAGGGAAAATGGAGAATAAGTCTATGTCAGTACTAAAAAGTGCTGTTCGTACTCACCCGCCACTTGCTACAAAAACAAGATTAGAGACAAGGATTGATACTGCTTTAGCTTTAAATGAGGGTATGTTCGACAAATTTATTGAAAAGCCAAAAGGTAAGAAGTCAAAAGAAGAAATAATACAAGCACCTGGATCAATGACTACCCCAGAAAGAACGATAACCACAAATCCGAGCGCATTAGTTAAGAAAGGAAAACAGAGAGTATATCATACACGTAATGGTAAGAAGATGTTGTATTACGCCAGTGAACAAACTGATGGAACATATTTGCTTTATGCTGAACGACCAGATAGACCAGATCTGGTATATGCTGGGTGGATGATCGACTTAAGCCAGATGGACGATAAGACTAAGGAATATTATGAAGCTGATCAAGATTTTCTATTATCAATTTATTATAGGAATAAATTAACTGATCCAGATGCTAAAGCCAGATGTGAGCTTGCCAATAGTTATGTTAGTGACAATAAGAAGGGTATAGCTAGTAATGATGATAACCAGATAGAAATCGCTGTTAATAAACTTGTTGAAATGCAGAATTACCCATATGTAGCTCCATTTGTTAAGAAAGGTATTGATCTCTTAAAGAATAAGTATAAGGCATACCAGACTGCTACAATGACAGATGATACTGTTATTAATAATGGTACTCAATATGATAATGGATATATTTATCCTAAATTCGTGTCTCCGCTCGGTCAATTGTTTATTGCATTCTTTGATAAGAATGGTAAGGTAGCCTCCATAGATAATGATGAATTAGATGTTGTGTTGAATATTAAGTCGAAAGATGGAAAGGTAACTCCTTTCAGACTTAATATGGTCCCAGATAATAGGGCTATACCATCAAAAACTGGTGAAATAGTTTCAAATGAGATGTATAGTCACATATTTGTTGGTAGTGATGAAGATCTTAAGGGTGCGATAGCGGTTGATGGTGAGATTATCGGTTTGAGTGTTGCTTCTGCTCAGCCTACTAAGAAGAATGTGTCGTTTCATACTGTGATAGGTAAACAACTCCTTAAGATGCAGGGTGGTTTATATGGTTTAGATGATGTACTATATGATCAGATTAATACTACTATTAAGTCTGATAGTATTAGTAGTTTAAAGAATGTGTTGAGGATATTTGCTGATAAGAAGGAGAAGATCCCAAATACAGTTAAAGAGATAAAAGATAAGATTATAAAATATGAGTCAAATCTAGATTCTCTTAAGAAATCTGAGAATGTATCTGAGAAGACTAAGGAAAAGATTAGTGATTATGAATCAGAGATAGAAGGATTAAAACGTTCAATTGAGAGATACCAGATATTATATAGTGAAATTGGTGAATTATTTGAATTGCTTAAGCAATATCCACTTCCGGAGGAAGTGGCATCTGTTCCTAGTCAGTCTAAGAATATTAAGTTCGAAATTAAACAAGTTGCTCGTAATATCAGTCCTGAAGTTGAAGAGAAGATGCAGAAGACGCGTAAACAGCTTACTAAGCTTGAGAACATCAGTAGGAATTATAATAGTCTAATTGGTTTATTGAAGATTACGCTAGATTTAGGTACTAATCTGCTTACTAAAGAGAATTTGGAAGAGGTAAAGGCTCTAAATAAGACATATATTGAGGGTAGGGATGCTATTGCGGCTGAGAGATATAATATTAGTCCAGTTGCTGATGATAGTTATGAGAGGAATAAACAGTTAGATGAGAAGCGCGATAATTTAGAGCTTGAGATTATTAACGAATTATTTAAGGTTTATACTAAGGCAGCTGCTGAAAAGCCTGAGACTAGGACTGAAGGTCCTTCTGGGAATGCAAAATTCCTTGGCGCATTCTTCTCAGCTGCTAATAATTTGAAGCAGAAGAAAGTCAAAAAGGCAAAACCTGGCAAGGAAAAGCCAGAAAAGACAGAACAGTCTATAGATGCTAAAATTATGGAGCATCAACGCCATATTTTATCTGGCATTGAGACATATAAACATCAATATAATAGTGCTAAAGATAAGTCTAATATGGCAGACCCTGAGTCAGTACGTAAGGCTTGTAGTGATTACATTAATGCATTACTCGAATTCGCTAAGGAATATAAGGCAGGTAAGGCAGTTGAACCACCAAAGGCTTATTGGAAGGATGAGAAGTTTACACCAGAATCTACTAATGCTGATCCTATTCCTGGTGTACCTCCATTCCATTTCGAAGGAGCATATGGTACCGGTAATTTCATAAAATATGTCTTTATGGATAGTTCTGCGGTGGCTGCTGGTGAGCCGACTGGCGGTGGCGTTAAAATTAATCAAAAGGTATATAATGAATTCTTAGCTTATACTAAAGATCCTGAAATTAATACATTAGAACAAAGACCTAGAAAATTAGTGAAAGATAAGCGTGACTTTGATGAATTAATGACACTGGTAAGCAGTAGTCAAGCGCCTGAATTGAATCCTAGTTTGGATGATCCAGATGTTAAGCGGATTGTCGCTAAGATTAATGATGGCGAGACATTAAAGCACCCGATTCCGTTTACATGGCTAAAGCCTGGTATTTGTTTCATCCTTGATATAATGGCAAAATTCTATATTCCAAATACTAATAAGAAAGAAACATTCAAAGAAACTAATAAACTTAGATATTATCATATATATGAGTATCTGAAGAAGCAATATGAACATGGTGGTATTAGATTTAATGTTGAAGCAGCAACTGGCACTTTTAGTAGAGGGGCAGACGTAGGTGCAATTAAAGCAAGCCCTGGCCTCAGTAAAGTTGGTACTAAGATCATAAGTTTTGATACATTTGATTTCTTACCGTTACCACGTAGATGGTATGAAGCACATAAATATGTTATTTATTTAGGCGGTATTATTAAATCTGAGACTGGTGAATTTGACATTGGTAGACCAAGATTGATTACCGCTAATGATATGCGGAAGTATGGTGTTTATGTTGCGTCCAAGGATGAGTTACAGAAGTCCGTCGAGAAAGGCGAAGAGAAAGCACAAAAAGAAGGCAAGTCTATTAAGAATAAGTTTGTGTCATTAATTAAGATGGTTAAACCTGAGAAATCTAGGAAGATCGAAGCACCTCAGGTAACTGCTTCTCCTGAAGATTATCTCAGTTCAGAAGTTAGTTCAGCGCTAACTAAACAGAAGGCTGAGAAAGAGAAGAAAAAGACTCCTCAGTCAGGAGGGTTATTAAGTAAATTCTTAAAGAAGGAAGATAAGGATTTTTCTGTTGAATTTAGCTTGATCGAGGAATAATAATGAGCGACGCTGTTGGTGCTCTCCCAATTGAGCCATTTGATGGACAAACAGTATTAGATGCTTATGGTGTAGTTTGGCAGTATAAAGCGGATAAGGATTATTGGATTTCAAATGGTAAAGTAAACAAGATACCAGTAGCTTCACTAACATCTAACGGCTTATTCTCAAAACAGCAAAAAGCATTTCTTGACACAATCCCAGTCAAGGGTGGTGGGTATGCTCTCTTCTTAAAGCCATTAACAGCACAAAGGACTACCAGTAATCCAGATAATTTATTACATGGTAAGATTAAGTTTATTAGCGAATCATTAAATTTGAATTGTGTTGATTCCGATGGTGACTTAATAAAAGGTGATCAATGTAGAGCATTTTATGAAACTAAGGACGATCCTCCTGGTATTGATATGAGTTTTACAGACGCATTTTTGGAAAATTTCTGCGTAGAAATACCATCTATACCAGGTCCGCAAGGATATCCTGGTGATGTTGGTGATCAGGGTATTCCTGGTACTGGCGATGGTCCTCAAGGTGCGACTGGTGATGCTGGTAAAGACGCTACTAATAGATATATTTTGTCAGGTGTAAAGATCGTAGAGAGTGATGATTTTTATGAATCTGTAATTGTTGATGCGTCGTTAGATAATGGTGATTTGGTATTGAAGCGTGGTACATTGAATACTCAAGGTACTGTTTCAGCATCTAAGGTAGTAGCTAGAAGACTTTTAAGGGATATGATATTTGGCGCATGTTTTGATTATACTTTGAAGAATGTTCCTTGCTCAGTTTCTGATCCTAATACAGAATATTCTGAATTAGATGTCGACAACCCAACAGTGTTATTCTTCCCATCCCATTATAAACCAGAGAATGCGCAGAATGCTCCTGAGATTGATGGTTATCAGACTACAAGAGCTAAATTATCTGATGCTGTTGATGAACTTATTGCTTATTACCAGAATCAATTAGCTATTGCAGAGACTACTTATAATAAACAGATTAATGATTTCTTGTCGGCTAAGGATAGTGAAGCTAGGAAGCTTTTGGACGAGATGTTGCAGGAATTATTCTCATTGGAATCTAAGGAGACGCCAGAATTTTGTATCGGTATTAATAAGAGTTGCGATCCAACTAGTAACTTCTATAATGAGAATTATACACCATATAATGGTATTAAGGATGATCCGTCTATAGTTGATCTTCTTGGGACTTCCGGTTCGGCTAATACTCGTGTTGATTTGCTCTATACAGAAGAAATTACTGCTGACCAAGCACCAAGATTCTCATATGTTCCGACAGATCCATTTACGATGCCTGGATCTGTCGCTGGTGGTATTATAACTCCAACATCGTGTGGTAATGTAACAGACAATGGATGTTGGTTACAGTTCGATAATGGCGTGTTGTCCTTTGTAGCTAATGGGACATATATTCCTGAGGGTACTGTAATTTATACTGGTAAGTATCAGTGTGGTAAATTACCGCCTAAGATTAGGACTTCAACTAATCCTGATCCTCATAATGCTACTACCCAAGCTATTATTGCTCAATTGATGGCTGAGGTACCACCTAATGTTATTGAAACATTAAAGGTAGAGAATGGTTTCTCATCTTCACATGTTATTGCTGATTGGTATCAGCAATGGTCTGGTAATTTGAAGACTAGCTTACAGAATGCTAATATTGTTTATCAACAGAAGAAGTTGCATTTCTCACAAACCAGTACTGAATTCCCTGCTGGGATTTACTTATTCGTCTATGAGGGTGGTGGCTTTACCCAGCCGAGGTTAACTAGGGGTGAGCTTCACGGCCTTGATACACAGGATTCTGTTTTGGTTAATGGTGCTTTCCAGAATTATTGGGTAGGCAATGAAGTTTCAGTCGGTACTAATCCTGAGAGAGATGTTTTTATTCTTAATCCTTATGATAGGTCCATGGTTGATGTTTTCCAAAGTAGGATTTGTAGTACCGGTGTTGGTCTTGAGATAGGCTGGGTACCAACTAATTATGATGGTGGTCTTGCATCTAATTATTTTAGTCTTCCGACTAGTTATATTGCTAAAGTAGCTGCTGACACTACTCAATTCCAAGTTCCTTTAGCATATCATGACCCTTATAATCTGAATTATACATCTGGTATTGATTGGCATGAATTTCCAGTAGCTGGTTCTGGTACTGATGATATTTATGAATTACAGAAAACTTATATGGACGGCGCATGGTCTGGTAGGATGTTAATTTTCCAGACTGCTCAGCCTGGTTTCTTCTTCTCTCGTGTCAAGACTGCCGTTTCCTTCCTGAATTTATTTGGTTCATTCATTCAACCTGAAGTTGAAATTTTGGATGGTAACTCTTACTCTAAGAATCGTGCGATAATTTACGATTATGATAGGTGGTCGCCACCAGTTTTGAATGCAAGACCGGATGCTGTTGGCTCTATTAAATTAAATATAGCAAGAGTGGTGACTACATGAGCATACCATTTCCTCCAGATCCACAGAATGGAATTATAGTAGAAGTAGATCCAGGTATTTATTATCAATATGATAAATCATCTAAATCATGGATTAGATTGCAGGGGTTCAATCAATTTATTAATGTTGCTACTCCATATGATGATGGTTTAATGTCTAAAGAAGATTATATTAAATTAAATGGATTATTAAATCCACCACCAAATACTTCTATTACTTCTGATGATTGTGATTTCACATTTAGACAAGGATTCTATGGATTCAGATCAATTGATGAGGATATTATAATTGAAGTCGAACTTGATTTATATGGCCAGAATGATGTATATACTAAGTCTGTTTTTAAAATTCATGAGAATACTTATGGTATTAATTTTAGGACTAATATTGAGAAGTTGGTCTATGAATTAAATCGGCGTGGTTTGATTAAACAGGAAAAGATTCCAGGACCACAGGGTAAACAGGGCAAGCGTGGTCCAAAGGGTATTAATAATCTCGATACAGGTCCAGTGGGTAAGACTGGTCCTTCTGGGAATAATGCTGCTTGGCCTTTCGATCTTGTAGAGGATACTTCTGCTAAGCTTACTGCGCCTGGTCGTGGTATTGTTGATGTTACTACTGAAGAGATTTCTCCTGATGAGAATTATTTGGTTATAACAAAAGGTAATGTTGGTAATTTCCAATACTGCCCTGAGAAGCTTAAACCGTCCAATGTTAGAAGTCCATGGTTGTTAGTTGTTGATGAACGACCAGAGACTATAAAGGTTTTGAAGGAATGCGGTACGACTACTGTTGGTCGTTGTAATAATGAGTTATGTGGTGCTGATACTAAACCTATTAGATATTGCACTACTAAGTTATATTATGTAGATATGACTTATATTGAGGATCAGGTTAAGGAGAGGTTTGAGGAATTATTAGCTGAGATGAAGGCTGCTAAAGAGAAGATTGTTAATGACTGGTTGAATACTATGATTAAGATTTTTGAGGAGGTTAAGAAGTCTGTTTGTTGTGCTACTCAGAATGCTATTAGTAAGCAGGCTAATAGAGCTATGAGGGAGAGGATTGAGGAGCTTCGGATTCAGGCTGCGCAAGCTGATTTAAAGCTTGTTCTTGGTTTTGCTCGCGATGCTGCTTATAATTTCAATATTTGTAAGGGTAATAAGACTGTACCAGTTGAGGAACCACCAATTAGGCCAAAAGTTTGTCCAGTGTCTGTAAATGGTTGTGATTATCCGCCAATGAGACCACCTGGGGGGCATCCGCTTAAGAGTTTCATGTCTAATATTAGTAGAGCAATTGATTCATGTGCTGACGTTGAGACATTTGTTCTAGATTGTAAGAACAATATTGGCGAACCAACGGGCGTCTATAAAGATGTCCCATCTGGTGATTATTATATTAATATTTCTATATGTTGTAATTATGATACTTTATATAAAGTGTATAATATGCCTTTGGCCGTTGTATACTCTCAAGATGGTTCAAATAAGACTCTATATACATCTGATGATAGTGGATTCTCTGATTTGAATGATGCTAATAATGCTTATTGTGGCTTGAGTTTGAAATTTAGGCATGATGGTGGTCCTATGGCTATGTATATTAATAGTTCTAATGGTAGTGGTATTGTTACAGCTACACTTAAAGATGCTACTTGTGTTGAACAATCTATAGCTTGTGCAACTGCTCCAGTATTCCCAACTGGCGATCCAGGTGCCCCTGATCAAATTACTTGTGATGTTGATGCTCAAACTGTCCAATGGTATGAGGCTGGGTGGAGATCTGGTGCGTGCTGTGGTGTTTGGTTGACCGCTGGTGGACAACAATGGATTATTGTGAAGCGATCTTTAGAAAATGATACTACGTGTGGTGGTGGTGCGTCCCCGAATGAGCCTTGTTATATTGCTGCTATGGATAAGACTCAGACTCATCCTGCATATGCATTTCCAACTTTAGATGGTAATGAATTTATTGGTAAGCCAACGTCTGTTCAGACGATGGTTAGAGATATGGATTTGGAAACTGAGATTATGAGTAAATTATATGATGATCAATATCAAAAGATTGTTGGTGATCCTAAGTCTAATCTTGAGTCTATTCTATTCCCAAGTAATCTTGTGTAAATATTAATGTGGAATATCAGATAAGATATAGTCAATTTTGTTCGTTAGCAAGGGAACATAATTTTCATGTTTGGTTAGCTAAGAATAATCCGGATTGTTATCAAGAATTGTTAGATCATTTATCATTCTCGACTGGATGTAAATCTAATGCGGCAAAGATGAAGGTTATTGTTGATAAGCTGAAATCTGCTGGTCTTTTTGATAATTTAATTGATTTTTTGAAAAAACATTTTCCTCTGACTGTTACAGAGGAAGATTCTAGCAATAATGTTCAATCTGTTATTGGCGATACTGTTGTTGTTGAATCTATTAATGATAAAGAGGTTTTTAGTTATTATAATCCAAAGTTATTAACTTTTCCTCATAAAATTATACTTGAGAATGATAATCCTGATGTTCTTAAGAAGGATCTTATGGATTTCTTAATTGATAAAGTATCATATGATTTTGTGTTTATTGGTAATAGAGTATTTGTTGAATATTTTCATAGGAAATATTCAGAGGAATCTACGAAGATCGATAAGAAATCAAGGGAGATATTCAAATATAAACTTAGGAAAGGTTTAACTCATGGCCAAGCCGATCAAGATAATCCGTAACACCAAGATCGTTGCTGGCACGCCTTGTCAGACCGGTAGGTGCCATGAGAACGCCATCAGAACAGCCTCCAAGGGAGTAAAGCAATGCCGACCAAAGCCGAAATGAATGAGATTTTGAATTCTATCGATGAATTCCCACATAGTGATTTATATGACGATAATATAATTTTAGAAGGTATTGTTATTTCTGAGGATATGACTATTACTGAGTCTCAGATTATTAATGAAGGTATTATGTCTTGGCTCGGCAAGAAGATCGGTGGTGGCATTGGCGATTTCTTCATGGGTGCTTTCAAGGATTTGATTGATTCATACGGGCGTGCTTATGGCACTAATCCTGACCAAGACCCTGAAGCTGCTAAGGCTTTCTTTGGCGTTGATGGTGTTAAACAGTTGATGCAGTTCATGAATGGATATGCTAAAGATTTAAATTCTATTGCTACTAGGTCTAAGGCTTTCTTGAAATTAGATCCTGGCGCTGGTGATAAGATTAAGAATATTTTGAAGGTTGCTATTAAGGATGGTCAAGCTGTTATGTCTGGTTATGCTGCTAAGATTAAGGAGGATATGAATAAGCAGTTTGATACTGAGGCTGGTAAGATGGGTGGTGGCGCAGGTGCGGGAGCAGAAGCGCCAGCCGAGGCAAAGCCCGAAGAGAAACCAGCAGAAGCACCAGCCGGGGCCGAGAAGCCAGCCGGGGCCGAGAAGCCAGCCGAAGCCGAAGCCGCAGCTCCAGCAGCCCCAGCCCCAGCAGCCCCATCCGCGAAGAAACCAGTCGCAGAGATGACACCTGAAGAACGAGCAGCAGCCGCAACAGCAGCCAAAGCAAAGAAAGAGTCAACACCAGCTACGGAAAGCCGCAATTTCAATAAATTAAGTGGATCAGGCATCGAATTACTAATTGAAAAGGTTAAATAAAGC
>Ga0172365_10004421_pt1 | contig 10395 bp, 13 predicted proteins | sample LakKivSesite48cm_FD_114535 | JGI IMG/M metagenome (GOLD analysis project Ga0172365, IMG submission 114535) | Sediment microbial communities from Lake Kivu, Rwanda - Sediment site 48cm | ecosystem: Environmental > Aquatic > Freshwater > Lake > Sediment | place: Rwanda: Western Province, Lake... | reverse complement strand
GGATTTATGGGATTTCAGTTTAATTTACAAGATTTAAAATGGGCTAGAAATAAGAAAAAGTATCAACAAGAGCTTTCGTCTAATTTATCTCCAGAAGGCAGGAGAATGCTTCTGGGCACAAATTGGGATCAAGTTGAAGACGGAGGATATTGGAATGTTGAATATTATCATGATTTAATTCTTCAACTAAATAAAAAGCCAAGGAAAAACAAGGAAAAAATTAAAACACTGCTTCAAGAAGCAGAAAAACTCTCAAACTATCTAGAAAAACATGGAGGAAAAAAACCAGATTGGATGGCTCCAATTGACAAAAAACTCAACATATTCAGAAAAAAACTGTTTAAGCAACAAAAAAACAGACTCTTGAAATAGTCACAAAGGTTAGTTTCCCGGCGGGGGCATCTTGTGTTTTTATAAAAATTTATTAAACCTCTTTTCTACTATCAATTATGGTTTATTTGTCAAAAGAAGATACAAAAAAAGTTATTAAAGAATTATCAAAAACAAAAAATAAGAAATTAATAGAAATAAGAAATAAACTAAAATCTTTCAAAAAAGTGAATTATGTAAAAGAAGAGTTTGAAATAGTTAACTTATTGAATAAAGCTTTTGAAAAAAGAAGAAAAGTCAAAATAAGATACTACACCCCCCATTCTGATGAGCATACTACAAGGGTAGTTGATATTTATCAAATCCATAAAGGTTGTATTGTTGCTTTTTGCCATCTCAGGAAAGAAGAAAGAACTTTTGTGATAGATAGGATAAATTCCGCAGTTATTTTGGATGAAAAATACAAGATTCCTAAAAATTGGAGTTCAGAAAGCATAATTTTGGATAAATAACAATTTGAGAAATATGATAAAAAAAGAAAGACCAAAATGGCTTTTGCAAAGGCTAAAAGGAATGTACTTTGCTATGCATTGTTGGAAATGCAAGAAATTTGAACTTCCTATGGACGAATATAAACAAAAATGTGAAGGGAATATCCAAAAAATAATTGATAATTTAGAAATAAAAGAAATGAAATTTAAGGAGTTTAATGAAATTATAAAAAACAGCACATTTTGTAAGTTTGAAAAAAGAGATTTTAACAATAACTGCCCTATATGCAAGAAGTTTGGGGTTTAGGAAGAATTTAACATCCTTTATGTTTGCATAATTTGCATAAACCTAAAGATTTATATACTTACAGTGTATGTTTATACAATAAAGGTGTATAAAAAAATGATGACTCAAAATGAAAAAAGTGTTTTGAGAATGCTCTTTTCTGCATTGGGAGAAAATTATTCAATTAATGAGATAGCAAGGCAATGCAATCTTGCCCCAAACGGCGCATTGAAAATATTAAAAAAATTCGAAAAAGAAGGGATATTAAAATCAAAGAGTATTGCTAACATCAAATCGTATAGCTTAAACTTTGATAGCGAGAAGACAAAAAATATTCTTAAATTAGCGCTTATACCTGAATTGAAAGGAAGGCTAAAATTTAGGCTTGAAGACTTAAAACAGCTAAAGGAATTTACAAAAGCCTGCATTATCTTTGGCTCATATTCTGATTTGAAAAAAGAGCCAAATGACATGGACATATTTTTTATTATTGAAAAACAAAATTTTAAAAAGTATAAACAAATTACATTGACTGTTTATAAAGCAATTCCGGTTAAAGTTCACGATATTCTGCAAACCGAAAAAGATTTTGCAAGCAATCTCAAAAAAAGGGACAAAGTCATTTTAGAAATACTTAAGAAAGGAGTAATTTTATGGGGATATGACAAAATAATAAAAATTGTAGAAAATGGATATAAAAGATAAGCTAAAAAACTGCTTGAAGGAAGGCAAAAAGGGAGAAAGGCATAAGGGACTGAAAGAGGTAAAGCCTTCTATGGAAATCGCTCAAGAACATATTAAGAAAGCAATACATAATTTTAATGCAATAGATACTTTTTATCGAGCAGGGTATTCTGATTGGAGCGCTTCTGCTGCTTTTTATTGCTTATATCATTGTTTGCTTGCTTTAATTTCTAAAAAAGGGTTTGAGTCAAGAAACCAAACTTGCACTTTTGAGTTAATAGAAAACATGATTGAGAATAAAGAAATTAGTCTAACAAAAGAAGAATTAAAAGAAATATTCGACAAAGATGTAACAGAAGACTTAAATCATAGCACTAAAATTTTAGATATAAGAGAAAATATGCAATATTCGGTTAAGACTTCTTTGGAAGAAAAAGAATTTCAATTCTTAAAACAAAGAACAAAGTTTTTATTAGACAAATTAAGAATAGAAGTGGAAAAAGAATAAATGGATTCGATGCTGTTAAAAAATGTCACAAAAAAGCAAAAGAAAAAAAGGCCGAGAGCAAGTAGCTGTAGAAGAACCTACTGAAGCATTGGAAGAGGCAGAAGAAATTTAACCTTGCAAAGATATATAAATAAGTTAGGAGTACCTAACTTATGACTGAAAACAAAAGAGGGAAAGAGGACTATCTAAGGGCAATTTTTGAAATTTACGAAAGCGGGATGGGTGATGGGGTGAGGAGCATAGAGCTTGCGAAAAGATTTGGGATTAGCAAGGCGAGTGTTTCTGAAATGCTCAAGAAGCTGGCAAATGAAGAGCTTGTTAAAATAGAGCCTTATTCAAAAATATTCTTGACTTCTAAAGGAAGGAAAATTGCAAAAGAGTTCTCGGGCAGGCATGAAATAATAAAAAAATTCCTCAAAAGATATTTTGGGCATGACAATAAGATTATAGAAGAAGAATCAAACAGGCTTGAGCATGCTTTTTCGCAGGAATCTTTGAAAAAGCTCCAGGAATTTGTAGAGGGAAAAAAAGAATTCAAAATGCCGAGTTATGTTGGATAAAATGAAAAATAAAAACTTTATTTTTTTAACAACATTCTTTTTTATACTTGCTGTTGTGCTATCATTCTTATTTTCTCCGTTGCGTGTTTTAATTTTGGGCTTTCAAAAAGGCGAGGCAAGCGGGGGCGGAGAGGTTGTGGAATGGACTATTCTCGAGCCCAATTATTGTATGGATTCAGATAATGGAATTGATTATTACACAGTTGGCTTTGTTGACATAAATCCCATTATAATTGGAGACGAGGCTTATGATTATTGCGATAATGGAAATTTAATTGAATATTACTGTTCTGGAAATGAAAGAATTAGCGACTTTTATCAATGTAGCCAAGGATGTGAGAAAGGAAAATGTCAACGAGAGAAAAAAACTTCAAGTGCAGGCGAAATGCAAGGTGTGGAATGCAAAGATTCGGATAATGGACTCAATATTTGGGTGCAAGGAATTACATCGGGCTCTGACGAAACCGGAAATTTTGCAACAAAAAATGATTACTGCATTGTCCAAGATGAAAACCAAGATTTAGCTGAATTTTTCTGCGAAGATAATAAAGTAACTCAAAAAATTTTTGGCAAAGAAGAAGGATGCTTTGATTGTGTTGATGGAGCATGCAGAGAAAAAGGTTACGAAGAACAACCAATTCCCCCAGAAAGCAAAATTAAAACCTGTACAGACTCTGACAATGGAAAAAATTATGATTTGAAAGGAAATATTTTGGAATATGAAGATGGTTTATTACTAAATATGCGAACTGATTATTGCAAAGATAATAGGGCGCTATTCGAATTTTATTGTGATGGAAACAATTTAGCAAGCGAGGACTATATTTGTCAGAATGGAAGCGAATGCAAAGACGGAGCCTGTATGATACTTGCTCCAACTCCCCAACTACCAACCCCAATACCTCAACCTTCGACATGCAGTGATTCTGATGGCGGGATTAATTATAATGTCGCTGGAACTGCAGTTGATTCAAATTCTCCAAGTGGTTTGAGGGATTATTGTGTTGGAAATACCTTGTTCGAATATTATTGTGCAGATTTTGGCATAGAGGGTTTTAAAGCATTTGCTCAACAATACCCTTGCCTTGCTGGATGCAATAATGGAGCTTGTTCTTTAACCTCGTGTCCTCAAGACACAATTTGCAAAAGCTATTGGCCTACAAATGAAGGAACTCAGATATATGTTAATGGAGGGCTTCAAGCATCTTGCAATTTGTTTGAGGTTTGCAGTCCTGCTTTAGACAAATATATAGAAGAGGCAAGAAATTCTTGTGCTGGGAGTTCTAATCAAAAGAAATGCGTGGGACTTTATATTATTAATGCGCTTGGAAAAAATGCGAGATTTATGCAAGGTTATTTTACGCCAGAAATTTGTTGCAGCGCGGATATTAATGACCCGGTTGACAGAGACCATTGCAGAGACTTTAGTTTTTTTGGAAAGTGCGATTCAAAAGAAGATTCAATCACAGGATTTGATTCTTTTGCACAGCAATTAAATTGTAATGCTCCAATTTCGAGTTTTAGATGGGTTTCTGATACTGACATGTCACAAAATACATGTAAATTTATAACCCCCCCAGCACATGCGACTCTTGACATCCTGAGGACAGGGACTTGCGAAGACTATTCTGTTGCTTTGACTACGTTGTTGAGAAAAGCCGGCTACTCCGGAAGCGAAATAATGAGTGTTGCAGGATTTAGGCATATTTATAACCTTGTAAAATTTCCCGGGGATGCAAAATATCATTTTATTGATACGACTGGGAATGGCAAGGGTTTTGCGGAAAATGTTTTTAGAACTTATGATATCCCTCTTGGAAAATCAAGGTTCAAGGTTGACAAAACAGGGAAATCTGGTGGAATGGAAATCACTATTAATAGCCATGTTTATTATGATTATTGCAGTCTCGCCATGGAAAAATGTTACAATGACAATGGCATTGTAAATTGTCCGAGCAAAATCGAGATTTATGGCTGTGAAATAAGCCATAGATATTACTTGGACTCCTGCAAAGTTGAATGGGGCGTAGTTAAAGCAACCTGTGACCAGTGTTGGTATAGCTTTAAGTCGTCTACACAAATAGAGGGCTGCTGCAGGATCAAAGAGTGGTGGGGGCAGTATACAAAATGCGAAGACATGAATATTGGTGATTTAATGTCTCAAATTTAACCTCCCAAGGTTTAAAAATTAAATTAAGCAGAAAGGGAAATGAAAAACAAAAATGTTGGATTTTTGATAACAGGAATTTCGATTGTAATTGGAATTATTGTCTTGATATTCAATCTTGGCTTAAGGAATATCGCAAGCCAGACTTGTTCTCATGGCTCTGAATGCAGTATGTATGATACTATTTCATTGCAGACTTGGATTAGCTTGGCTATTGCCGGATTGATACTTGCTATTGGTTTGTTCCTAATTTTTGCCAAAGAGCATGAACGGATAATTGTTAAAAAATTTAAGGAGAAAAGGAAAATTGATTTAGAAGGGTTGGAGAAAAAAGAAAGAGAGGCAGTGAATATTTTATTAAAAGAAAACGGGGCAATATTCCAATCTGCATTAATGGAAAGGCTTGGCATCGGAAAAGTTGGGCTCACGAGACTGCTTGACAAGCTCGAAGCAAAGCAAATTACAGAGAGAAAAAGAAGGGGAATGAATAATATAATTGTTTTGAAAGATTGATTAGACGGTGAAACTAGTTTCGCCAATGCAGTTATAATGATTAATTTCTGAAGAATTTTATGAGATACAAACTCATGGGAGGTGGAAAATGAATGCATGGATATGGGTCGCGATTATTGCAGGGTTGTTAGTCTTCGCAGGAATTGCTGTTACAGAAGTGTCTACAGCAAGAGAGCCTGTTAAAATCGGCTGTTCTGACTGTGAAAATCGATGTAATCAAGACATTAATTGCGGGTTGGCAAGCTGTTCTGCGGCCAAAGGGCTTGCCTGCGGCTGTGGAAAGTAGATGGGTAGGGTTTCTAGAGCCCTATTCACAAGCTTTAAAAATACAGAATTTTTAAGGTAAGCATGAAGAGAAGCAGCAGAAGGTGGAAAAAGAAGAGACAGATGAGATGGAAGTGGCAGAGAAAAAGGCTTAAAGAAGAGAAGAGAAAAAGAAAATTGAGAAGATTGAGGGTGAAGTAAAAATAATAAGATTTGTTTTTGTTGTTTCTACAAATTCTGAATTAAAAATTTTTGAATTAAGAATTAATGCTTGCTAACCAATAAAGCTACGAAGATGTTTAATTGTTGATGGAGAATTTATGATATAACTATAAAGTAGTTATAAAAGAAAGATTTAAGAATAAGGTTTACTATGAATTTTTATGGAATTAGTCATAAATGATTTTGGAACATTTATTGGCAAGAAAGAAAATCTATTCGAGATAAAGAAGAAAGATTCAAAAGAGGAATATTCTGCTGATAAAGTTGATAGAATTAAAATTATCTCATCTGCGTCTATTTCTTCTAAAGCTATAGAATTGGCAGTGGAAAATAACATTGATATTGTTTTAACTAATTATTTTGGAAAACCTTATGCAAGAATATATCCTTGCAAACTTGGAGGAACAACTTTGACTAGAAGAAAACAATTGGAAGCTTGTAGTAATAAGAAAAGTTTTGTTATCTCAAAGGCGAATGTTTTAGGCAAAATACAAAACCAACTTAACCTGCTAAAAGGTTTGAGCACGACAAGAGAGAATCTGTTTGCAAAAGAAATAAATCTCATAAAAAGATTGTTACAAAAAATTAAGCCAAAAGAATTTAATAATATAGAAGGTGCAAGGGAAGAACTTTTAGGATTTGAGGGGCAGGCTGCTTCTATTTACTTTTCTTGTTTGGCTAAGATAATTCCTTTTGAAAAACGAGAGCATGAAGCAAAAGACATCTTTAATATTTCTCTGAATTATGGCTATGGGATACTATACTCTGAAATTGAAAGGGCATGCATTGTTGCTGGACTTGACCCTTATTTGGGCTTTATGCATACTGACAGATATAATAAGCCTTCTTTAGTATTAGATTTAATTGAGCCTTTTAGGCAGTTTATAGTCGATAGAGCAATAATAAATCTTTTTGTTCAAAAACAATTAAATGAAAATGACTTGGAAGATTTTGAAGGCAATAAAATACTTAAAAAAGAAAGCAGAGAAAAAATTGTGTCTGCGATTTTAGAGAGATTAAATATAGAATTAAGGTACAACTCAAAAAAACTTCAATTAAAAACAATAATTCAAGAAAAGATGAGAGAACTTGTAAGATTCTTGTTAGATGAGCAAGAAACTTATGAGTCTTTTGCTTTTAGGAGTTAATAATGCTTTATACTGTCCTTTACGATATTGGAAGCAATAAAATCAGAAATAAAATTATTATGAAATGCAAGAATTATGGACTAATAAGAGTCCAAAAAAGCATTTTTATGGGTGAATTAACAAAAAACAAAGCAGAGATGCTTGCTATAGAAATAAAAAAGTTTTCTTTTTCAGAAAATGATAAGGTTTTTGTTATACCGGCTTGCGACTCTTGTTTTACTAGCAAAGAAATTGTTGGCAAGATTGAAGAAAATAAAATAAAAGACAGGGATTTTGTGATTATCTCAAATGTTAAACGATAAAATTGTTGCAAGAGATATAAAAGATTGGGCTTATTGCCCTAGAATAGTTTTTTATAAAAATGTTTTAAAGTTACTAAAATATGAAACAACAAAAACTATTGAAGGCAAAGAAAAAGAATTTATATTCAAGAGGCAGACTACTAGAAGTAAAATTGTAAAGAAATACACTTTGCCCTTATTTAAGAAGTATAATTTAAATCTTGAAACAGAAGAATTTGCAACAAAGGTGGATTGTATTGCTATAGACAAAGAAAATAATCTAGCATTTCCAATACAGCTAAAATGTAGTTTTAAGCCTAATAAAACTTATGAAACACAAAGATTACAATTGTTATTTGAGGCAATGCTGATTGAGAAAATATTTGGTTTTTCTTCTCCAGCAGGATATATCAAATATTCCAAATCTAATGAGATAGTAAAAATTAATTTATTAGACAGGACAAGATTGTTTGGTGTTATAAACAAGATCAAAGAGATAATCTCAAAAGAAAAATTTCCAGACGCCACAAATTATAAAAAGAGGTGTGCAGATTGTTTTTATAGGAGGTTGTGTTATGGCTGAAGAAAAATTTTTCTTTTGTGAAAAATGCAATAAGGACATAAAAATTCCTAAAAATTATATAAACAAACAGGGTGCAGAAGAAAAAGCTAGAGCAAAACATGAGCACAGAGTACATGCCCTTATTCTAGGAATTAAATTTAAAATTTATCCGAAGAAAGAAGATATTTCAAAATTGAATGATTATTTTGATGAATATGCAAAGGCAGTTACTTTTACTGCAAAAATTGTTGACAAGTTAAAAGCACCTTTTTTATTTGCGGGTAAGCGGGATAAAGACACAAGTAAGAAGAAATGGGTATTTCCTGTTGATAAGTGTAGTTTTTGCAAAGAAAAAACTGAGATAAATTATAGAACTAAGCAAGGAAAAAATATATGTAACTCTTGTTACCTGACTGAATTTGGTGAACAAGGATTACTTGAAAAGATTTATGCAACGAAAGGCAGGAAGGTTAGTTCATCGTTTAATCTTTTTAATTCCACTAAAAAATTAACAGGCACACATAACAATTATGTAGTTAAAGAATCATTACAATTACTAGACGCTTTAAAAAAACAGAGGTCAAAAAGACTAAAGAAATTAAGCAATACCCGAAGGAAATTAAAGCAATTTGAGGAGATGTTCGAAAAAGAAGATAAAAGATTTCAATTACCTTTAAAGGAGAAACAAAGAGAATTAAGGTTTATTCATGTAAGTCAAAAGGATAGGGCAACAGAATTCAAAGGTTATACTATGAACAAGATCAAAAGCAAGATTAAAGTATTAAGGAGAAATATTGAAAGAGAGCAAAGATCATTAAATAGAAAATCTCCTGTTTTTTTTAGAGGCACCAGAATTAGACTTTCTCCATCTGTACAGTTTGACGATAAAGATAACAAAATAAAGTTAACATTATCAAAAGAACTGCCTAAAGAATATAGTTTTAGTGGTTTAAATGTAGCAAATGAACATGGAAGAAAATTTTTTGCTGAAAAATTAAAACTAATAAAAGAAAATAAATCAAAATATGCTTATCTCCTAAGGAGACAAGTTAATAAAAATAATAAAAAACCTATTTATGACTATTATTTACAGTATACTGTTGAGTTTTTACCTAACATAATAACAAATTATAATGGTATTCTCGGGATAGACAGAGGAATAAATACTTTGGCTTGTATTGTTTTGCTTGAAAATAAAAAAGAAAAACCTTCTTTTGTTAAGTTCTTTAGTGGCAAGGGTATATTAAATCTTAAAAATAAAAGAAGAAAACAATTATATTTTCTTAAAGGAGTCCATAATAAATATAGAAAACAACAAAAAATAAGACCTATAGAACCGCGAATTGACCAAATTTTGCACGATATTTCGAAGCAAATAATAGACTTGGCAAAAGAAAAAAGAGTTGCAATTTCTTTAGAGCAACTTGAAAAACCTCAAAAACCAAAATTTAGACAGAGCAGAAAAGCAAAATATAAACTGAGTCAATTTAATTTTAAAACTCTCTCTAATTACATTGATTATAAAGCAAAAAAAGAAGGGATTAGAGTTATCTATATTGCCCCCGAAATGACAAGCCAAAATTGTTCTCGTTGTGCTATGAAAAACGATTTACATGTAAATACTCAAAGGCCTTATAAAAATACTTCAAGTTTATTCAAATGCAACAAATGTGGTGTAGAATTAAATGCAGATTATAACGCAGCTTTTAACATTGCACAGAAAGGCTTAAAAATTCTAAATTCTTAATAATTTTAGTACCTTTGATGATATATTATTTATGCAAATGAATAATATTGAGGTAACGATATACCACAAGCTATACGCAAGTGGTGAAAAGTAAAGGGCGGCGTTGCACCGCAGTGAGATAATATCTCAATAAAGATTCAAAATCATCCATAAGACTCAGCTGTCGAAAAGAAAGCTTTTAGCCGTATAAGTAAACAGCGATTATTGGTTTAGGCCAATTAAGTCGACGGATTAATCTTTAATCCCGTTCAAAAAACAATCTGCAATTAGAATGTCTTTATAAACCCGTGTGCAAAAAATACACATTCCAAAAATTAAAACAGAAACTTTGTTTATGGAGCTTTAAAACCTTAAATTCTTGGCTATTGCACAAACTGAACAGAGGGATTAAGGAATGCAACTCAATTTACAGTTTATAGGCATATATAAGCTGAATCCATATTGCACAAACTGAACAGAGGGATTAAGGAATGCAACCAAAAGATAGAGTATAACCTGATTTATACTTTTTAAGTTATTGCACAAACTGAACAGAGGGATTAAGGAATGCAACTCCCGGAAGTGGTCTTTCTGTTGGTCCTCTTAATTGTAAATTGCACAAACTGAACAGAGGGATTAAGGAATGCAACTGG
>Ga0172365_10004420_pt1 | contig 10395 bp, 11 predicted proteins | sample LakKivSesite48cm_FD_114535 | JGI IMG/M metagenome (GOLD analysis project Ga0172365, IMG submission 114535) | Sediment microbial communities from Lake Kivu, Rwanda - Sediment site 48cm | ecosystem: Environmental > Aquatic > Freshwater > Lake > Sediment | place: Rwanda: Western Province, Lake... | reverse complement strand
TTCCCCACGAAGCTCGACGAGATCGTGCGGGCGCTCGGCGCCGAATCGGTCGAATACACCGAGAAGATGCTGTGCTGCGGGACGGGCGTCAACATGGCCGACCCCGAGACGGCCGTGAAGATGAACCAGCGCAAGTACAAGAGCATCCAGCAAGCCAGCGCGAACTGCATCATGGTCGTGTGCCCCAGTTGCTATCAGCGGCTCGAAAACGCCCAGCGCGACGTGAAGAAGGCGTTCGGCGAAACCTACGAGTTCCCCGTGCTGTACTTGACCGACCTCGTTGCCCTCGCCTTCGGCCACAAGCCTGACGAGATCAGCATCAAGTCCCATCGGCCTTCCCCCAAGGCCCTCCTCGCTTCCATCGGCATCGAATAGGATATAAGAGATTCCTCTCTTTTCATGGTTCGTATCGCGCGCTTCAAGTGGCTTGTCGATTTCTTTTTTAAAGCAAGAATCCATGCTTGAGTTTATCATATTAGCCTCTTTTTAACGACAAAAACACTCGCACGTCCCCGCCCGACCAAATTCTTGGGCGAATGAAAGCATGAGAACGGATATAAGCTTGGAAGCAAATAGATAAGCAACCCATGAAGTTCCTCGAATCACACGAGATGTTGAGGGCGTTCGTGAACAAATACGTGAATTCTACGAGGGACAAGAGTGATATCGTTGGAAAGATCCTCATGGCGTTGATTACAGGAACGATCTTGCTTGCGCGGCCCTCTCCGAATAAGATCCAAGACGGGCTCGTGACGGGCGCAAGCAAGGCCACCTTTTACCGGCACATTCACCGACTTGCTTCCGAGATGCCTGGCATCTACAAGCAAGTTTTCGAGAATTTGCAACAATATTCCAAATTAAAAATGCACGAGGATGGCATTTTATCGCTGCACGAACACGTAATACCGCACTCGAGTGGCGAGATGGAAGGCGTGGATTGGTTCTATTCCACGACGGAGGATAAAACGATCCTCGGGTTATCCACGATCACGATGCATTATTTCCGTGCTGGCGTCGAGTATCCAGTGGATTTCATGTTTTATCGCCGGCTGGAGGAGCTGGAGAGGCACGGCGCCGCTGAATTGTACAAGGAGAAGAACGAGATAGCCCGGGAGATGCTCACTGCCGCGTGCGCAATGCCTGGTTCGCCAAGGATCGTCGTGATGGATAGTTTTTTCATGACAAAGGAAAACGCTCGTTTGCTCTCGAACAGCGGCCGGTATTACGTCTCGCGCCCCAAGCGGAACTGGACCTGCACCATCGACCACGTGAAGTACACGTTCAGCTCACTTTTCGACACGATCCCCGCCGACGAGTTCAAGCAGACCCGCGTTGAAAACCCGAAGACGGGAAAGGTGCGAGTTCAATGGACTGCCGAGCGAATCGTGTACATTCCCAAGGCAGGTAAGCATAAAGTCGTGTTCATCGATTGTGATAGGCAGCAGAAAGATGAAGACGATCCCGGCGAGAATGAAGTTGAGAAATCGGAAACCGGACGTTGCTTCCGCGTGTTCGTGACGAACAATTTGACGTGGGATGCGGCGACAATCTTGGCCGTTTATGCTGCACGATGGCCGATCAAAACGAGTTATCGCGACATGAGCCAGGACTTGAACCTACACGGGTGCAAGTGGCGCCAACTACACGGGCAATACTGTTTTATTGCCCTGACGTTCGCATGCTACTTGTTCTTGACATGGGCGAAGGTCAACAAGCTCTTGACCGGGTATAACGATGAGCAGAACACGATCGGACAACTCAAGGAAGGATTCTCGAACTATTACCAGGATCGCTTTGCAGGATGGTTGATAGAGGTCAAGCAGCAGTGCGAAACGTGTCCGATAGCAAATTGGATACATGATCACGTGTATTGCCGATCTGGAAGAAATAGCTCGACTCGGGGTGTCAATCGTTAAAAAGGAGCTAAGTTGATAAACTCAAGATCCAGGGCATCAATCATGTCGAGACAAGAGCTATTACAGAAAGCCATCACGGGCGAGTACAACGCCATCCGGCGATATGCCGAGTACGCCCGGGTGGCTGAAAAGGAGAAATTGCCCAACGTGGCGTACCTGTTCAAGGCCATCGTCGCCGGGGAAAAGGTACATCTCGAGAACCACAAGCGCGCCCTCGGGGAGCCGTTCACCCCCGTGGACGAGCCGATCGAGGCGAAGTCGACGCTGGAAAACTTGAAGGCAGCACTCGCGGGCGAAACGGACGAGGCAGCGAACATGTATCCCGGTTTCATAAAAGGCCTGAAGCGGAGCAAGAAGGAAGAGGACGAGATCACGCGGCTCAGCTTCGAGTGGGCGCTCGGCACCGAAAAAACGCACGCGATGGTGCTGCAAGCGGCAATCGACGTGGTCTCGCAAGGGAAGGACTACGCGGGCGTGACGTTTTTCGTGTGCCTGGCTTGCGGCAGCTTGCATGAGGGGGCAATAACCGAGGGCGTGTGCCCCGTGTGCAAGCACGACGTAAGGCTCTACAAGGAGGTGCAGCGATAGCATGGCATTCCAAGACAAGACCCATGTCCAGGGTGGCGGGATCATCCGGGAGATCGTGTTCGGGATGAACGACGGCATCGTGTCGATCTTTGCCCTGCTCGCAGGCATCGCAGGTGCTGGCGTTGGCGCCCAGCAAATCTTGCTCACGTTGCTCGCGGCGACGATCGCCGGCGCGCTGAGCATGGCAGCGGGCGAGTACCTCAGCTCGAAGAGCGCCCGGAACTACATCGAGAGCGAGATCCACAAGGAGCGGCTCGAGATCAAGCTCTGCCCGGACATCGAGCGGGAGGAGATCCACCACATCTACAAGAAGAAGGGATTCTCGGGCGAGGTCCTCGACCAGATCGTCGCCACGATCACGAAGGATCCCGAGTTGTGGGTCAAGGAGATGGTCGTCGACGAGCTAGGCACGGCCGAGATCGAGCAAGAGAGTGAACTCAAGGGAGTCATCACCATCTTCGGTTCGTTCATGGCCGGCGCCATGTTCCCGACATTGCCCTACATGGTCCTGCAGATCCTCGGCGGGGACGTGCTGTTCTGGGTCGCCACCTTCGTGACGTTCTTTGGCCTGTTCCTCGTCGGCGCGCTCAAAAAAGTCGTGACGGGCCAGAACTGGCTTAAATCCGGGCTCGAGATGCTCATCGCGGGCACGCTGGCGTTCCTGGCATCCTACGGCATCGGCCTTCTCGTTGGTGTCTCCGTGTAATTCCATTCCCTTTCTTTTTCTTAGCCATCGCTCTTTTTTCCAGGGAAAATCCTCTTTTGGCGTAGATACAAAGCGATGACCACCGCGCCGCCACCAGCCGCAAAAAAAACAAGCCAGAACGCCGCGTACTCCGCGCGGGTCATGCGCGGGACGGGCTGGTCGAGGTCCGTGAAGAGCCAGGGGCGATTGGTCTTCACGTACGTCGCGCCGAGCGTCCAGAGCCCGGAATAGATCTCCACGCTGTCGACCGTGTACACGACGGTCGGGATGCCGCGGGTATGATATTCTACGAGCAGCGCGTTCGGGACGTCGAGGTCCAGGTTTACCGCATCGTAACCGTTCGTGATGACCGACTCGACGGGGCAGGACCTCGTGCAGAGCCGGGTCAAGTTCTCGGCACTGTTCGACGCCGTGTAGACCCAGGCCTTCTTCCCGAGGGGCGACGCGTTCAGCATAGCGATCATCTGGCTCCTGGCCGAGTCACGATAGGGATGGCCACGCGGGGGCGACTTGAAATCGATCTCGAGGATCAAGTCGTTTATCTCGGAAAAGTTTATAGCGTCTTGCAAGGTCGGGACCTTGGTTCCCCGGTACGATTCGGCCTTGCTTCTCGGGACGACCCCCGACAGGATCGTGCCATAAGGATCGTCATCTACGAACCACGATCCCGCGTCCAGGGCCTGGATCTGAGAAAAGTTGAACTGGCACGCGGGTACGGACGCTAGGTCCGGATATACAGCTTCGATATCGGTGGTGCGGCGCAAGTCCTCGTCGTGCATAAGGAAGAAGACGCCGTCGAGACTCACTTGCACGTCCACCTCCCAGCCGACAACGCCGAACTGGAGCGATTCTTGGGCTGCCCTTATCGTGTTTTCGGGAGCATAGTTTGAAGCACCTCGATGCCCGATGAGAAGGGGCTTGGGCGGCAACGGATCGTTGGAAATGGTGGTTGGAATATAAATGAAAGGCAAAGTAAAACAAGCAGAATAAACCGCCACCATTGCTGAAAGGGCAATTAATCTGGCTTGGCGTGGCTTCCGGGGCAGCCTCCTGATAGCTCTTGCGATATGCAAGATCGTAGGGATTACCTTGATGAGGCACGCGATCATTATACCGACGAGGGCGATGTAGAGGTAAAGGCTGATGCCATCTAGGAACCGCACGATGATGAAAATCTCGCCACCCGCCATACTCCCGAAAACTATATAAAAGGCATTCCAAGCAACAAGAATAACGATCGAGATAGCGATTTCTGCATGATAAATCTTGAAAGATGCGGCATTCCGGGATATTTGATATTTGCATCGAACGACCAAGATGAAAAAAAAAGTGATTAACAGCACTGCACATATTACAAAGAATAACATATAATTGATTCGCAAGCCTGTAACGCTGCCGAGGAGCGCATTCAAATCATAAAGATATGGCTGGAGAATAAGCAAGATAAGGAACACAAAGCCGATGTCTACAATTGAGATGGCGCAAAACACCAGCCACGCGATTGAGCGGATGGGTTTCGTCGTGCCGGGGGACACCCTTTGATTTGCCATGATCTCGTGACCAGGCAAGCCGGGAGAGTATTTGAATATGCCCACGTGCACGTGGGAGATGGAAAGGGAAAAAACGAGAACACGAGCTGGAAATGCGTGATAAGGCTTTTACTTTTTCGTCTCGCGTTTCTTCTGGCGCAAGTTATAGCTGTGGCACCGCCGGCATTTCGTGGCTGTGAAAGGGTTGAGGGCACCGCATTTACGGCAGATCTTCTTGTAAAGCAGGTGATATTGCGCGATCTTTCGGGTTGTAACGTCAGAAATGGGCATGATGGTTCACTCGTTAGTTGGAATGTTCGGTTATCGCGATCAAAGTTCGATTGGCTGGACGGGCAGCTTCTTGATGAGCGCGTCGGCCGTTTCTGGCTCGCATATGTACGTGTAGAGCATTTTTTTGGTCCTGACCTTTAACTTCACGGATTTGGGGCTACGTTTCACGCGGATGTCTGTTGCGCCAGCAGCGAGCTTTAGAAATTTCTCTGCATCGGTAATGTTGCGCGGCATGGTGCAAAACCATGTTGGTATATCAAGGATGTAGATGCGCCGGGCGATTTAATGCTTGTCAAATGCCGTGCCGATGGGTTTCATAGATTCATATCTTGGGGAATGGTTTTATCATTTAGATTACTATCTAGGTTTAGAAAGAAATCGTTTGCTTTAAAGACCGGAACTCAAATATCTAACACGGAATTATAATAAACAGAAGTTAATGGTTAGGTTTTAATGAAACTATTACCGACGTGCATTACTTGCGCGAAAGGTTCAGTTTTATGCGAATCGTGCCAAGAACGCCTTGAAAGCGGGGAACTCACAAACCTCGACATCGACATCTCCGAGATCCTGCTCGAGATAGAGGAAGCAAACCCAGACATGAAACTTTCAGAGGCATCCTTTTTCAAGAGCATCGAGCTCGAAAAGATGACCATCCTGGTCATCGGCAAGGGCGAGACCGAGGTCTTCAAGCCCCTCATCAAGAAGCTGCAGAAGGAATTACAGCTGCCACGCATCGAGTTCCTTGAAAAGTCCAAGGAAAGCAGTGATCTCAAGGCCAAGGTCAGCGAGAAGGAACTCAAGAACATCGTGAACGATTTCGTCAAGCCGGGCAAGCTTGTCGGCATTAACAAATTATTCCTTCCCACCGGAGACGACGAGTACAAGGCCCGAGTGCAAATCAAGCAAAGCGACCGGCTCCCCCTCTCCAAGCCGAACCTGGAGAAGTTGATCAAGGAATTGACGAACACGATCGTCCGGATCGAGATAGAGGTCATCCAGTAATCGTTCCTCCATTCCTGGTTCTCCTTCCATTAACGGGTGATGCACATAGCGTTCGTTTACAAGCAATTCATCGTCATCCGCGCCGATTTGAAGATGTCGGCCGGCAAGGCCCTTGTTCAAGGCGCGCACGCGTCGATCCTCGCTGCCGAGAAGGTGCGGCGGGTCAGCCCGGACACGTGGAAGGCCTGGTTCAACGAGGGGCAGCGAAAGATCGCTTGCAAGGTACAATCGCTCGATGATCTCCTCCAACTGAAAGGCCAGGTCGAGCGGCTTAACGTGCCGTGTGAAATCGTCGCCGACGCGGGCCTTACCCAGCTGGAGCCCGGTACCATCACGGCGCTCGGTATCGGCCCCGTTCTAGAGACCACGATCGACCCGGTGACCAGGAACTTGAAACTCTTGTGATCACGGCCGGCGCGCCCCCGCGATAATAATCCATCACGGTGCATCCCATGTCCAAGCTTGTATCGAAATACGACCATTTTTCCTACGAGGGGCTCGTGGGGATTCGGCACCACGTCACTCCGGAGCTGCCGGGGATCGGGGGCGAGATCAAGAACTTGCTCTCCGATTTCATCGTCCAGGAGATCACGACGGGCCGGGATATCATCGAGACTGCCGATGGCGCCTTCGTCGACCCCCGCCAGCAGCGGAAACCGCCGCGTGGCAATCGAAAGTACACCCGATTCGTGCTCAAGAAATTCGGTTTCGACACGATACACGCCATCGAGTACATCTCCCGTCGCATCGGCGTCCCGTCGGGCAAGTTCTCGTTCGCCGGCATCAAGGACAACCAGGCCATTTCCGCCCAGCAAGTCACGGTGGAAGGCGATCACTGGAGCGCCCTCGCGGCGATTTGCAAGGACAACCCGAATTTCGAGATTTCCAGCATCGATTACACCACCGAGCCGATCAAGACGGGCGACTTGTGGGGCAACAAGTTCCTCATCCGCATCAGGAACATCGACTTGCCCGTCGACGAGATACAACACCGGGTCGCCAGCATCCTTTCTACCCTCGAAACGCGAGGCGGTTTTCTCAACTACTTCGGCCTCCAGCGTTTCGGCACGCACCGCCCGAACTCGCAGAATGTCGGTAAATGCATCGTCAGGGAGGATTGGGAAGGCGCCGTTAACGAGCTGCTCATCCCCACGTTTCCCAGGGAGACCCCGGATGCTATAATTGCCCGGGATTTGTATAGAGACACGCGCAATCCTGCCGCCGCGCTGAAAGTAATGCCCAAGTCGTTGTTCTACGAGAACATCCTCCTCGAGTACTTGTCAACGCACCCGAAGGACTGGAAGGGCGCCTTGCTCGCCCTTCCACGCACGATCGTGTCCCTCTACACTTATTCTTACCAGTCCTTTCTCTTCAACGAGGTCATCAGCGCCCGGTTCGAGAAGTCCAAGGATCTCGTCACGCCGGAGCAGGGCGACATAGTCGCGCTGCTCGACGGCAAGCACGGCCAGATGACCAAGGTCCGCTACATCATCGATGCATCGAACCAGCAGATGCTCGCCGATTACATCAAGCTCGGCAAGGCGGCCATCGTCGTTCCTGTCATTGGATCCCGGATCATCATCCATCCAAACAACCCTTTCTCGCCACTTTACGAGGATTTGCTGAGAAAGGAGCAGATCCAGCAGCACGAGTTCGCGCCGCCAGACGACGACGAGCTCAGCATCAACCTCCAGGGCGTGACCCGGCCGATGGCACTGTTCCCCCGCAACTTGAAGGTCGTCGATGTTTCTGCCGACGAGATCAACAAGGGAAAGAACCAGGCCCGTCTGTCCTTCGATCTCCCGAAAGGCACCTACGCTACCATGTTCTTGCGGGAGATCATGAAGATAGACAACCAGTACTTGTGAGAGATCTAACCATCATTTTCAAAAGATAGGTCGAACAATCCAAATCAAGCCAGATCGACACTGAACGGTTGGTTGGACATGGACATCAATCTCGATAGCATGGGTGAAATGAGGAAAACACATTATACCTCAGATCTTTCCGCCAAGGACGATGGCAAGGAAGTCGTCATCGGCGGCTGGGTTCTCAGGAACAGGTCCCTCGGCGGGTTAAAGTTTTTCATCTTGCAAGACCGGGAGGGCATTTGCCAGGTTACCGCGAAGGACGATAACCCCGACGTTCCCGATGCAGTGAAGAAATTGATCCCGGAACTCGGTGCCATGTACGTCGTATTGATCAAGGGTAAGGTCCGTGCTGACAAGCGCGCGCCGGGCGGGTTCGAGATAATCCCGCTGGAGGTCAAGGTGCTCAACAAGACCATACAACAGCTCCCGCTCGTGGAAGGCACGAACGCGGAACTCGACACGCGGCTCAACAACCGCGTCCTCGACTTGCGCTTCAAGAATAACCTGGCCATCTTCCGTATCCAGCATGTCATGCTCAACGCGTTCAGGGAATACTTCATGCAAAACCATTTCACCGAGATTTCCACGCCGAAGATCATCGGGTCTGCAACCGAAGGTGGCACAGAGCTGTTCCCGATCGTGTACTTTAACAAGGAGGCGTTCCTCAGCCAGTCGGCGCAGCTGTACAAGGAGCAGATGTCCTCGGTCTTCGAGCGCGTGTTCGAGATCGCTCCGTGCTACCGCGCCGAGGCCTCCCACACGAAGCGCCACCTCTGCGAGATCCTCACGCTGGACATCGAGATGGGTTTCGCCAACATTTACGACGTGCTCTCCACATTCGAAAAGGCGCTGGTGCACGTGCTCACGGCGGTCAACAAGGACTGCGCAGCCCAGTTAAAGACCCTCGGCCAGAAGCTCCTCGTTCCAGAGCTCCCTCTCAAGCGGTACACCTATTCGGAGGTCATCGAGCTCCTCCAGACCAAGGGCGAGTACAAGATCGAGTGGGGCGAGGACATCACGACCGACGCCTACCGGGTGCTCGACAAGTTTATGAAGGGCTATTTCTACATCATCAAGTGGCCGACCGCGGCGAAGCCGTTCTACATCCAGCCTTGCGAGGACGACCCGAAGGTGTCGGAATCCTTCGACTTGCAATACGGCTTCCTCGAGCTCGCCAGCGGCGGCACCCGCGTGCATAACAAGGAATTCCTCATCCAGCGGTTACGCGAGAAGAAGCTCAACCCCGTCTCCTTCGAGGATCACCTCAAGTCCTTCGATTTCGGGATGCCCCCGCACGCGGGTCTTGGCTTCGGCATCGGTCGCTTCTTGACCGTTCTCACCGGGGCGCAAGACATCCGCGAGGCCGTGCTCTACCCTCGCACGCCCGACCGGCTCACGCCGTGACCGTTTTTTTTTTCTCTTTCTTACTTGCCGGCGCGATGAATGCCGGGAGGTATAACCACGCGATCGCGATCGACAAGAGGCTGTAGACGATTCGCAGGAAGAAAGCCATCTCTTCCGTCATCTTCGTGAAAGAAGCCATTTCCACGAATATCATCAAGAACGTGACGGCGAGGAGCAGTATGAGCTGGACGGCGATCGTCTCCAGGGCACGTGCCTGCGTCTGCTCGGCGATCGATCTCCGGATCTTGAAGATCTTGGACGTCACAACGCCAACGATGATACCGATCATCCCGAGCACGGAGAAGCCGACGGCGGCTATTGTGATCTCGAACGGCGAGCCATCCTCCGTGTAGGTCAAGAGCGTGACGATAACCCCCATGACGATGCCGAAGGCCTCGAGGATGAGGATGAGCACTTCGATGCCATGTTCCCGCTGATGCCCCATGGCTGGCTTGATGAAAACCTCCATCGCCACAAACGTGAAGAACATGAGGGCCAGGATGCCTAGTGGCATAAACGTCTTGAGCCCGACCTCGCTGATGCCCTTCAGTCCCTGGAAGAGCATGTGCACCACGTTAATGACATATGCCGCGCCTTGATAGATCGCCGAGAAGAAGACCAGCGACGCCAGGTAGTTGTCGACCTTCTGGTGGCGGATCTTGTTGTATCGAAACGCCACGTAGAGCAATGCCAACGCGGCCGCAGTGCCAGCGAACAGGAAAACCCCCTTCCAGGGATGCAAGTCTGAGAGACCAAATATCATATTAGGTTCGGCCGGTGGATGAACGGACATGTCGTAAAAATCAAGGATGGTGCACACGACTATTGTTGCAAGAAAGGACAAGAGGAGAATCGTGTTTTGGAGTTTTAGATTGATTTTCATTAGCACAACCATGGCGTACTGGTTGATGGGAGCGATCATCATTTCTCAATAGAACATATCAAGATTTGCATAAACACAAATCGTATGAACTAAGTCCTTCGATCCAATAAATTTACTAGGTTCGGTCATGAAGTTTATATCCGTCCCGCCGTGAAAGGATCACGTGCATCCCGTGGTCTTATTTCTTGTCGCGATGATATTC
>Ga0172365_10004418_pt1 | contig 10396 bp, 6 predicted proteins | sample LakKivSesite48cm_FD_114535 | JGI IMG/M metagenome (GOLD analysis project Ga0172365, IMG submission 114535) | Sediment microbial communities from Lake Kivu, Rwanda - Sediment site 48cm | ecosystem: Environmental > Aquatic > Freshwater > Lake > Sediment | place: Rwanda: Western Province, Lake Kivu... | reverse complement strand
TGAGCATGGTTAATGAATGGGATTGTTGATCCTAAGAGCATCATTGCCATTATGAAAAATAATGCTTTTTTCATACCTTCTCTCCTCGGTTAATATTACAGAATCTAGGATTCTATAAAAAGCTTCTGGAATTATCTTCTGCTTGCATACGTTACTTTCTATTCAATCATAAAATGGTTGAGGAGTGTTAAAGCTTATGAGTATTCAAGTGTGATTAGAAAAAATAGACTCAATTAAACTCTTTATCAATATATTGCAACCTGCGCAAATCGTATTTTCATTAGAGTTCAAAATATTATAAATTTTCGTAAAGAATAATGCTTCTTTATCAGATAGGTCTACATCTATCCAAAGTTTAGATTCTTTGAATTTTGGTTTTGTTTCTTAAATGATAACAATAATACCAAGCGGTCCAACCAGAATAAAATGCTTCTTCAGCTTTCTTTCTTCTTCTACGAAGCAAAACGAGCAACAAAACGATTATCAAAGCCAAAAGTGGTAGTAAAAACCAAAACAACCAATCTGGAACAAACCAACCGACGAAAACTGGAGAAAAGATGGCTTTAAGAGTGTGATTTCTGTCCATTAATACAGAGTACGGATTAGCTGAGCCTACATCTGTGTTATCGAGCTCCCAGTGATCAAAGAGGTAATTTGGTCGGGGTATAGCTGTTACTTGAATTGTTGTGCTAGCGTTATAGTTGTACGTGCCTGGTATTGGGTTTGTAGTGCCACCATCAGTCGCTATTATCGTGAGCGCATATGTTACTATTTGGATGTAGTGCGCTATTGCTGTAAGGTTGGTGACTATCAAAACGACAGTTGAATTGACTCCTTTGCCTTGGGATATGCCGTCAATATCCCAGTGGCTAAACTCATACCTGACATTTTGTGATACAACCACAGAGTCTGGTGCAATTAAATGAACAGATGTGTATTTCTCGTACCAGCCTTCGCCTGGGATGGTCGCAACATTAGCTGGTTCTGTCTCAACTTTCAGAAAGTATTCCTCAATAATAACAGAAAAGTGTTCTGAAACTTCAGGGCAATAAGGAACAAGATTCAATCCCGTTGATTTTTCATATGCACATCCATAAACAGTGGCAATGCCTAAATTTATGTTCCGTGGCAAATACAATGAAAAGTAGACAGTAACCAAGGTTCCGTTAGGCTGTACTATAAAATCGCTTAATCTTGTCGAATTGATCGGTGCATTCGAACTATCATAAACTGTTATAGCCAGAGTGGCTACTTTCTCCGTCATGGCAATGTTCCGCAGAATCAATTCTATCCCCAAATTACTTCCTCTTACAAACTTGTCTTTAGCCTCACACATCTCATCTACAGTTTTTAATGACACTATTTCTACAATATAGCCGACCTTGAATGTCGTGGAATCTTGATGGGTTACATCCCCAATTTTCGCGCTTGCAATGGCAGTCCAATTGCCAGATGTCGTTTGATTTAGGTGCGAAATTCGAAAGCTTACGGTCGCTATACCCGTTTCATTTGTGAATTCTGTTCTGTACACCACGATATTTTCAGGTGCAATTCCAGGCCCTATGATTGTGAAGGCAACCAGTAAATAGGCTAGTGGATCTTCATTGAATGTTACTAACGCATAGATTCGAACTTCTTCTCCGAGACTGAAAGCGTCACTCGATGCATTTGGGCCTCTTCCGTTGTATGGTTCCTTTTGAGTGAACAAGTCGATCTTTCCACCTGAACTGCTAGAGAAGACAGGTTTCATGGTCACAGATGCACAGTTGAAGAGAATAATCATCACTGCAAGCATTGCAGCCGATTTTCTAAGGTTAGTTCTCATGTATACCAAGTATTATTTAATAGCGCGTTCTTTAACAAATATTCCGTAATCATAAATATTACTAAAAAAGATGAAAATTTCGATTGATTAAATAATTTGTTTTTAATTGAAGATGTTACCAAATTGCTTGTCAGCAACCGCAGACACGCTGAGCATAAGAAAATAGAGGATAGATTTTGCATTTGTAAAAAAGAATACTAGGGGAAGCAAATCAAGCTATTGATTAATAAATTCAAAAAGATATTTTGGGATTTTTGGCGTCTAGAGTGCTATTTTTCCAGCATTTGCGGCTAGCAACACAGCATCAAAAATGTCGACTATGGTGTCATTATTTAAGTCGCATCTAGGATCCCAGTTTGGACTGCCAGGTCTTGAACCAGAGGCTTTAGACAATAATACAGCATCAAAAATGTCGACTATTTTGTCTCCGTTTATATCCCCCAAAAGAATTACTTCAAAGCTTGCATAGGCAAAAGCCTGCAGTCCTGAATACATTGTGCTTGCGTAGAGGGTGGTGTAGTTGCCTACTCTTATATTTTGATTAGGTAGTGTGATTGTAACATTAAATGTTCCTTCTAAGGTTTGTGAAGCTTCATATCCCAATGTTTGACTAGATGTTGTTGAGCTAGTTATTGAAAAAGTTGCTGATTTTTCTGGGCAGTACGCATAACCCACATTTTCTGGAAGCTGCGTATAGGCGTTTGCATAAACCTTTGCTGTGCAGATCGGCGCGTATTCAGGTATATATATTGGGGAAATGAAAGACAATGGTCCCGACGGAATTGACCCTTCATAGTAGACTGTTGCCTTGAAAGGCATTTCATGTGAGAGAATATAATAGCAATTTAACACGAGGACAACATTCTTTGATTCTCCAGCGTTATTGTTTACAGTGACTTTGAAGTTTGCATTCGTTCCCCTTTTGAAGCTTGTCTTAGGATTGCCAATTTCATCTGACGGTACTACTGAAAGTATTTGAACTTGCCAACTGAGTTGAGGTTCAATCCCTGTGTTCAAGGTTCTGAAAACAAGTGGTTCATCTGCGGGATCCACGATTTGGATAGCTACCAGGGCGTCAGAAACAGGTACACCATCTCTGGTTAGTGTCCCATTGAATGTTAATGGGTCACCTAGGTTGTATTTTATTTTGTCTGTCTGAACGGTTAAGGTTAATGCCGGTGCGGCTTGCGTGTTTAATGTGTTTAGGGTTGTCAAAGTTAAAACGGTGAGCAAGATTACGAAAGCGTATGGTTTAAATTTCATTTTTGCTCTCCTTCTCAGAATTTTCTATAGAACACGTTTGATATAAATGATGTGGAATTGTTTTCTAGAGTAAAAAAAATTGGGGGAGTTGATGCTTAGTTTACGGCTGCTATGGTCTTACGATGCGTACTTCTGTTGTGACTTCAGGGCAGTATGCCCATCCGCCTAGCGATGGGAACGCTGTGTACGCGTTTACGTGTGCTGTTGCTGTGCCGATGTAGGCCCATTTCGGAATTTCGAGGCAGACCATCATTACATCTTCGTAGAGTATCTCGCCGAGTAATGGTGCGCCGCCAACTGTATAGTCGACGATTGTTAATTTTCCTACTGGAACGCCAAGTTCGTCTAGTAGCACCAGTGTGAATGTTACGTTTCTGTCTTGAGCAGATATTGTCTTGAATGTTATCTTCCATTCGGTGTGCTCGCCCTTGTAGTAGTTTTCATAGAGGGACTCTACTGAGATCAGTTCGACAAGCCAGCCTACGCGGAACTGCAATACATCAGTAACCAATTCTTCGGCTACGTATGCATTGGCGTAAACTGTCCAAATTCCGAAGATTTCGTCTTCAGGCCATTCGGGGCACGGCCATGGTATTCTAAAGCACACTGTTGCATAGCCTTCTGTGTCTGTTATGGCTGACAGATATACTATGTGATCGTCGTATGGACTGTGTACTTCAAAGGACACTAGTTTGTTTTGTACTGGGTCAAGGTTGTAGGTTAGGTAAGCGGTCAAACATACAAGGTCTTGTGGCATGAAAGCGTCACTTGGTTCGCTGGGACCTTTGCCGTTGAATGGGTCTGGATATTGAGTGTATACGTCTAATTGTCTTCCAAGAATGTAACCTTTAATTGTGTAGAGACCGTCAACTTCTGGATCTTGCGGTATTGCCTTTGCTTCATCGTCTGAGATTTTAATGTCAGTTAAGTTCAGCGGGCAGCTTCCAACCCATGGGAACTCTTCTGCATAGATTCCTTGGAACTTTATTGTCGCCAACACGCCTCCGCCTTCTGGCCAGCTAGTTGGGTTTGTTAGGTCGATTGGCCAGAACAGCACCATGACGTAGACGTAGTCGTATTCTACGTGAGGCACAAACCATGTGGTTCCGAAGCCTGCCATGAATGCCCCTTCTGTAACATCCTTGACTTCTAGCAAAGTGGGGTCGTATTCGAGTCTAAATTGGAGTCCTACCATGTGCCACTCTCTGTCTAAGCCGGTGATGCGGATGTTAATGTCAAATTCTGGAGTGTACGGTGGGAATGGTTGAGCATTGTATGTAACAGATGCTGGGTTAACGCTTAGGTATGGTGCCGTCGCTGGAGGAGACCATATGTACCTGTAAAGGCCGTTAGTTTTGGTGTGTGTAACCGGATTAGCGGCACCGTCTGACAGTTTAGTGTCAACCAACGCCAATGGACATGTGAGCTCGTCAAAGCGGGGTGGGAAAGCGATGATTTTCAGTGTTATTCTCGCTGCGATACCGCTTGGAGTCGCGTCAAGAGGCAAATAGCCATGGTCGTAGCCTACAACTAGGTCTGAGCACGTGACTATGTAGTGGCAGTAGCCTCCTGGTTTGTCGACTAACATTTTGACTTTCCACAGGTTGCCGTCGAGGTCAGCTTCTTCCCATATGCTGCCTGCAGGTATAACCATGCTCATACCTTCAAGCATTGTTGGATCCCAGTACAGTTTGAATTCGATACCAACTAAGTCGTCAAGAGGATCTATGTCTTGCAGAACCACGTCAACAGTGAATGTTGTGCCTACAGAAGTGTAGCTCGTGTAATAGATGCTTGAAGCTGGGTCTACGTACATGTGAATGTTTCCCTGTGCAGATATTTGCTTTGGAAAGATTGCGAGGCTGCCAAGCATCAGCAGAACAAGCAGACCGACAAGTATTTTTGATGTTTTCAATTTTTATCTCCCTTCTCCTTTTCCTTCAGTAAGAGAATTAATATGTCTTGGAATTTAAATCTTCTGGAATTGTCTTCTACTTCCTTAAAAACAACAAAAAAAAGAGGAGGATTGACTTCTTGTGTCTCGTTATGTCTCTTTTTAAGCTGGTAGCGTAATCCAGCCAGCGTGGCCTGAAAGGCGTACTGCGTCGAAGATGTCAACTATGTAGTCTGCTGTGATGTCGGCTATGCCGTAGTTCCATCTTGGGTGGTCAGGATCTGTTCCGGCAGCTCCTGCAAGTGTTGTTGCGTCGAATATGTCGACTATTCCGTCGAAGTTTAAGTCTTCTCTGACAAACTCGCCTTCGAGGTGGTCGGTGTCACCGTCGTTGCCGCACCAGTAGCCTGGGTTACCTGCCCAAACTGCACCGGGACGATTAGCGACTGAGTGTGTTGCTCCTGCTCCTTCGTCCCATTCGTGGAATATCCATGGGCCTGTTCCAACTAAGCACTTCAAATAGCCAGTGTCATTAACCCAACCGTAGTTTGTGAGCATCCAATCGTCGTAGTCTACTCTCCAAGGATCCCACGTTGCTGCGCCTGATGGGTTGTCCCACCATGGCTGCCATATTACCTGTGGGAATATCAGTGCGTTACCGAAGTAGGAGTAGACTGTCCATATTCCTGTGCATTTTATGTATATTTCGAAGTTGTATTCGTCGAGTATCGTCGTGTTGTGGTATGTGAGCAAGATGTCGCTGTAGCGGCCGAACTGAGCGTTCATGATGAAGTCGTAGTTGAACTTCACGTCAGCAGACGTCACCAAGTCACCGTCATGCCAGTAAATACCATGACGCAAGTGAACAGTGATCTTCTGCCCGTATTCAACCACGCCTTCTTCCACCCACGGATCAATCTCGTAGCCGCTCATAGCCCACATAACGTCTTTATGCAAGAATGGTTCAATGTCGTACAAGCCGTCATAGATTCTGCTGAGAACTTCCCACTCGTATACAGTACTTGCTATTCCAGGGTTCAGACTGTCTGCCGGTCCTGGGTTAGTATGCTTAATACTGTCCGGGGATGCCGTCCAGTAAATCCAATTGTATGTCGCGCCTATATCTGAGCCGTATCCGAGAGATTCTATCCATGATTTGAGACCGGGGGCAAATGCGTTTGTTGAGACTTCGCAGTAGGTAACCATGTAGGGCGTTAGGTAGTATAGGTATTCCTCTGCAAGCCATGCTATGTCAATCAGTTCTTCTACTGTGGTTATGTATGTGCCATTGGTCCATCGCCAATATTTGACTGCATAAATCAGCTCGTCCAACTCGTCGTGTGCTATACCAGGCAGGTTGTAGTCGTCTTCTCCGTCTTTGCTTGAGTGGAAGAAGTCGAACAGGTAGTCAGGGTCTCTGCCTACTCTCCATCCTGAACCTTGGATGTCAAAGTCTCTCTGCATCCAAACTATGTTGCCCATGTCAACCCATGGAATCAAGTCAAAATCAAAGTAGTCGCTTGTTGTGTCACTTTTCTTTCCGAAGAAGTTGTTCCACGAAGCCTGATACCTATATAACATTGCAGTTGTTGACTCGAGGGCTTCAGGGCAGCCTAACACGTATATTGTCCTTATTTCGCCCACTGGACCGATATCAGCGTTAGTGTTGTACCATCCTAATGGGCCAGTGTCGTTTCGAATTCCAAGACTGTAGAGTATGTCCAAGGCTTGAGCTGGATCGTATGGAAACGGTGGAAGTTCAGAGTTGTACCATTGGCCTGCAGCTGGTGCAGGAATTGTGTCAATTCTCTTCTGAGTCCATCCGAAGACCTCTGACAATCCGTTATCTGTGATTTCTCCGCCGATCAGCAAGTGCAGCACATATCTGAACTGGCTGACGTTAAGCGGGAAGAAAGCCTCTTGTCCAGGCGTTCTACCATGGTAGTCATAGTACTTGCCTGACTCAGGAGTCGTCACGTTTCTACAGTTTACACCCCAGTAGTGGAAGCCATAACCCTCGTTTGTACTAATAGACCAGCCCAAATCGCTCAACAACTCGACGTTGTCCGGGCTTCTAAGGTCGTAACATGTTTCAACCGCGCCACCTTGTGCCTTAATGATCATGTCTGCTTCGTCAGCGACTTGCACTTGGGTCATTTCGTCTAGCCTTGGGTAGTTGTCAAGATCTACTGCAGCAATAGCAGGTGAAATCAAAAGAAGAGCAATAAAGACCGAGATAGCTAGTAGTTGCAATTCTTTTTTCATTTTCCTCACTTTCTCCCTTCAAGTTCAATTATAATCAGACGCATATTTAAAAAGCTTATGGAACTTTTTTCCACATGAATTAAAAACGCAAATAAAAAGAAAAACTTTACTTTCCTTCAGGGAAATGGCAAGCCACGAGTCTTCCAGGTTCAATTTCCCTTAATTCTGGTTTTTGTGTTTTACATATGTCTTGAGCTTTCGGACATCGAGGATGAAAACGGCACCCAGAGGGTGGCGCTACTGGGTTTGCAACCTCTCCTTTAACAACCACCTTAAGCCGTCTTGCAGTAGGGTCTGGAACTGGAACAGCAAGCATAAGAGCATTTGTGTAAGGATGTAGCGGCTCCATCAGCACTGATTCAGTTGAACCCTGTTCCACAATTTCCCCTAAATACATCACTCCAATTCTGTCGCACATGTAACGCGCAAGAGCTATATCATGAGTAATATAAAGCATAGAAATACCGCGGTTTTTCACCAAGTCAAGCATAAGCTTAGAAACCTCAACTCTAATAGACGCATCTAACATAGAAACAGGTTCATCTGCCACTAGAAATTCAGGGTTAGTTACCAGAGCTCTTGCAACAGCTACTCTCTGCCTTTGCCCTCCACTTATCTCATGTGGAAATCTGTAAAGAAACTCCTCTGGAGGCGCAAGTCCCATATGCAACAAATTGTCATTGACCATTTTGGTAATCTTGTCTTCTTCATGCTCTAGTTCCTGAACGCGTATAGGTTCGGAAACTGCATCGAAGACGCTCATTCTTGGATTCAACGACTCATAAGGATCTTGAAATATTATTTGCATGAGTCGACGCAACTTCCGCATTTCCTCGTGAGGAAAGGAAGTTATTTCTTTACCTTCGAAGAAAATCTTGCCAGCCGTAGGATCCAACAACCTGATCGCTACACGTCCAGTAGTCGTTTTTCCACAACCACTTTCGCCGACAAGACCAAAAATTTCGCCTTTTCCAATTTTGAAACTCACATTATCTACTGCGCGAACAAGGAGAGAGCCTCCCTTGAGCGCCTTAAGAAAACCGAGTTTTAACGAAAAATACTTCCTCAGATTTCGTACTTCAAAGATTGCTTCATTTTCTGGCAAATCATCTCACCTATAAAGATGGCATGCTACAATCCAATTTTCTTCTATTTTAGTGATCCCAGGCTCTTCTTTTCTACAAACCTCTAAAGCATAAGGGCATCGAGGATGAAAAGAGCAACCCCTTGGCGGATCTAGAAGGTCAGGAGGGGAGCCAGGTATAGACTTCAGAACTCTTTTTGAACCTAACACGCTTGGGAAGGCACCTATCAAACCTTGAGTGTAGGGGTGCTTAGGTTCACCAAAGACTTTTTTAATATCTCCAGTTTCTACCATTTTTCCTGCATACATTATTGCAATCTTTTCACAGATCTCAGCCACCATTGAAAGATCATGAGTAACGACAATTACAGAAATGTTAAGCTTGCGCTGGAGATCCTTTATCATCTTCAACACTTGAGCAGAAATTATTACATCCAACGCTGTTGTGGGTTCATCCGCTATGACTAGATCAGGGTTAGAAGCTAAACTCATCGCAATCATGCAACGCTGCTTCATTCCTCCGCTAAGCTCATGCGCATAACGACCAATCCTCGATGCACCTACGCCAACAAGATCTAAGAGTTTTCCAGCCCTTTCAGAAGCTTCTTTTTGGTTTAAATGTTCATGCAGCATTATTGCTTCAGTTATTTGTTCTCCAACTGGTATCATGGGATGAAGAGCATTCATCGCCCCTTGAAAAATTACTGAAATTTTCTTCCAGCGGATATTTCGGTTGAATTCTTTCTTGGGGATTTTCAACAAGTTTCTGTCTTCGAAAATGATCTCTCCGTTAATAACTCTAGCGTTGCTAGGTAACAATCTAAGTATGCTTAGCATGGCGCTTGTCTTTCCACAGCCAGACTCACCAACAAGACCCAAAGCCTCTCCTTTCTTCAGATCGAAACTTATCCGATCGACTGCTTTAACAGGTCCCCTCAATGTCTGATAGTGCATCACTAAATTATTGACTTTAAGGAGCTCTTCTTGAACGTTAGCCATTTACCTTCGCCTTCTTAGTCTTGGATTCATGATTTCATCCACTGCATGACCTATAAAAACAAATGAAAGACACAGCAGAGTAATAGCTATTCCTGGTGGAAGAATATCCCACCACGCTACGTTAACCGGAGAATACGCCTGATCAAGCCGAGCAAATTCAAGCATTTTTCCCCAAGTAGGTGAAAGGGGATCACCCATTCCTATAAAACTAAGTGCAGCCTCAAGAATAATAGCTCCTGGTACAGCGAGAATAAAGGAGGTAATTGCTGCAGGAAAAACATTCGGAATAATATGTTTAGCCATTATGTGGCCTTTGGAAGAACCAGATGCCACGGCACTTTCTACATAAGCCGTTTCTCTTATGGAGAGAGTTTGAGATCTCGCCACTCTTGCTAATCCTTGCCAACCAAAAAGGGCGATAATTAAAACTATCCAGTACACGCTGTAACCAAGTAAACGTATCAAAACCAAAAGCATAGGTAATATTGGTAGACAAAGAAGTACGTCTACGGTCCTCATCAGCACCTCGTCAACCCCTCCTCCTAAATATCCAGAGGCAACACCGACTAATATGCCAAACACCGTAGAAAGCAGCGCAGCACTTAGCCCAATAATCAACGAAATTCCAGAACCATAAACAAGTTGAGAATACACATCATGCCCTTTACCGTCAGTGCCAAGAATACCCCAACGACGTCCCCAAATAGTAAAACTACCAATGCCAAGTGCGACGTTTCCTGTTGCATTCTCTAATGGGACTTCAAGGACGTTTCCTTGTTCATCTACTAAGCTACCAGGTTTCAAAGTAACAGTAAGCGCCAAAGTATATAGTCCCTTTTGCGCCATCAATTTGTAAGGCAACTGTCTAGCATCTTCAGGCCTAAAACCCAGCTTCTGAGCCAAAACTGCCAGATCTGAGGTGAAATCTATTTTTCCGCCAGCTATACTACTCCAAAAGGCTGGCGGAGCTGATGCATTCGAAATCGCGTATTTGTTCCAGTTTTGATCCCAGATTTCATATCTTGTACCATTAGGATTAATTAAAGAAAGCTTCACCATGTAACTC
>Ga0172365_10004417_pt1 | contig 10397 bp, 9 predicted proteins | sample LakKivSesite48cm_FD_114535 | JGI IMG/M metagenome (GOLD analysis project Ga0172365, IMG submission 114535) | Sediment microbial communities from Lake Kivu, Rwanda - Sediment site 48cm | ecosystem: Environmental > Aquatic > Freshwater > Lake > Sediment | place: Rwanda: Western Province, Lake Kivu... | reverse complement strand
GTGATGAGAAATTCTAGCGAGCTTGCCCCAAACCCATTTGAAGGGCACCAAATTTTTGTGAACAATACAAAAGATAGAGAAATTATAAAAAAATTTTCATTTTTGGATGGAGCATTTGTGATCGATGATAACGGCCATGTCGTCGCGGCGTGTCGCTATCTGACGGCAGATGCCAGCGTCAACATCCCACATGGTCTGGGGACGAGGCATCAGGCTGTGGCGGCGATGACGGCGGCCACGAAAGCGAGAGGAATTACAGTTTCTGGCGAGGATGGCATGATAAGAGTTTTCGTCAATGGACAGCTTGTCGCTAAGATAGATCCAAAGAGCAAGATGCTGTTTGATGTTTTGATGGATCAAACTCCTAGCTAGCAATTATGTATTTAAGCACCTGTGATGCATCGCGCACCACACCAAATTTTCTTTTGAAATATTTCAGCACGTTTTCAATATCTCGCTTGAGCATTTCCTCCGCGTGCGCTTGATGTGCCGGCAAATATTGCGGCCAGTCGATGATGGGGACATCGCCATCTGGCTTGATCACGATGTTATGTTCGCTCAAATCTGCGTGCACAATTTCAAGCTTATAAGTTTGTTTGATGTTTTCGATAATTTTATTCAATACATTTTTTGCTCTAGATATTTTTTTGGCATTCGTCAACTCCACACCGTCAATTAGGCTCATCACCACGACATGTCGGTCCAAAGCTATTGGGCGAGGCACGGAGACGGCGGGATAAAGTCTTTGTAGCGCTTCGAATTCTCGAGATGCGGCTCTGCGAGAGATGTACATCCAGTCGTGCTTCAGAGAATAGGGCCTCAAGCTCCTTGCGCGGGTGAAGCTCGTGCGGCCCAAGCGATTGAACTTGACGGCGACTTTTGTGCCGTCTGGTGCGAGCGCATCGTAGATGTCGGCTTCCTTGCCGATGCCAAGTGGGGTGCCGAATGCTTCGAGCACGCCATTGTCTACAAGAGACTTCAGCGTCAAGGCATCGCTGCCAGCTGGCAATAACTTGTAGCCAACTCGACCGCCCGTCCGCCGCATCACGAGTTTGAACTTGTTCAGCCGTCCGAGGGAGTAGAGCGTGTCTTTTGGCGATAGCTTGCCGGAAGCTTGCAGCCTGTCGATGGGTACAAATTCATAGCGCCGCATCCATCGCTCTATTGTGGCGAGCAACGCGAAGTCGTTTGATTGTAGCTGTTTGAACACTCGAATGGCTTGCAATATCATATTCTCAAAAGATTTATTGTGGTCGACCAAATGAACGTTGGGGATAACGGTGAAGTACACGACTTTGGCCGAGGCTTTTGAGAAGCTCGAGAAGGCGGCGTCATATCTCCAAAAGAACGAGATCATCGCAGATTTGTTGAAGAAAACTCCGGTCGAGGAGATGGAACGCGTCGTCCTTCTTTTATTGGGTAGAACTTGTCCAGCTTATGTTTCTAAGGAGACTGGCGTCGGGCTCCAACAGCTCAAGAAGGCCGTGGCCAAGGCCTCTGGATATTCTTCATCTGAAGTGGATAAATTGATGAGGCAGGTCGGAGACCTCGGTGAGGTTGCAAAGCAGTTGCTCGCGAAAAAGAAGCAAGTTACCCTCTTTGCCGAGCGTCTGACGGTAAAAAAAGTTTTCGAGAACGTGAAGGCACTACCAGACATATCCGGTGCGGGCTCGGTCGACAAAAAGATAGCAGCGATTGCGGAACTTCTCGCGAGCTCGGCCCCTCTGGAGGCCAAGTATGTCACTCGCACCGTGTTGGGCGATTTGAGGATAGGCGTCGCTGAAGGAAGGCTTCGGGACGCGATAGCTACAGCATTCAAAGTTTCTCCAGATGCCGTCGAGCACGCATACATGTTGACTACCGACTATGCAGCAGTGGCGAAGGCTGCGGCGGCGGGAGGGGAGAAAGGTCTTGAGAAACTTGGATTGAGCGTCGGTCACCCAGTAAATCCTATGTTGGCCCAGCGGGCTGAGGGTATAGATGAGGTCCTCGAGAGGATGGGCGGCAAAGCGGCATTCGAGATAAAGCTAGATGGGATAAGGATTCAAGCCCACAAGGACGGGGACAAGATAACGATGTTCACGCGACGCATGGAAGATTATACAAACATGTTTCCCGACTTGATAGACCCGATCCGCCGTGCGATAAAAACGAAGCGCGCTATCCTCGATGGAGAACTCGTCGCCATCGATAAAAAAACTGGAAAGCCCATGCCATTTCAGGAGGTGCTCAAGCGTCGCCGCAAATACGAAATCAAAGAAACAATCGAACAGATACCAGTTGAGATACACTTCTTCGATGTACTGTTGAGTGATGGCGAGACTTTGCTCGATGAACCATACACGAAGCGCAGAGGAGTGCTCGAAAAAATTCTAAAACCCACTAACAAGATTATGATAGTTGAACAAGAAATCACTGGGGGCAAAGAAGAAATTCAGAAGTTCATGAACAAAGCGCTGGCCATGGGGCACGAGGGGTTGCTCGCGAAAGACCTCAACGCAAACTATCGCGCTGGCAGGCGAGAGTTCGTATGGTTGAAGTTGAAGCCTATTTTGGAAACTCTTGATCTCGTCGTAGTGGGCGGGCTGTACGGCAAAGGTAAGCGAGCGGGTTTCTTCAGCAGCTATATATTGGCCGCTCGCGATGAGGAGACAGAAAAATTCAAGACGGTCACGAAGTGTGGAAGCGGCTACACGGATCAAGATCTGGAGGAACTCACAAAAATTTTCAAGAAAATCCAAATAAAAAAATCGCACGATGACGTTGATATCAAAATTGATTGCGACGCGTATTTTGAGCCAAAGGTTGTCTTCGAGATGGTGTATGAGGAGATCCAGGCAAGTCCGGAAGAAAAACATACCTCCGGCTTCGGTTTGCGTTTTCCACGCTACATCAGAATTAGGGAAGATAGGCGTCCTGAAGAGATAAACACCGTGCAGGATATCGAACAGCTTTACTCCGAGCAACAGAAGCGAAAGGCAAAGAAATATTAGATGGGTGTCAAACTCGCGGGACAGAGGATAGGCTAAGTTCAGATATTATTCCATTTTCAAATTCTTGTAGAAATTCTTGGATTCTCCCCTCTTCTACCTGTGCCCCGCAGGCCACAGCATGCCCACCGCCCTCGCCGCCGACTGTTTTTGCTGCGTTGCGTATTGCTCTAGCTAGATTCAAGCCCTTCAAAAACAGCAACTTTGAGCATCGTGCAGAAATTTTTACCATGCCGTTTTCTCTCACGATACCCGCGATGGGCTTGTATGGGTCACAGTCCTTCTGGCCTAAGGCTAAACCGGCGATCGTTCCGACGAAAGTTTCTTTCACAACTCCAGTGGCGTCAAAATATTGTAGATAGCCGCGCGGTGTCCGCATCAGCCCCTCTTGTTCGACGAAGTCCATCCCCTCGGCTATGCATCTTCGGTGGTACTTGAGAAGATTGAGCATAGCGCGATAGTACACCTTCCTATCACCCTTGCAAATCTCGAATCCGATGAGCGGCTGCTCGTGTCTAGCGGTGGAGTTTATGCATGTCGAGAATTCGTCCAGATCTCGAAGCATAGAACGTTCATCTTCTTTTAACAACGTATAGGTTTCACCGACGACCAAGCCTGGCACATAGCTCACTAGTTCCTCTGGGACGTGTAAGAAAGCGCGGGCGATAAGCTCGGTTGCAAGTCTCCTTTTCTCGTCGTCTGTGAGATCTATAGGCCTCCTCCAGTCGCGCCCGTTTCTGAATGGGATGTCTAAATCTTTAAGTAAAGTTATGCAACCGGCTGTAGAATTGCTGACACCGGGTATCGGCGGATCTGTGAACGATTCAAGGGCTCTAAAGATTGGGCGGGTGTGGCGCCCGTATAAAAGTAAGTCGGTTTGGCAGGATACTAGGTTTGATTTCATACAATCCTGCAAAATTTGGCGGTTGTATCCACGCAGTTTCCCCCACGCGTTTTGGATGTCTCCGATAGCTCCAACCATCGCTATAGCGGCCAAATCGATATTTTCCGGATTGAGAGTTTTCGCGATCAGGTAGGACATCCCGGCTCCACTTACGTCGTGCACGCCATCCAATCCGCAAAGATGAGCATTTATATGCACGAGTTCTGGCCAGTCCTCCGCAGAGCTGGGTAGATGATGATCTGCTATAATCATATCTTCTCCATTGAATCTTTGTCGTACAGCTGAAAGTTGGGAGCTACCAAGATCTGTGATTACAGCAAGATCGGCCGGCTCGATTTTTTCGACGGTCTCGCGGTAGAGCATCTGCACAAATTTTACTCGATGTTTGATGTTCATCCTGTCGAGGGCCTTTGAAATTATCGCCGCAGAACAGACACCATCTGCATCCATGTGAGAAATTAATAAAACAGAATCGTTGCGGTGTTTTTTTATCAAGTCGGCAGCTCTCTGCGCGAGAGTAATCATAGAACCCCAGATGTATTTTGATGCAAGTTTTATTTAAAGTAAAATGCGAAAGGTATCTAGGTGAAAAATGCGTTTTTATGGTGCAGCGATTGGACTGGTGCTGATAGTTTGGAGTATTTTAGTTATTGGATTTCGTGTCGCGATGATCGGTGAGTATAGACCATGGCTCGCGTGGGGAGGGCTCGTGCTCGGCATCCTGCTCTTTGTGTGCGATGTCTGGAGAAGTACACGCTTGAGGAAGAGGTAAAAAATGCGCACGTTAGAACTTCGTGGAAAAAGTTTGGTGTTAATAGATCAAACTCTCTTGCCAGAAAAACTGAAGTTCATAAGATGTGATAGCGTCGATTCGATCGCTCGGGCCATCAAAGAGATGAAGGTGCGGGGTGCGCCAGCGCTCGGTGTAGCTGCGGCGATGGCCCTTGCTGTGGCTGCGTTGAACAGCAAAGCAAAAAACAAGGATGTTTTATTGCGTGAGTTGAATCGGGCGGCTAGAAAAATTCATCGAACTAGGCCAACAGCCGTAAACCTTTTCGTTGGCGTCGATCGCGTGTTGAAGGTTGCGTTAAAAACTAAAGGTGGAGTTTATGAAGTGACAAAGGCTGTGGTGATGGAGGCACAAAAAATTGCGGAGGAAGATATCAGAACTAATAAAAATATGGGTAAAAACGGCGCGCGCTTGATAAAAGATGGAGCTACGGTGCTCACGCACTGTAACGCGGGGGCACTTGCGTGCGTCGACTACGGCACAGCCTTGGGAGTCATACGCGCTGCCAGAGATCGGGGCAAACACGTAAAGGTGATAGCTACAGAAACCCGTCCACTATGTCAGGGAGCTCGTTTGACAGCATGGGAGCTAAAACGCGATGGAATTCCTGTCACGGTGATAACAGACAACATGGTTGGCCACGTAATGAAACAAGGGTTAGTCGACTTGGTCTTGGTGGGCTCAGATAGAATAGCGGCGAATGGTGATGCAGCAAATAAGATTGGAACTTACACCATAGCAGTTCTCGCGAGGCAACATCGCGTGCCGTTCTACGTCGTCGTCCCAACCACGAGTATCGACATGGATACACCTACTGGTGGTAAAATACAAATAGAGCATCGCAAGCCCCGAGAAGTAGAATTCATCGGCGGAAAAAGATTGGTCCCAAAAGGAGTAAAGGTCCTCAACCCAGCGTTCGATGTCACCCCGGCTCATTTGATAACCGCAATAGTGACGGAGCGCGGCGTGGTCGAGCCGAGCAAGTTAAAGTCACTATTCAAGCGATGAAATGTTTATATCGCTAAGATAATCAAGCTCCAAATTTTTTACTTTGCCCCATGAGGTCGACTAGGATCGGCAATAGTTCTTTGCCAAAAATTCTACCCAAACCACCTTCTGCAGCCGCGCGCTCGCTGTAGACAGAAACATCGTCCGCGCGTACCCCTGGGCCAGCTATTGTCACTGGCACTGGGTCGCCCGTATGTTCGCGTACGCTGACGGGTGTCGTGTGGTCTATAGCTAGAGCGATGAAATCCGCAGCGCCGATGAGCGAGCCGAGCATGGCATCGACGCGCTCGATAAATTGAACTTTTGCAGGAGCGTTTCCATCGTGGCTCACCTCGTCGAAACCTTTGATGTGCAGCACCACGAGATCGTTCGTTTTGAGTGCCTGTACCACCGCCTCGCGCTTGGCGTTGAGATCCGTGTTTACGCTGCCGGTCGCTCCGGGGACATCGATGACGGTCATGCCAGCCATCCTGCATACTCCCTTCACTAAAGCGGCGGCAGCAACGCACGCGCCCTTTATGTCGAATTTTTCCTGCAATGGTTTGAGATGGGGTGCGACACCAGCGCCGCGAAGCAGTATGTAGTTCGCCGGAGGCAATCCCTTCATCACGCGCTCTCTGTTGAGGGGATGATTTTTTAGAATCTCGTAAGATTTGCGCGAGAAATCGTTGAGCAATTTCGCTGTCTTGGTTGCCCCGCGCCTCCGCCCAAGATATTTACGCACGCCTCCCGCCATGATAGCACGTGCCAATTCCATGTCCTCGGATGGCCGAAGGAGCGGTTTCACTTGAAGGACTTTTTTTCCAATCTCGTAAGGATCTGAGTCGGTGATCTCATATGATAAACCCGTGCCACGCAGGACCAAGGCAGCTCTGTGACCAGCGGTGCTTCTGAAGATAAATTGTGCGCCTGAAAGTTTGATTTGCCCTACAGCTTCTGTGAGTGGTTTCGTCCCCTGGATGCGCCCAGCTCGTCTGTCCTTGATGACGAGAGCATTATCAACGGTGGCGTAGTTGGCGCGGAGGGCGATGTCCCCCGGCCGCAGGTCTATGCCGGCTCCAGCAGCCTCGAATGGTCCCCTGCCAGTGTAGACCTCGTAAGGATCGTATCCGAGCAACGCTAGATGTGCGGTGTCGCTCCCAGGCGGAACGCCGGGCGCGATTGTGTACATCTCACCAGAGATGCCGCGCCTCGCTATCTCATCCATGTTTGGTTTCCTCGCGGCTTCGAGCGGCGTGCGATTTCCGAGTGCCGCGACTGGACGGTCTGCCATGCCGTCGCCGATGAACAGGATTGCCTTCAAGTTCAACCCCCAAAGAAATAGTGCACACTCAAGAAAAAGGTTTATGGCGGGCCCGGTGGGATTCGAACCCACGATTTTCTGGTTTCTCCCTTCTGCAATGAAGGCCGAAGCCAGATGTCTTATCCAGGCTAGACCACGGGCCCAGCTAAGAGATTTGTGGACAAACAAATTAATGTTTATATTGGGTGGCAAGCAGATTATCATTCTAAATTTATTTCTGTTTTAATTGGTGTGATTTAATAAAAAAGATATTTAATAGCTCAAAACTTGTTTAAAACAATTTTTCAGCGATAAATTTAAATATATTTGGTTTTAAAGTAAAATTGTCCAAAATGTGGCGTGTGGAGGTGAAAAATATGGAAAAGAATACTCTTTTGATTATCGGCTTGGTCGGTGGCATCATAGCGGCAGTCGGCGTGTTCCTGCCTTGGTTTAGTGCAAGTGGATTTGGAATTACAGTGACAGCAAATGGATTTGACTCGAACGAGGGTAAAGTCGTCGTGCTGGGCGGGGTCTTGGCATTGATAGGTGCCCTCGCAGCATTAGCGACCACAATGAAGAGCCTCGGTTATCTAGTCCCGATCGGTGGACTTGTAGCTATTTTAGGTTGGATATGGGGTGCGGCAGACGTAGGATTTGGAAATTTGACTAGTCTTTCTTACGGTTTCTGGGCATGCCTTGTCGGCGCCGTGTTAGCCCTAATCGGTACGTTGGGTGTAAAGTAAGACATCTCGGCGCTGAATAGCACGAGCGTCGGGATTTTTTATTTTCAAGGTCAGAAACAATAGACTAATTATTTCAGCTTTTACAATAGATGTTGGACCCGTAGTCTAGCTTGGATAGGACGTGGGCCTCCGGTCTGTCAAAAATGGGTGAAAGCCCGCAGCGCGGGTTCAAATCCCGCCGGGTCCGCTTTTCATTCACCTGCGGAACTTTCTCCAAGCCTGAGCGGCCACTTTCACTCCAGCGACGATGAGTGCTATGCCGATCAGCGTCAAGATGATAGCGTAAGCCGTGCCGCTAGGATTTCCAGCGATAAGAGCACCACTTGCCATGATACACAGTATCCCGGTGACGATGAGCGCTATGTCGACTATTGGATTCTTAGGCCATATGCGGCTCGCGCCCACTAGGATCAGCAGCGCTCCAGCAGCTAGGAATGCCATGCTGAGGACGATGGACCAACCCACGGTCTTTGCAGCATCTATACCCTGATTTATCAGCAGCGCACCGACTATGCAGATCATCACTCCCATCAAAAGTATGCTGAAATTTTTCGGTGCATCTGGTAATTCACGTCGCGGTGGCGAGTAGGCAATTTCATCCGACATAGCTCGGCCTCTCCCCTTTTTCTGGTTTTTGTGCTGGCGGTAGGCTTGGCAGCGGAATGGGTGGGGGGATGTTCAGCGTCCGCGAGATCACGGTGGCTTCGATGAGCGAGACGTTCGTTATCGATTGGAGCAGTTGTGGTGGTGGAGCGCGTTGGTTTTTGTAATCGCTTTGGAGCCGCTCGAGCTCTGCTTTCTCGCCGGACACGATCGCTTGACCTTTCAAGCTTATCTGCGCGACGGATGGCATGTAGCTGATGGTGACGACGAATGGTACAGCGAGCGCCTCTCCTCTTTGCTCCACGCCCATGATGTTGACGTTGGTGGAGATGTGCACTGCGGATGGCGCCGGCTTCTCTTGTTCCCAAAATTTCTCAGCCGAGATGTAGTTGATGCTTACAGATACGTGAACCATTTTTTTACCAGTTATATTTCAGCGTCCATCTTTATAAAAGAGGCGCACATTCGGCAAGTTTTTTATCAAAGCAGACATGAGTTTGTCTCGTGGGGCCGTAGTGTAGCTTGGCTAGCACGGCGGGCTCCAGTGGATTAAGTGGGTCCGCTGACAAAAGGATGATGACCCACTGGAGCTGTGCTCCAGAGAGACCCGCAAACCCGGGAAGGTCGGGCAAAGGCTTGGCCTCGGGAATTCAAATCCTGGCGGCCCCACTAGTTTAACCACCAACGGTACTTTTTCAAATTTCTTTCATTACTGGAACCAATAGTTTTGAACCATTTCTCAAATTGTTGGTTTCCTTTTACCCAAATTCTTGAGCATCGCGTAGTAGAGTTAAATTCCACGTAGGGGGTAAATCCTAATTTGGTAAGTAGTTCCATCAAAGTATGCATCAAAAATTTGCTTTTATTTACCAAGACCACTGCGGGATAACAGTATTTTCCTTGTTTTTGGAATACAACTCCTCCATCAGTATCAAAAATCCCTCGGATGCAAGCTTTTGCTAGCTTTAGATCTGACTGGAATACAAATGGGATGTCAATACTATTTGATTTTTTACCGAATGGTAGCCCAAGAAACGTATTTTTAAAGGTGCAAATGGCTTTAGAAAAAATTCGAATGTAAGCTAACGTGTGTTTGCGAATTTCTTTGATACCTGAGTTAATATTGTACAACTCTTTAAGGAGCAGACGCACATGTTGCATATACGAAGCATCTTCGATGAGATTGCCAGCGTAAACCAAACAATATCCCTTCTTTTGGTAGCTCATCGATCCATCTCCGATATGGATACCCGTTTCTTCAGCTAACTTCTCGTTTATCTGTGGGAGCGTGATCTTCCGCCGTTTATCTTTGGAGCTGTACAAAATTTCCATTTTCCCACTTTTTACCGAATTTTCACCACTAACCCAAGAGATCGAGAGCACTTTTAAGCAGCTTTTGGGGAGGGAGAGGGCACCGAAAGTATTCATGCTTGTTACACGTATAACAAAAAATTTAAAAGTCAGTAATACCAGGCGGGCAACCGCATGGACTTGCGCTGGAGGTGACACCACATTCGCAAAGAGATCTTTTGCTTCGGTTACTTGCTTTCGTCATCGTCTCGGCTGCGCCGCCCGGTATTAGCGCGATTACCGATGCCAGCCTCACAATTAATTATGTAAATCTTTTATTTAAATAGCTCGGTTTGGTAGATGTTGTTCAAATAAGATTTTGCTAGCTGCTTCTGGATCATCGAGTTTGTAGTTAGTAATGTCACTACTAACTACGAAAAATCACATGCGAGCTACGGCCAGAGCTTATTTGAACACCACTCGTTGGGCCATAGCAAACTTATTAATTAGCGGTAGCTAGTTTAGCGAGGGGACGGCATGGAAGCCGAAATTCCCGTCGTTGACGCGTACCTGTACAAGGACAAGATAATGGTTTGGGAGGAAGCGCAGGCGAACCAGCTTTACCAGCGGGGCGCCTTCGGCAAGCCGTTGAGCGGGGGGAAGCTCCAGCTTGCGCCGATCGAGGCCCTCTACCTGCTGGAGAGCGGCAAGATACGAGTGCTCGACCGCGAAACGGGGGAGAAGATCAAATTCAGGCAGCTCTCGGGGATACTATTGAAACAGG
>Ga0172365_10004410_pt1 | contig 10401 bp, 11 predicted proteins | sample LakKivSesite48cm_FD_114535 | JGI IMG/M metagenome (GOLD analysis project Ga0172365, IMG submission 114535) | Sediment microbial communities from Lake Kivu, Rwanda - Sediment site 48cm | ecosystem: Environmental > Aquatic > Freshwater > Lake > Sediment | place: Rwanda: Western Province, Lake... | reverse complement strand
CCATAGACCTCGTTCTTACCAAGGGACAATCGGGCGAAATCTACAACATCTCATCAGGCAACGAAATGCCTAACATCGAAATTGTCAAAGAAGTACTTGGGCTAATGGGCAAGAATGAGGACTTGATAACTTTCGTAGAGGACCGCCCAGGACATGACATAAGATACAGTCTGGCCTCGTCAAAAATCAGATGCGGATTAGGTTGGAAACCAAGATTCTCATTCGAAAAAGCACTAAAACTGACCGTTAACTGGTATCTGCATAATGAATCGTGGTGGAAACCCTTGGCTACAAAGGAAATCCTAGCTGCAACACCATGGAAACTAGGGAGAACTCGATGAAACTGCTTGTTACAGGAGCAAGCGGCCTACTCGGATCAAAACTATGCGAATCAGCAGTTGGAAGAAAACATGAGGTCTACGCTGCATATAACCAACATAAACCTCTCCATGGAATAACCATTCCACTCAATGTGTCTGATTGGACCAGCGTCGAAAATACATTCCTAGAAACGAAGCCTGAAGCCGTTGTACATGCAGCAGCTTTAACAGACGTAGATAGATGCGAGTCAGAAAGAGAACTTGCTTGGAAGATAAACGTAGAAGGAACGGAAAACATAACTAAATCATGCAAAAAACACCGAGCTTTTCTAGTCTACGTGTCAACAGACTACGTCTTTGACGGAGAAAAAGGAATGTACAAAGAAACAGACACACCAGCCCCAATCAACTACTACGGGCTTACAAAACTGAAAGGCGAAGAATCCGTCAAAAACTATGCAAACGCATATTGCATAGCCCGAACCAGTGTCATCTTCGGATCGATTCCAGCGACTGGCAAAATAAACTTCGCGTTATGGCTACTGGACAAACTTGAGAAGAAAGAAAAAGTAAAAATCGCAACAGATCAATGGAACTCGCCCACTCTAAACACTAATCTTGCCAACATGGTTCTGGAAGCAGCAGAACAAAAAATCACAGGAGTTTATCATCTCGCTGGCGCCACGCGCATAAACAGATACGATTTCTCCAACCTAATCGCAAAAAGTTTCAGGTTAGACATAAACTTGATAGAACCAAGCTCATCCAAGGATTTCCAATGGATTGCTAGAAGACCGAAAGACTCTTCACTAAACACGGAAAAAGCGCAACGGACACTGAGGAACAAGCCTATGGGAATAGAGCAAGCGTTAGAGAAGATGAAAGAAGAAATGCAATAACTATTTGTTCGTGCCTAACGTGCGCGAAAACATCCAGTTCAATGCTGACACAATTAAAGCTGCTTGAGTAAGATATATTCAATTTCGAACTGGTCTTAATTGACTTCATTGATTAGGGCTAAATGTTAAATATTCGAGGACATGAGAAGTATTTTGTTTTCGGAATCGTGAGGAAATTTATATGAACGTAAAAGAAGAAGGATCTCTCCAAGACTATATTGTTGTCGGTGTCATCGGATTTGCAATTGGAACTGCAATTGCTAGCATTGGTGGATTCGATGTATTCTCATTTTTTGGCAGGTTCGTTGCTATTGACTGGGGCCGGCTTGCTGCCCAAGATGTGGTCTCGGGCATATTCGCATATTTACCAGGAGGCTTCATTGCCGGATTTCTCAGCTACAGGTTACACAAAACAGAAAACAAAATGGAAGGCTTCACAGCGGGCTTCATGACCTTTCTTGCCCACCTTTTCATCACCTTACTGATGACAATCCTTAGAACCGCGATTGGTTCAGGAGACCTCGGCGTAGCCATGCAAACGTGGGCATTATCCCTCGTGTTCGCATTGATATTCTATCCAATAGGCGGGTATCTTGCCGGCATGATTGAAGGGAGAAAGATTCCGGTCCCCTCTTTCCTAAGATTCCAATTCCGTGTCGGCGCGCCTCCATCTCCTCCACCCCCTCCACCTTCAGGAACATCAACATGCCCCACATGCGGCGGACCTTTAACATACGTCCAACAATATCAACGATGGTACTGCTACAAATGTCAAAAATACACATAGATAGACTCTTCCTTTCCCCACCCTTTTCTAATTCAGCGCATGAAAAAGCCATAACCTTTAATCATGTTTCCGTTTGATCTGTACAACGCAAATACATAAAATTTATTAGCTGCGGGCCGTATATTGTTTCTAGTATATGTCCACTTCTGGACATATTGTATCTGCGTCCAACCCGACAACAGTTCAACACGAAGACACCGGGAGAAACCTAAAATGAAAACACATCGCATGTTGATCTTTCTTTTCCTTACAATGTTTCCAACTCTGCTGTTGACTAAGTGCGCTACTTCAAGCCAGGCAGTTCCTCAAATGGCAAGTGAAGAAGCCTTAACATGTAGCAAGCATGAGATAATCAACATCGACGGCGATGTCTCCCTAGACGAAGCACAGAACAGAATCTACTGGAGCCCCCACTCGACGGGACTTACGGACGTGGCGACTTGGAGCGTAACCTTTGAGAACGAAACCAAGATATTTCTGAAAACGGTTCGAGGCGAAGCTGGACATGTTGCTACTGGTGCATGGTGGACAACAAGCTTCAAAACTAACACAAGAATTCCGCTTTGCACGGGGAAGCCTCAACGCCTTTTTGCCAGCTTTCGCGTCAATATCGCATCTGTTTATTGTCAATCAGGCGATGAGTGGCTGCGAATTGCTCTAGCCTTTGCTGTTAAACGCAGTAACGGTGCAGTTGTCTACACAGAAATGGACTTCTGGGACAGTCCAAAAACGCTCATGCATCCTAGTGGAAACATAAAGTTCGGAGGCGACATAATCTATCAGGGCGGAGACGTAGTCGAATACAAACTTGACCAAGCGGCTATAGGTGAATGGAAAGACTACTCGTCAGACTTAACACGGCAATTCGACTCAGCTTGGTCGCTCAAAGATGGCGACATGCTCGAAAGCGTGTACGTAGTAGTCGAAACCATAGGCAGCGTTACTGTCACATTAAAAGTTGACGACCTCTGGCTAACAAGGCTCGAATAATGCGGCACACTTAGGCACGGTCGCACGGGCGACAAGAAGCTTTTCACTGCAAAGAAAACCCAATTTGCAATTTCTTTCGCGCTCAGTTTGGTTTTTCCATCTTCGCGATCCCTGAAACTAATAGGCTCTTCCTTGACCCTGAACCCATATTTTCTGGCCACAAACATGGCTTCTACAGTCCAGTCGAAACCCTTGCGGCTTGTGCAATTGACAATTGCTTCGGCGCATTCGCGGGAATAAACTCTGAAGTTGCTAGTGTAATCGTGGATGGATGCTCCGAAAAGGAACCTGCAAATCAAGTTAGCCACATAACTCGTCAACCTTCTAGTAAGACTCCACCCTCTTACACTCCCATTTTCAACGTAGCGGCTTCCCTGAACAAGATCGGCTTTTTGAGCTGCCCGAAGAAGTTTAGGAATGTCCGTTGGGCTATGGGACAAGTCACCGTCTAACGTCAAAATTCTATCGACATCATCCATGGCAAGGCATATCTTCAAGCCTTCAACAATCGCCGACCCTAACCCAACCTCTCCTTCCCTGCACAGGACAACAACATTCCCATAAACTTGGCTCAGTTCCTCTGCAACTTTCACCGTCTTATCCGGACTGTTATCATCCACAATCACAAGGCTAAAATCTAAGTCGCATAGCACTTTCTCAACCATCGCAACGAGATTTGAAAGGTTTTTCGCCTCATTATAAGTAGGTACTATCACACAAAGTTTACTCACTCAATTCCTCCAAACATCGCTTGCTCCTATGCATACTTCGTTGACCTTATTACCGGCCACACACCACGCTGTCGATGAAAAACATGATCAATTACAGAAAGCATGTAAATAGCAGCCTCAACCACTATGGAACTAACCAAATAGCCTATTTCCTCAGGCCGCTCACTAATCTCCTCAGCCAATACTTGAAACGCGACACCCGGCCTTGACAAAACCATCGTGTCCATCACCGTCGGATACTCGCCCGTGATCACCTTCGTCTGAAAATGCCCAAAGAGCCACCTTCTCCTTTGATTCACATAATCTACAATGTTAGAAGGCACAAGATTATAACAAATGGCGTTTGAAGCAAACCTGACCACGCCTCTCTTCCTTGCCAAAATAGCAATGTAGGAATCATCAGCGGCACATCCGATAGGAATAAAGGTCTTAACATTGCTCCGTATAGCCATAAATTCTCCACTGCAATGAGCCATCTGACCTTTGTCGTTAAGTTTCTCCATGAGCTTCCCCCAAAGCCTATAAGTTATCTGAGCCATACAGCCAGCAAAACCCTTAGATGTCTTCCAAATACTCTGCACGGGGCGCCCGCTCACTGCAGATACACGCTTATCTCGAAACGGAACAAGAAGATTAAATAACGCATCATCTGCAGGATAGACATCCGCAGGAATCAAGGCAACATAGTCTCCAGAAGAAATCTTGAAGGCTCTGTTCAGCGCAGAAGCCTTTCCTAGCCTAGTTTCCTCTTCGACGAGCCTAATCTTCGCATCTCCAGTCATATACTGTTCTACAATATCAACAGTTTTATCAGTGCATCCCGATGCGACCACAATAATTTCACGATCAACAATCTCCGGCGGCAGTCTTTGACCGTCTAGATTCTTTAAGAGAGATCCAATTGATTTTTCTTCATTGTAAGCACAAATAACTATACTCAACTTCATGCTCGGAGTGCACTCTCCCAAGTCTCTTGTAGCTGAGCAGCCACTCTAGCGCAAGTGCAGTTTTCATGTACAAACCTTGACCCATCTTGAGCGATCTGATCCATGTCCTCCTGCGTTTTCAACAATGCCTTAACTTCTGATGCAGCCTTTTCCATATTGTTCGACAACAGGAAACCGTAGGTTCCGTGCAGGGGCCTATCTTCTGATGCCTTGAATGCTGCAACCGGAGTGCCACATGCAAGACTTTCCTGTATAGCTCCATCAAACCATCCGTCAATGTCATAGACCTGAATGGGCGAAAAAGTCAACGCTGATACTTGATAATACTTAGGCAAGTCACTGTATGGGATGTAGCCATGGAAAGCTAGATGTCCTGTCAGCCCTAACTTTTGAGCTAAGCAACGGCAATAATGCAAGCCAGGTCCATCTCCTATCACGTCTAAGACTACATCCTTCGTCTGGCGCAGAAGATTTCGCAAAAGGTGAAGCAAAAGGAAAGGCGATTTTTCTCCATAAGCCGTTTCAGGCCTAGGGATTCTACCTACGTACAACAAGCGACGTGAATCACAGCGTCTATAACGCGTGAAAACCTGAGGATCTACGCCTGGAACAGGCACCTTAACCGCCCTTTCCATGACTCCAAGCTTTCTGTACAGAGCCTCCTCAGGCTCGTAACTGTAAAGTATGCAGTCAGCCTTTCTAAGCGCTAAGAGGCACGGTACGTAGAGCACCCTGCGTAATGACCTGTTGTTGTACCCGTGAAGTTGCGCGATTAGTGGACGCTTAAGCTTATTCTTCACAAGAAAAGCAGTGTAAGGAAACAAAAAGAGATAGTAATTGTGAAAATGTACTAGATCCGGCTGGTCATGTACCATTGCTTGCATGATATCCTTCGGATTGTGATCGTTGCCGAAACGATGAAATGGTGGAAAACGAAACTTCACAGGAAAGATCTTGATTGTTCCAGCGTCATGCAAGCGGTAGATTTGGCACGCTTTGATTTTCTGATGAAACGTATAAAGTAATGAGTTCCAACTCTTTTGTTTGCAAAAATGAAGGTACTGAACCGAAAAATGCTGTCGAGTGAGCTTGTCCTTAACTGTCCAACCGCTGAAACGCTCGTCGTGGAGAAGGAGCGTCAAGATCCTCATTACCACCACCTCAACTTTCTGGTGATGTAATGCCAGGACAAGACAAGCCAGCTGGACGTCAACAATGTCATCAACAGCAGCCGAGTCCACCCAAGTGGACCATCAGCAAAGGATGCGGCCACGTTGAGTGTCCAAGGGTATGGAAGCCAAAAGAAAGCTATCACAGGCACATGCACTAACACAAAACTCAAAAGTAGCAACCACAACAATTGAGCCTTTTTAAAATCTTGAGGATTCTGAATAAAAATACTCAGGGCAAAGAAGGCAAACAGGAAAACTAGGTTCTGTTCAGAAACCCAAGCGCGCGTGGTAAACAGGGTTAGTAACAGAAGCAAGGACCATTGTACAGTGACCGCGAAATCGGAATTGGCACTCATTTCCTTTGCATTGAAAAGCATGCGCGAGCGAAACGCTAGCACGTACACGACTATACAAGCCGGGATCCAGATGTAAATGAAAACCCATGGCGGCTGAAGGCCTTTGCCGGCCAGATTGTTCAACAGGGTGAACGTATTGAATGGACTGGCTGCTCCGTAGGGGAATGCTGCTTGGCTGTCGTATGAAGGGTTCATTGTTACAACGTGATAGACTAGTGCGTTGTAAAGATTAGACACTGGCCAGCTGAACACAATCATTGGGATGAAAGTAAAAAAGCCGGCAAGGGTGGCTGTCAGCAAGGAAAATGTGACAGCAACCTTTAAGCTGCGGGTGGATCTGTAGAGGAATATTGAATATAGCGGGGCTAAGACAAGCGGGAAAACCTTGAGAACTGAAGCAACTGACAAGTAAATGGAAGAAAGTTTCCAGTTGTCTTTTAGAGTGTAGAGGGAGAACAAGGCTAAGAAAAGCGCGATAATGTCGAACATGCCCCAGACAGTGCCCACCGCAACAATGAATGGACAGAACAAGAATAGAAGAAAGGCTTTTGAAGCGATTTTTTCCGTCATTTGAGTCTTCAAGATATTGTAAACTAGTAGAGCAGTTGCCAACTCTGCCAATATAATTGGTATCTTTAAGGCAAGAACATAAGCGTACAGGTTATTCGGAGCCACTGCTGAAGCCAGCAAGTACATTTCGCCGCTCATTAGACCCCAAGGTGGCGGGTATCCTATGCCCGGAACAGTTCCGTAGAGATTTGGGTGCGGCGTCGCAGCGAATATGTCCTGAAGAACATATTGACCGTACGGGGTTATTCCTTTTGTTACAGCTGCACCTACAGCCATAAAAACTCTCGTGTCAAATGGATGGCTAAGAAAAGGTGCAAGAAACAGTCGCAGCAATATTCCCATTGCAAGATACGCGCGGTTGGGCAAGACGCTTATCGAGTGCTTCATGTAATTCATGGGTGTCAAGCCGCAAGTGTGGTTTGTTCATTAGCGCTTTTGATTGGGAAGAGTATTAAGTATTATGTACTGCGAATCATGACACGAAATTTCCAAGAGGTGATTTAACGCCGCAAAAGACGCAGGTTCATTGACCATTAGCTGGAGTTCACGTCGATTGTCACACCAAAGTTCGTTATACCATTGATGTTGGGGTCTACTTTTAGGGTCAGCAAGATAGGCACCATTTGCCCAGGGTCGACAGCAGTTCCCGAGTAGTTCCACGTGACAGCCATATAGTTCAAAGCTTCAACAGGAGTCCAGCCATAAACACTCATGGCCAGAACTGTGCTCCTTTCACCCTCATTCCTAACGTAAACCGTCACGTTCTTCGTTTCCCCAGGTGAAAGCATTCCCCAATTTATCGACTCCATCTTGTTCAAACATTGAACATCTGAGTAAACATCAATACTCTCACCAAAGCCAATAGACTCCGGAATGCTGGCAGCATCCAGATATCCATCACCGTTAGAATCAGAGAACTTGACTACAACTGCTTGACCGAACAAGCTCCAGCTTTTGTAGCTTGCCAACAACCTTGACGCTGCAATAGTTCCTGACCCGCCAAGTCCACCGGCAATCAGAACCCACAAACCCTGGTCAACATCATGATACAGTGTTATAATGCCATAGTCGGCTTTCACTCTGCCCAAGCCGTCACGTTCAATTCCGTACGAATGGCCGGTGGAAGCAACGTGTATATAGTCTGTTCCATTTGGAGCCTTGTCGAAATAAACAGGCAACATTCTGGCTCCAGTACTGTTTCTCAGATTATTGTAATACCATGTAACTTGGTTTACCCCGGGACCGCCGACAACGATTAGATTGTTTCCCAAAGTGGGAAAGCTGATCTGTGCAGTGCCGCTGTCGTAAACTGAGATGTAATCGTCCAATGTTGAGGACAATGCACCTCCGCCAGCATCTACGCCGAGTTGGGCTGCGACCATTATTGCTCCCATTACGTCCATGGTATGTGCACTGCCGCATGGGCCATGTCCAACGCTTGAGGCGACAACGACTGAACAGTTCATTAAGCCGCCGGAAGAAATGAAAGGGCGCGAAAAATCTTTGAAAGTGTAAACTTCAGGTCCGAGGTCGCTTGAAAAGGCGGTCAAGGAAATCTGCGAAGCGATTGCCAAAAATAGTAAGACGTACGCTTTTGACCATCGGCGCCTAGATGTAATTTTCTGTTTTATCGCTTTCCATTTCGGTAGTAATGCAGTTGAAAGCAGCCCAAACCCGAGAGGGCTTAAAACGTTGATTGAAAACTGTGTTCCTGAAGTTTCAACAATAGAAAGATCGTTCAGCAGCCCATCTCCGTCAGTATCGCTGTATTTGACAACAGCAACACATCCACGCAGGCTCCAAGCTTCAAACTCAGAGACTACTTTGCAGGAAGCCCAAGTGCCAGACCCTCCTAACCCTGCCAAAATCAAAATATGACGACCACCATCTTGGAACGTCAAAACAACGCCGTAGTCGGCTTTCACTCTGCCTAGAGCGTCACGTTCAATTCTGTATGAATGTCCAGTAGAAGCAACATAAATGTAATCTACTCCATTCCCGTCCTTGTCGAAGAAAGCAGGTAGCACTTTGGCTCCGGAACTGTTTCTCAGATTATTATAATGCCAAGTAATCTGATTGACGCCAGGACCGCCAACAACAACCAAGTTCGAAGAAACATCCTTAAGCTCAACTTTCACAGCGCTGAAATCATAAGACGAAATATAATCATCCATGGTTGCGTCTAACATGCCACTATCGGTCTTCAATCCTAGTTCGGCTGCAACCATTATGGCTCCCATTACGTCCATGGTATGCGCACCGCCACATGGACCATGCCCAACGCTTGAAGTAACAACAATCGAACAATTCATCACTCCGCTGGAGGAAACAAAAGGCCTTGGGAGACTATCAAGTCCGAGAGCATCTCCATATACATGAGGGGTCACTCCAGAAAGCCCAAAAAACAGTAGCGAAACGGCTGTGAGAACTAGAAATAACCGTGTCCTTCTTTCTAGATGGAAACTTCTGAATAGATTGAAGGTTTCCATGTTGATCCTTTAAGCTCCAAGCTTGGATAGAGTTGTGACTCAGAGAATATCTGATATCTTAATAAATCTTATTGTTTAAATGTCAGACAAAAATACACATGATTACAGATCGCCCGCGAGTTTACTAGATTACATTACCAGCAAATCCAAGTCAAGGACTTTTCAAAGAAAGCTCACTATAAACTTATTAAATCATCCAATCCCATTCTTGGCAGTATCGGAGGAAAACAAACGTTCGCTGTAGGTCACATAGCATTCGCATACCTCTCAAGTAAAGCTTCAGCAAGCCTGCTGAAAACAAAATTTAACATTCCAGCAGCCTTGACATTGTCTGTTATCCCTGACATTGATATTCTCTTTCGTATTCTTTTTCCATTTCTTGAACATCGGGGGCCGACCCATTCGCTGATAGCGGCACTCATAGTGTTCACTCCATTTTTCGTCATTTACCGAGGAAAGGCAGTGCCCTACTTCGTTGCTCTAGTCCAACATTCCTTGATCGGCGACTACATCGCAGGCGGGCAAACTCAACTTCTATGGCCAATAACAACACAATACTTCGGCACAACCATAGACATAAGAAGCCCAACAAACGTGACAATAGAATGGATAATATTTGTCGCGTCAATGATAATCATGTTGAAAACAAAAGACACGGCAACGTTCTTCCGAAGGCAAAAGTCAAACCTTATCCTAATAATTCCAACAGCCACGGTATTGCTACCGCCATTCTTAGGCATTCCATTAGGCGTGCCTGTTTGGCTTATACCGCCGCACACAGTTTATATAGCCATTTTCCTAACAGCCATCTTCATTGAACTACCTCAAATCCCAAAATTTCATTACAGAAGATTTGGAAGGAATTTTCGGCAAAAGGCGAAAATCGGTTATGCTGGTGGAGGCGGTCTCTTACCGAGAACCACTGATAAGTCCAGAACTTGATTCCCTCTTGCCACTCTTACGATAGCTGTTTCTCCTGGCAAGGTCTTTTCCTCCAGATAGCTTGACATCTCATCTCCATTTCTAACACGTGCCCCATTAATCGCAACTATCACGTCATCGACTAGCACACCTTTTCGTCACCTACCCTCATGTTTACTTTAAGAATAAGCCAGCAAACTGTCGCAACCTTTCTTCTAT
>Ga0172365_10004409_pt1 | contig 10402 bp, 15 predicted proteins | sample LakKivSesite48cm_FD_114535 | JGI IMG/M metagenome (GOLD analysis project Ga0172365, IMG submission 114535) | Sediment microbial communities from Lake Kivu, Rwanda - Sediment site 48cm | ecosystem: Environmental > Aquatic > Freshwater > Lake > Sediment | place: Rwanda: Western Province, Lake... | reverse complement strand
GCTGAATAACTTCACCAAAGCCGAAATCTACCACGGCCCGGGGTTAAACTGGAAGTACGGCACTACACTGAGAGACGGGCAGGAATTTCAAATTGGCAAACTAAGGCTAACCGCTATTCACACTCCGGGGCATACTGACGAGAGCATGTCCTACGCTGTAGCTGACCTCTCTTCTGGCAAAGCTACGGTAATGGTATTCACTGGAGACACACTATTCGTAGACGAGGTCGGCCGAACTGACCTATATGGTCCCGAAGAGTCGCCAAGGCTTGCCTCAAACCTCTATGCCAGTATCTTCAATAGGCTCCTCCCGCTAGGTGACGGGGTTATTCTGTGCCCGGCTCATGGTGTCGGCTCAGTCTGCGGCTTAAATATTGGCAGCCGGGATGAAAGTACCCTCGGTACAGAGCGAATTCAGAACCCGATACTCCAGATAAAGAATAAAGACGACTTCGTAAAACATAAGGTGGCCGAGCAGGCGGAGAGGCCTCCCTACTTCCGCCAGATGGAAAAGTACAATTTAGAAGGCCCTCCCCTTATTGGATGCATGCCCCTACCAGCTCCGCTTAATCCAATTGAGTTCAGAAAGGAGATGGAAAAGGGGACGGTGGTTGTTGATACCAGTGAACCAGCTGCCTTTGGTGGCGCCCATATTAAAGGTGCATATAGCATCTGGCTTGAAGGGCTACCCCTCTTTGCTGGCTGGTTTCTATCTTATGATAAACCTGTTTTGCTGGTATTAGAAGACCAATGTCATCTGGAAAGGGCAGTCCGTTACCTGATACGCGTTGGCTATGACCGTATCATCGGCTACCTTAAAGATGGGACTGAGGGATGGTATAACGCCGGGTTACCTACAGAAAATCTTCCCTTGCTTTCGGTACACCAGCTTAAGGCTAAGATAGACCGGGGTGAGGAGCTAGTTGTCCTGGATGCCAGAGGACAAGATGAATGGGACTCCGGACATATAAAGGGAGCACTTCACATATACGTCGGTCACCTTGAGCAGAGATTGGCAAAAATTCCTAAAGATAAGCCAGTAGCCGTGATTTGCAATGTGGGGCACCGGGCTGGACTTGGTGCCAGTATCCTGCTCCGGGCTGGCTACCGAGAAGTGCATAATGTCTTGGGTAGTGTGAAGGCATGGAAAGCCGCTGGCTTTCCCACGGTCACTGATTAGCCACCGGCAGTTTAACTAAGATTTACTGGTGAGGGTGTAAAATGGAGACCGAAAAGGAAAAGGAAGAGAAAGCCCTTCTGCAAAAGCTGCGCTTGTTAGCCAACATAAGGAAGCAGCACGAGTGGATTGCCTTCGGGCAGAAAGAAGCTGAGGATGAGGAAGAGGCTGAGACAAAGATAGATTCAGTAGCTTCTGATTCAACAACCGATGAGCCTGAAGGCGAATAGCGAGGCAGATAGTCTGCCCAATATTATTGATTTAGTACTCTTTATTGTGTGACAAGGGAGATAAGGATGCGAGATGAACTGACTGAACTATTGGATGCGGCAATATATAAAGAGATCGCCTCACAGGCTTTCTATATAGCTGGGCAGAACAACACCCAGGACCCTGGGGCAAAGGTGTTGATGAAGGAGCTAGCCAAGGAAGAACTAAGACATTCGCAGTGGCTGAAGAAGCTTAAGGAGAAGGGATTAGACAAAGAGGATTGGCATCAAGAGAAGGTGCCTAATCTAATGATTAGCGAGTATCTGACCGGTGGTGACACACTGGAAGGTGCTAGCGTGCAGGATACACTACTTTCCGCTATGAAGCGCGAGCAACACGCTATCGAGTTCTATTCAAAAATGATGGGCGTAATGAGAGACGAAGCAGCCAAACACCTTTGCCAAAGGTTAGTCCACGAAGAGCTCAAGCATAAACTGAAATTAGAGACGCTCTACGATGACATGCTGGCTTTCGAAGAGGACTGATTAGTCAATATCTCTGTTAAGGAGGACAAACATGCAAGAAAGAAAGGGAGTAGTAACCTTTCAAGGTAGTCCAGTAACGCTGCTGGGACCGGAGATCAAGGTAGGGGACAAAGCCCCTGAGTTTAGGTTGCTGGCAATAGACATGAAAGAGGTGAGGCTATCGCAGAGCAGGGGCAAGGTCAGGCTGTTGAGCGTGGTGACCTCCCTGGACACGCCAGTCTGCGACCTCCAGACGCAAAGATTTGAGGAGGAGGCGGGCAAGCTCAAGGACGTAGTCATATACACCATAAGCATGGACTTGCCTTTTGCCCAAGCCCGCTACTGTGGTGCCCATAATATCAGCAACCTGCAGACCCTTTCCGACCACCGTGAGGCTTCTTTCGGTACTGCCTACGGGGTATTGATTAAGGAACTGCGCTTGCTCAGCCGCGCCGTCTTTATTGTCGACCCGAATGACACTGTGCGATATGTGGAATATGTGAAAGAGGTTACCCAGCATCCTGATTACGAAAAGGCGCTTGAGGCTTTGCGGAAAGTGACCTCTAAACCTAAGAAAACTGGATGAAAGGAGGATATAATGAAACCATTTGCAGAGCTTTTTCAGACTGCCGATTGGAAAGCGGAAAAACATGTCCCCGTTATTGAATGTCCCGACCGGGTAAAAGCTGGCGAGCTATTCCCGGTAAAGGTCACACTAGGCAAGGAGATGGCCCATCCCAATACGACAGCACACCATATTCGGTGGATTTCGGTGTACTTTCACCCGGAGGGGGAGAAGTTTGCCTACCAAATAGGGCATTTTGAGTTCTCTGCCCATGGGGAGTCCACCGAGGGTCCAGACACGAGTTCTATTTATACCCACCACGAAGCCGGTACCTCCATGAGGACCAGTAAGCCCGGCACACTGTATGCTACCGCTCTGTGTAATATTCACGGGCTGTGGCACTCAGCCAAAGAAATCAAGATTACCTAAATCATTGGGGCCGGTAACAACATGAATTCAAAGGCTGGGAGTAAGTAGTTTTGGCCTTTGCTTGCTTTTTCTGCTTCCCGGCAACCTTAATTATCTGGAGGTGACAATGGCTGTTGATGTTAATTTTATGGTTGGGGGAGAAGCCGGACAGGGAGTGCAATCAGTGGGTTTCTTGCTGGCTAAGGCTTTCGCTCGGGGCGGGTATCACGTTTTTGCTGACCAAGACTATGAATCTAGAATAAGAGGCGGACATAACTTCTTCCGGGTCAGAGTGAAGGACTCTCGGGTAGAAGCCATTGCCGAGGCGGTGGATATGCTGATTGCCCTCAATAGAGAAACCATAGACCTGCATCAGGCAGAGTTAGCCCAAGGAGGGATAATCCTGCTTGACAGAGAAAAGATTAAGGGCATTGGCGGTAATGGCAATTTCTTTAGTGTGCCTTTGGAGAGGCTAGCTAAGGAGAAGGCAGGAAATAAACTAATGGCTAACACCACCGCGTTGGGTGTGGCTCTAGGTCTGGTGGAATATGACTTTGAGATATTAGAAGAGGTCTTGCGAGAACATTTCGGTACTGGTGAAATTGGAGAGGGTAATATCAAAGCTGCCAAGGCTGGATATGAATATGCACGAGAGAATGTTAGGGGGGGTCTTGCTTACCACCTCAGCCCCATCAGTGATGTTGGCAGGATGCTGCTTAATGGGAGTGAGGCTCTAGCTTTAGGGGCTATTGCTGCCGGTTGTAAGTTCATGGCCGGCTATCCCATGACCCCATCTACCCCTATCCTGGAGTACATGGCAGCTAAAGCCGAGGAGTTAGATTTAGTAGTATTACAGCCCGAGGACGAGATATCAGCAATAAATATGGTCATCGGGGCTGGCTATGCTGGCGTTAGAGCTATGACGGCTACCTCAGGGAGCGGGTTCTGCCTCATGGTAGAGGGCTTAGGACTGGCGGGCATGACTGAGACACCGGTAGTAGTAGTTGACGGACAGCGCCCTGGTCCAGCCATAGGCTTACCGACCAGGACAGAGCAGGGTGACCTTGAATTTGTCCTTCATGCCGCTCATGGGGAATTCCCTCGGGCTGTCCTGGCACCAGCTACAGTTGAAGATGCCTTCTGGCTGACTATTAAAGCCTTCAATCTAGCCGAAAAGTATCAGTTACCGGTCATTATTTTAACCGACCACCACCTAGCCAGCTCCTATAATACGGTTGATGGATTTGACCTTTCCAAAGTAGGCATTGATAGGGGCCTCCTCTTTTCGCCAGAGAATGTAGATGAATTATCAGAATACAAGAGACACAGGATAACTAAGTCCGGTATCTCTCCCCGAGCCTTTCCGGGACAAAAGGGGGTGCTGGTAGCCACCGACGCCGATGAGCATGACGAAGCCGGGCACCTGATTGAGGATGCTGAAATCAGAACTCAAATGATGCGGAAGCGGCTGCGAAAGCTCCTTAATCTTAAAAAGGAGATTGCGGCTCCCCAGCTATACGGTCCCAAGAAGGTGGAGGCAACACTTATTGGCTGGGGCAGTACCCACGGCGCTATTGGCGAAGCTGTAGATATCCTGCGCAATGAAGGAGCTAGTGTCAACTGGCTCCACTTAACCGAACTCTGGCCCTTCCCAGCTGAGGCAGTAGCCAAGGCCTTGGGCAGTGCTCAAACGAGCCTAGTAATTGAGAATAACGCCACCGGGCAACTGGCGCATCTAATCCGGGCGGAGACAGGTAAAAAGATTAGCCGACAAATCCTCAAATATGACGGCCGCCCGTTCACACCAGCCTACATTGTCCGAGAGGTGAAAAAGGAGGCTTACTGACTATGGTAACGATGAGTGATTATGCTGGGAGTAAGCCGACGTGGTGTCCCGGCTGTGGCAACTTCGATATCTTGAGCGCGGTTAAGACAGCACTGGTCGAGCTTAATATCGAGCCCCACCAAGTGCTGATAGTCTCTGGTATCGGACAGGCCGGCAAACTACCCCACTATACCAGATGTAATATACTCAATGTGCTCCACGGCAGAACACTTCCAGCGGCAACCGGGGCTAAGATAGCTAATCCCGAACTTATTGTCATTGCCGTGGCTGGTGATGGAGATGGCTATGGTGAGGGAGGAAACCACTTCATCCATGCCATGCGCCGTAACCACGATATTACCTACCTGGTACATGATAACCAGGTCTATGGTCTCACCAAGGGGCAGGCATCGCCTACCAGTGATGCTGGTTTTGTTACCAAGACCACCCCTGGAGGAGCAACAACGCCACTAAACCCCCTCGCCCTGGCCATAGCCTGTGATGCCAGCTTTGTCAGCAGGGGATTTGCTGGAGATATTGAGCACCTGACTAACCTCATTAAGATGGGGATTACCCATAAGGGGTTTGCGCTTATTGATGTGCTCCAACCTTGCGTCACTTTTAATCATAAGAACACCTATAGCTGGTACCGAGAGAGGGTTTATAAGCTGGAAGGGGAGACTAACTATAACCCAAGTGACCGACTGGCGGCTTTAGCTAAAGCTCAAGAGTGGGGTGAGCAAATCCCTATCGGCGTTATCTATCGGAAACAACGAGCCACCTTTGAGGAACAACTACCAGCCCTAAATAAAGGGCCGTTGGTGAAACAAAAGATAGAGCCCCAACGAATAAAAGGGCTACTTGATGAATTCCTGTAAATGGATAAAAGTTAATAAGGAGGGATATTAGGGTGTCTATTTCCTTTTATGGCAATGAGCTTATAAACATAGCTATTGGTATTGAAAGAAGAGGAATTGCCTTCTATGATGTCATGGCTAAGTCAGCTAAGAGCAAAGAAGCTCGTGATATCTTTCACTATCTAGTCGGCATGGAACAGGAACATATCCAGACTTTCCAGAACATGCTCAGCGAAGCTGATAGATATGAAATTCCAGAGACCTATGCCGGGGAATATGCTGCTTATCTCCAGGCACTGGTTGATAATGCTGTTTTCACTGATACCTTGGCTGCCAGCCAACTTGCGACCCAGGCGGATAATGATATTAGGGCTATAGAGCTAGGTATTAGTGCGGAAAAGGATTCCATACTGTTTTACTACGGTATGAAGGAGATAATGCCCAAGCGAGCCCACCGGACATTAAATAAGATAATAGCTGAGGAGAAGTTGCACCTGAGGCAGCTTTCTGATTTGAAGAGGAGCCAGCGGGGTGGAGCCTAAAATACAAGTAGCTTACTAAAAGATGGCTGGGCAGATAAAAGAGTCGCAAGAAAAGGCATATCATTCCGACAGATTGCAAAGGGCGTTGGAGCTTGAGGGAAGCCCGGTTGCTGTAGCGATTGTGCCAGAACCGCCGGAGCTATTGAGGCAGTGGCAACATAAGGCGACACCATGCATGATGCTCCAAAGTGCTAGAAGAGGGAACGCCTTTTACTGCTCAGGAGTTCGCATTGCAAATAGTATTACCGGAGTATTGCCAGAGTAGCCAAGCCACGCATTCTACGAAGATGGTGGGGAAAGACTCTTAGAACCACATAGTGCCATCAGCATCGAGGACCAGGTCATTCAATGTGGCTGCTCCTACTATCTTGGCTTGTGGTATAAAGTCTCCCCGGTCAAGGTTGAGTAATTGGGTACTCTGTTCACAGACCAGCAATTTGACCCCGGCAGCGATTGCCTGGTCCATTATTTCTTTCACTGTGGGAAAGTTACCCTCTTTGACCTTCTCTGCCTCCCCTTTCTTCACCACCGTTATTCCCAGACCGAGGAAATAAATAGTAGCATCAATATCCATCGCCTGGGCGGTCATACCCAGGACGAAGGGTGAGTAGAGACGCTTTGGTGTATCAACCCCACTTGTTTGTACATATAAGAGCTTCTTATTAGCCATAACTGCCTCCTATTTCACTTTTTGTATGAGAAATCTCATGCCCTCTTGGGTTTTCCCTACCTCAATTATTCTCTGCCCGGTTCGCTTAGCCCACGCCTTGATGTCCTCCTCAGCAGCCGGGTCATCGGCTAATACCTCCAAGATTTCCCCGAGGGCAAGTTTGTCCATTTCCTGTCTAGTTCTTAGGACTGGCATCGGACAGTAGAGGCCGATACAGTCTAAGATTTGATGAGCCCGCTTCCCTGAGCTAGAATCCATAGTACAAACCTCTTTAGCAGTTCTCCCTCAGGTTTCCTCGCCCTTAATCTCAGCACCGCAATGAGGGCAGACCTTCTTCTCCCGGGGTAACGGCTTCCGACAATTAGGGCAGTAGAATATAGTTATGCCGCAAGCCCGGCAGTAGGGAAAATCGGCCGCCATTATCTCCTCGTCACAGTAGGGACAAAAAAGGTGCTCCCGTTTTTCTTTTTGCTCTGTCATCACTCCTTCCCTCCTCCTCTTTTCTTCCTGCTCAAGTAATCCTGTATAGCCTTATTGAGGGCTTGGGCACCTAGGTTGGAGCAGTGGAACTTTTGCTTGGGCAATCCCTCCAGCTCATCAGCCACTGAGCGGGGGGTGATCTTCATTGCTTCCTCTAGGGTCTTGCCCTTGGCCATCTCGCTAACCATGCTAGAAACGGCGATGGCTGCTCCACAACCAAAGGTCTTAAACTTAACATCCTCTAGGCGGTTGTCCTTGACTTTAATGTAGAAGGTCATCATGTCTCCACATATCGGATTACCCACCTCGCCAACACCGTCTGGGTTCTCAATCTCACCTACATTGCGAGGATTCATAAAGTGTTCCATTACCTTTTCACTATAGACTGGCATTTAACTGCCTCCTTTACTTGCCTTGATAAACTTAGCATAAAGTGGTGACATCTGCCGCAGCCTATCTACGATAGGGGGCAGCACCTCAAGGGCATAGTCTATATCTTCAGGGGTATTATGAATACCAAAGCTGAAGAGGAGCGAACCCTGGGCCAACTCATGGGGTATTCCCATAGCAATGAGCACATGAGAGGCTTTAAGCGCCCGGGAGGTACAGGCTGAGCCGCTGGTGACAGCTACCCCCTGACTATCTAATAGCATTAGCATAGATTCGCCTTCGATAAACTCCACGCAGAAGCTGGCGTTTCCCGGCAGGCGATTTTGCCGATGACCAGTAACCACTACATGGTCAATCTTAGCCGGCAATTCTGTCAGCAAGCGGTCACGAAGACGGGTAAGGTGCTCCATTCTAGCCGTCATGTTGGCCTTAGCTAACTCAGCAGCCTTGCCCAGACCAACAATGGCCGGGACATTCTCTGTGCCTGCCCGCCGCCCTCCTTCTTGCACACCGCCATCAAGGAGAGGCACAATGCGCACTCCCTTGCGTAACCACAGGGCACCGACTCCTTGCGGACCGTAGAACTGGTTCCCCGCCAGGCTCAGAGCATCTACTCCCAGCTCCTGCACATCAACGGGAATTGTTCCAGCAGTAGCCACGGCATCAGTGTGAAAAACTATGCCCCTTTCCTTGGTGACTTTACCAATCTCTTTTATCGGCTCTATCGTGCCCACTTCACCGTTAGCATGCATAATAGATACCAGCACGGTGTCTTTCCTTAAGCTTCTCCGCACATCCTCAGGGTCAACCACCCCATTTTTGTCCACCGGAACCAGACTAAGCTCAAAGCCCCACTTTTCCAGGGTTCTCGCTGAGTGAAGTACTGAGAAATGCTCAATGGCTGAGACTACCACATGCTTGCCCTTGGCTTGTTGGACTAACCCCAGCCCCTTGATGGCAAAATTGTTGCTCTCAGTACCGCTGCCGGTAAATATTATCTCGTCAGCACTAGCCCCAATAAGCTGAGCTACTTGGGCACGGGAAGCTTCTACTGCCTCCCGGGCAGTATTTCCCCAATCGTGAAGTGATGAGGGATTACCAAAGACATCCCCCAAGTAGGGTGTCATTGCCTCACGGACTTCAGCAAGAAGAGGAGTCGTGGCAGCATTATCTATGTACACCTTCCTCATATCTCCACCTCCTTAGTAGTCACATACCCAGTCCGGCCTTTAGGGATAAAGCTGGCGACCTTCATCATCCTCAACGATAATTGCCTTCTCAGGGCAGCTTTCGGCAGCTTCCATTAGGGTATCATCATCAACTGAGGATGGGTCGAGAACAACAGCTTTGTTCTCCTCATCAAGTTCAAAGACCGTTGGTGCAATAGCCACACAATTGCTCACACCAATACACAGATTCCTATCTACCTTTATCTTCAAAGTGACCCTCCTGATGGTCTAGCCCAATCTATCTCCACTTAATATTCTATCATGATAAAGAATTGATATCCACTTACCAGGTCATCCCCTGTGGCACCCCTATCTACTTAACCGATCCCTGGAGCCGCATGTTTCACGAGGAGCATAACTAACAACCAATATTTATTTTGGTTCAGCGATTTCATAAATGTCACAAGTTTGTAACTTTTTTCCGATGGAATTTATGACTTTTTTACATGCTTGATGCTATATATTCCCGTGAAGGAGGTGAAACATGGAAAGAACTTGGAAACCGCTGACCGGGGGAGTGCTTTCAATAATCGCCGGGAGTGCTGGTATTGGGAAAGGAGTGTTAGCACTACTGCTGAGGGGGGTCTTAGACAAGGTTGAGTGGGGAAATTGGCTTAGTTATTGGGGTGGGGTTTGGGGACCGGGGATGGGCTGGCCTGAAATGTTCCGCTTTTGGCGTAATACGGGCATGATAGGAACCCTGCTCCTGTGTGCCAGCATTGCGCTGATTACCGTGGGAGCAATTGCGATTTGTGGTGGTGTATCTGCCATCCGCCGCCGGAAGTGGGGGCGAGCGCTTGCTGGCTCTATCCTGGCAATTCCGGGCATCCCGCCAGCTGGAGTCTTTGCGCTGATACTGATTGCCATGTCCCGGAAGGAATTTAGCAAATCCTGAGTGTGTTTATGAGCATTAAATAACAAGGAGATTTTCTACGGGGCTGGATTTGGTGCCCGGTAAGCTTACCATAGCGGGGATATTCCACTTGTATTCTGACGCTTGAACTCGCTGAGTATATTTAATGCCCTTTTAATTGCGGCTCTTTCCAGTTTTGAGTTGCCGGCTGATGATTGCCGGGCAAGAAAGGACTTAATCTCTTGCGTGGTTCTCTCTCTATTAATCTTAGCCTGCTGGCTGTTTAGTGCTTTGTTTCCCTGTAGCTTGCGAGGCCCCTCACTGCCACCCTCAGCAAAGTGCCAATCTTTAAAGCTGGAACCACAACCAGCTAAAAATAAAATATAGCCCAAAGGAGTAAGGACGGGAGGAATACCCAGGGCTAAAGAACGTGCTGTATCCTGTTGGTCTAGGCTATCGTATTCGACCATCATATGACCACCTGGCGGTATCAGGTCGGCTAGACGTTGCATTAGCTGGAGGAACAAACCATCCTTGGGAATGTCCAGGCTTTCTTCATCAGAGCCGAAGCTTACCCGTGGTGAAAAGTTGATAATCTCAATCCAATTATAGCCTGGATATTTACCTTGATTGTAGAGACCGATAATCACTGGCTGATTACTAATCACATCG
>Ga0172365_10004408_pt1 | contig 10402 bp, 9 predicted proteins | sample LakKivSesite48cm_FD_114535 | JGI IMG/M metagenome (GOLD analysis project Ga0172365, IMG submission 114535) | Sediment microbial communities from Lake Kivu, Rwanda - Sediment site 48cm | ecosystem: Environmental > Aquatic > Freshwater > Lake > Sediment | place: Rwanda: Western Province, Lake Kivu... | reverse complement strand
CATTTGCGTCGCGTCCCTGCGTTGCTCGTCGTCGGAATACGTCGAGTATTCCTCCTCCTCGCGCCTTGGGCCGCTCGCAACTGCTTGATTTCACTCGGTCCGTCAAACCGTTCGGCGCTCTAGCAGCTCCAGTTGCGATGCGTTGGCCGAATTCCCCGGGCTCACGAGGAAACCCTTGCGTTCCCGCTGAGTTGGGGTGTCGGGCACCCTGCACTTGCTGGTCGTGCCCCGCACGTCACCGTAGCTACCTGTGATGCAGCCCACTTTCAACCAGCGCGCCGATGTGTATACTCTCGGCTGTTCCCCGGCAACCATATGTAAAGGAGCGCTCCGATGAAGAAGACTGGAGTTCGATGGGTTCTGTGGCTTGGAGTTGTGTTATTAGGGATCAGCGTCTTTCTGTCCCAAGCTTGCAGGAGTTCTGACACTGGGCTTAGCACGGGGGGCAGCGGCGGCACCAATTCGGGCGGCAACGGAGAGGGCGGAAGCTCCGACGAGGGCGGGTCAGGCGGCAGCGGCGGCACGTACTCGACTGCCAAGGGTGGCAGCGGCGGGGGCGGCGAAGGCAAAGGCAAAGGCGGCAGCGGCAGCGGCGGCGAAGGCAGGGGCGGCAGCAGCGTGACTCCGACCGGGGTAGGTGGCTCGGGGGTGGGTGGATCGACCAAAGGCGGCAGCGGGGGGAAGAGCACAACGCCTGCCCTCTCCTGCGGAGCCGTGGGACAGACCTGTTGCGCCGGCAACTCCTGCCAGAACGGCGGCTGCTGCGTCTCCGGTCTTTGCGTCGCGAACGGCGGCGCGTGCACACCGGTTTCTGGAACCTGCTCTTCCGGAAGCTGCGGAACCTGCGGCGGCCCTGGCATGCAGTGCTGCGCGTCGGGCACGAGCACGACGGGAACCATATGCACGGCTCCGGGAACCAAATGTACCTCCGGCCTGTGCGCCTTGTGCGGGACCAACGCCGGCGATCCGTGCTGCACCACCACCGTTTCTTCCGGCTTGGCCGCGGTTCCCATCTGCCTGGGAAGCGGCCTGGTGTGCAACACCAGCACCCTGGGCTCGATCTGTTCTAGCTGCGGAAGACCTGGCGCCCCATGTTGCGCCGGCAGTCGCTGCGACGGAACAGCCTGCTGCTACAATGAGCAGTGTGTGGCGGACGGCATGGCGTGCGGCACCATCGGCCTCGGCACGGGCGGAATCGGCGGCTTCGCAGGCGGCACTTGCAGCGCGGGCCGTTGCTCGGGCTGTGGAGCCCTAAGTCAGCCGTGCTGTGGCGCGAGCTGCGGTCCTGGTCTCGCATGCCGTGGCGGAATCTGTTCGACGTGCGGCGGCCCGGGCGAAGCCTGCTGCTCCGGCGCGAATGGCATGGAGCGCTGCGAGAAGGGCACGGTGTGCACGACCACCTCGTCCGTGTCGAGCGGCTTGTGCGCAGCCTGCGGGAGTCCTGGGGAGCCCTGCTGCTCCGGCAGCGTGTGCGAGGCCGGTTGCTGCCTGAGCGGCGTCTGCATTGCAGAGGGCACCTCGTGTAGTACCTCGTCGTACTCCAACTACGGGCAGTGCAAGTCTGGCCGCTGCACGTGCGGTAACGCAGGCGAGCCGTGCTGCCCAGCCAACATGTTCCCCACGGGTACCGGCTGTTCCAGCAATACCCTGGCTTGCACGTCGAGCGGGATCAGCTCGGTTGAGAACGGCGTGTGCGCCGAGTGTGGCAAGAACAACGGTCCTTGTTGCGTGGGCAACACCTGCACGGATCCTGGAACCCAGTGCCTTCGGGATCCTTCGACCTACACCTACCTGTGCAAGGTGTGCGGCGGCCTCAACCAGACTTGTTGTCCCACCTCGACCACCACCAAGCCCGCCTGCAAGGATCCGGGCACGGCCTGCAACACCACCACGAACACATGCCAGGCCTGCGGCGCGGCCGGAGGGCCTTGTTGCACGGGCGGCTCCTGCACGGCACCCAACACCGTCTGCAAGGGCAACATCTGCGCGGTTTGCGGGAGCGCCGGTGGGGCGTGCTGTCCCGGAAATCAGTGCACGAGCGGCTGCTGCGTTTCGCGCTACTACTACTCCTCCTCCCTCAGCAGCCCCACCTGCATCGCCGCCGGAACCATTTGCGACAGCTACTCGACGGGTACCGGCAGCCCAACCTGCAACACCACGAGCGTCGCCACCGGCACTTGCCAGTCCGCGACCACCAGTTGCGGTGGACTCGGGCAGGCTTGCTGCGTCTCTACCTACTCGTCCTCCACCCTCTACTACTACTGCGGGGCACCCGGCAGCCGCTGCACGCTATCATCGGGCGTGACCGGCTCGCAGTACGTGTGTACGGCCTGCGGCGACAGGGGGCAGCCGTGCTGTGTTGACTCCACGAGCTCGACGGCATCTGCCGTGGGATGCAAGTCGCCCTACGTGTGCACCTACAACCCGGCTGGCATCAACTCATATACCTGCACCTCGCCCACATCGACGGCCACGGCGACGTCCACGGGGATCGGGATGTAGCCCGCCGTAGTCCTCAGCCGTATCGCAGGAAACCACAGGCTCACCAGACCAAACGGTAGCCGAGGTCGGCGATGGCGCCGCCGGCGTTGCCGGTGATGTCGTCGCCGCTGGAGAAGGTCGCGAAGTAGAGCAGGAGGTAGCGCAGGGACAGGACCAGGTGCGCCCTGCCCAGCAAGAAGCCGGTTTCCAGGTTGGTTTCGGCGGCACCGCCGTAGCTCGCGCCGAAGGTGCTGTCGCCGAACGTTTGCACGCGTGCGAAGGCCACGGCAAAGCCACCCCCGGCCCCGAAGCCGAGAAACACCCGGTCGGCGACGAGGTAGCGTTGACGGATTTGGAACAGGAGAGGGAGAGTGGTGAGCGCAGCTCGGCTGATGCCGCCTTGGCTTTCGGCCGCGAACCAGGTTTGCACCAGGCCGAGCGCCAAGCCCAGCCCAAGCCCGGGGTCGCGGGCGCTGCGATGGATGGCGGCCTCGACGAAGAGGGTCGCACCGGTGTGGTCGCTGAGATTCGAGAAGACGCCGAGCCGTGGGGTCAACGTGAGGCGCGGTGTGAGGGAGGCGGCGGAAAGGCCGACGCGCGAAGCGCTTGCCCTGTATCTGAGCGGCACGCGCAAGGTGGCGTGCGCAGAGTCGAGAACACCCTCGACCACCACCTCGGCTCGCTGCGCGGTCGGCGAGGGGGCCCTGAGGACCACCAGAGGTTCGCCCTCAAGGCTGGCTTCTACCTCGGCGGGGATGCCGTCGACCAGCACGCCGGCACGACCGGCGTCGACGGAATTGCCGAAAGCGTCCTGGGCGCCCAGGAACACGCGCAGGCTCGGGGCACGTCCGAACTGGGGAGCCTCGGGTACGAGGGACAGGCCGGCGGCCGGGGCGGGAACCAGATCGATGCGCGTGGCCACGCGCGTGGTGCTCTGGCCGGCAAGCATGGCCTCGAGGCGAATGCTCTTGTCGCGCAGGACGGTAGGCGCAGTGACGAGGAAGCGTGCTTCGCCCGGAAGGCGGCTGCCGAGGGGGTTGATTCTGATTCCCGGCGCCCACAGCACGAGGGTGGAGGCGTCTGCGGCGCGGCCCGACGGCTCGACGGCGTAGACCGCGACTTCGGCGACGGCACCGGCGGCGATGGTTCTCGGGGCGGCCACCAGGACACGCTGCGAGTAGGGGACCTGCAGATCGACGACCTGCTCGGTCGCCTTGCCGTACTGATTGATCGAGCGAGCGACGGCGAATTCGACCCCGGGCGGAACCACCACGGGAATGCGAACCATGCCGTCGGCGGGGGCTACCTGAGGACCGAACTCGTGGTCGTCAACCCGGATGGTGACCTGGGCTCCCGGATCCGTGCGTAGGGCCGGGGTTGCGGCGGCGCGCAAGCGAACGACGGTGACTCCGCGCAGAGGCAGGAGCGGCTGGGCGAATTCGGCCACCAGGATGGCGTTCTGGGGGAATCGGCTCGAGGGCAGGATGTAGCGGGCCGTGAACTTGATCGGCCCTTCGCGTGTGAGATCTTCCACTTGCCCGGTGCTGGAGAGAACGCGCGGCGCGGGCATGGGGGTTTCGGGCGGATCGATGACTTCGATGCGTAGCTCGGTCTCGCCGGTGACGCCGATGACGGGCGCGGGGTCGGCGAGGCTCATCACGACCGACGGCCGCGCCTCGTTCTGTGCCAGAGCAATGCCGGTAATCAAGAAGACCACAGAGGGTACGGAGAATACGGAGAACACAGAGGCCGCGCGCACTCTCATGGATTCCATATTTCTTCGTTCGCAGGCTCGAGGGTGGGGGCCGCGGGTGTGCGCGTGACGACTCGCTCGAGGATTTTCTTGCGCCCCACGATGTCTTCTGCCTCGACCTCGACCCGGTTCTTGCCGACCTTGAGAGGAACGCTTGCGTGGAACACGCCGTCGCCTCCCACCTCGGTCTCCACGCCGTTGACGTTCACGCGCGTCGAGGGTTGAGCCTTGCCCTTGACCTTGGCCTCTCTGTCCAGGCGGTCGTCTTCCGGCCAGATCACCGAAAGCAGGATCTCCTCCGGCAGAGACTCGGGCTCGCCCGGGGCCTGGTCGGGCAGGGCGGTGCTGACCTTGCCGCCGGGAACGATGACTTCTTTGCCCTTGCCGGAGAAACGGGCCGCACCTTCCGAGGTGGCCACGCTCACCTTGCCCGAGGCAGAAAGTGAAACCACGAAGTGGGAGGCCCCGACGTTGGAGGTCTTGGTGTGGCGTGCCGTGATCTCCACGTGCTCGTTTTCGCCGCCCACCGTCGCCGACACCTTGCCGCCGCGGAGCAGGCCTACTCTTGCGGTTTCTTTCTCGAGATCGTCGAGTCGAAGATCCATGTTGTCGCGCAACTCGATTTCGATCTGGCCGCGGCGGAGGAGGGCGCGCGATCCGCTCTTGGTGCGAATGACGTCTCGGGTGGAAAGCAGGTGGCCTACGCGGACCAGGTACCACTGGCCTTTCTGGAAGGCTTCGACCTCGCCCTGCAGCGCGGTCACACGGAACAGCGATGGGTTGCCTTGCGGCGGGAGCTGCGGCAGGGACGAAAGGCCGGCCGGCAGCTCGGGTTGGCTCGATTCGAAGAAGCGCCGGGAAAGGACGGTCGCGACCGCGAGGACCATGCCCACGAGCAAGAGGACCATGGTTTGGAAGCGAAAGGCCTTGCGGCGCGGGTCATCGGTCATGTGAGGGGGCTCGCTCCAGGGTCGATGGGCAAGGTGATCCAGAAGGTCGTTCCGCTGCCGACCTTGCTCTCCACCCGGATGGAGCCGCCGTGATCCTCGATGATCTTGTGCACCACCGACAGCCCGATGCCGGTGTCGGTCCGCTGCGCCTTGGTGGTGAAGAAGGGATCGAAGATGCGCGGCAGGTGTTCGGGCTGGATGCCGCGGCCGGTATCCGAGATCCGCACCCGGAAGAGCTTCTCCTCGGGCAGGGTGGTTTCGAGGGTCAAGGTCCCGCCTCCTTCCATGGCCGCCGCGGCATTCTGGATAAGCTGGATGAAGGCGGCCTGCAACTGGAGGGCGTTGCCGCGCACGGGCGGGCTGGTGCTGGCGACGTGCTTGACGATGTGGATGTTGGCGCTGGCCAGGTTCTGCACCCCGCACAGCTCGAGGGCGTCATCGAGAACCGTGGCCATGTTCAAGATGCGGAAGTCCTCTCCGCTCTGGCGCTGGGAAAGGCGCAGAAGATTGGCCACGATGCCCTGGATACGCAAGGCCTGGTCCTCGATGTCCTGGACCATCGGGCGCGCCGGATGATCCGCGGGCAAGTCGGCCAGGGCGAGCTGGGCCAGACCCAACACGCCGGTGAGCGGATTGTTGATTTCGTGGGCGACGCCCGCTCCCAGCGAGCCGATGGCGGCCAGGGAGCGCGAGCGCAGCAGGAGATCCTGGGCTTCGCGCAACTCTCTCGTCTTGGCCGCGACGCGCCTTCCCAGGTTCCGGTTCCACTCCTTGATCTGTTTGGTCTGTTGGGTGATCTCGCTGCGAGCGGCGTCGAGCGAGCTGGCCATGGCGTTGAAGGACCTTGCGAGATCGCCCAGCTCGTCGTCGGAGGGAACATCGAGACGCGTGTCGAGCTTGCCCACGGTGATGCTCTGGGAGCCGCTCAGAAGCGCCCCCACACGGCTTGACAGCGAGCGGGCCAGGGCGGCACCGACCAAGGCCGCGACCAGGGCGGCCACCCCAACCCAGTACGCCGTGGTCCAGCCCAGCCTGCGTGCGGGCCGCAACGCCACGTCCAGCCGGCGTTCGACCACCACGCCGAGGTTGAAAAGCGCCGCCGGCACATAGGCGCCGATCACGGGGTGGCCGCCGCTTTGGTACTCGGCCACGAACCAGTTGTCCGGCAAACGGTATTCCGGACCGCTCGCGAACTCCTTGGCTACGAACGAGGCGGGACTTATCGAGCGGCTGGAGGCGATGATGCGTGCCTGTCCGTCAAGCAGTTGGATGTCGCGGTCATTGGTCGACAAGGAGGCGAGGTGGTCGATGATTCGTTGGAGGGACACGGCCGCGGCGATGATGCGGGTTCCGTCTTCGCCGGGACCGTCGTGGCGAACCACGAGGATCACGTGAGGTGTGCGCGCCTCGCCCAGGACCAGGATGGGACCGATTGCGGAGCCTTCGCGCAGGGTCTGCTCCACGGGCACCTGGGCCGGCAGCTTGGCCGCATCCGCGGGTGAGAGGATTTCGTGCGCGCCGTACAGATCGTTGCGTGGAAGCACGGATTGAAAGGCGGAAGGAACCAAGACTCTGCCCTGCTTGTCGAGCAAGGCCACCAGGGTGAAGTCGTCGCTTTGGTGATAGACGAGCTGAAGGAACTTGCGCAGGGCTTCGTCCGACGTCAGGTCGCCGCGCACCTGGGTCAGGTCGAGAATCCGGGTTTCCACCGCCATGGTGGCGCGCAGGTTGCCGAGCTGACTTGTGACGTATTCCGAGATCTGCCTTGCCAGCAGCACCTCGTGGCCTTCGATGGCCTCGCGCAAGGCGGCTTGACTGACCCGGATGGACGAGTATCCCGCGATGGCGAGGGGCACGGCGGCCACGCCGATGGAAAGCAGGGCGAACTTGGGTAGAAGCTTCACGGTGCACTCCAGGTGAAGCCGTCCGGAAGTCGGGTGAAGCCGGAAGCCCAGTCGGCGGCCCAGACCGTGGTGGTGCCGTTGCCGGGGGGCGCGTATCCGTGGATGAGGGTGTTGTTTCTGATCTCCAGGTCCACGAGGGGCACGGCCTCCTGCAAGGTCGGGCCGAAGAAGATGCGGGTGGCCGGGCCGAAATCGCTGCCGTAGATCGTCACCGGGGTACCACCCGCCGGATCGCCGGTTTGTGGCTCAATCACGTCGATGATGGGCGGGGCGACATATTCGAAGAAGGTGCTGTTGGGGCCGAGCGGCGTGGCTACCTTCAGGGTCGCACGTCCCGCCGGGTGCGGTGGTGTGTAGCCGCACAGGGTCTCCTGGTCCACGATGATGCCTCCATCCGGAAGGAGAGGTTGGTCGTCCAGGGTGGCGTAGGTTCCGGGCAGAAATCCTGTGCCCTTGATGATCACCTCGGTGCCCCCGGCCAGACCGCCGCTGGCAGGAGTGACGGAGACGATGGTCGGGGCAGGTCTCAGATCGAAGGACAGCTTGTAGGTTCTGGTTCCCCGGTTGGGCGTGTCTTCGGTCGCGTTGGCAAGGATTTCAAGCAAGCGGATCTGGGGCTTGCCTGCGCCCGGGGACGGGGTGATGGTGAATTTGAAGGCGCAGTCGATCTCGGATGCGCCTCGAGGAACCTCGCACTTCGCCCCGGACTTCGGCGCGTCGTCCTCGGTGTAGTACCAACTTGCGTCGTAGAGCCTCCCCGGGGGCTCGGTCTTGGCGTGGAAGCTGCCGCGTACCAGCATGCCGGGTGCGAAGAGAGCGTCCTGCGCGGGGCTCGTGAAAGTGATCTCGGGAACAAGCGGGTCCCGGCCGAGCTCCTGGAATCCACGGGGAAGCACGGCGGTTTCGCCTCGCGGATCGGTCAGCTCCACGTCGAGCAACCCAACCGGCAGACGGTCGGCCGCCTGGTTGCTGAGGGTGGCCGTGATGCGGCTCGTTGATTGCCAGCCAAGACGGGTGAGATCCTGCCATTGCTCGCCTGCGCCGATGCGCGCCGAGAAACCGTCCGACACGGCGATGCGGCGACCCGATCCGGGATCGAGGATGGTGGCGGGCAAAAAGCCGTCTCCGATGAGAGTCAGTCGGACCTCCCCGTCGGCTTGGCCGGTATCGGCGTAGGCATGGTTGGGGTCCACCGCGATCAGAGTCGGGCGCGGGTTGTCACAGGCGAGAAGGCCGGCGTCCGTCAACAGGCAGGCCCAGAGCCCGAGGGTACCAGCGCGCTTTGCGCGCGTGCGCTTTGCGCGTGTGGGCTTCGCCCGGCGGCACCCACCTTGGGAGAGCGAAAACCCCCCTCCTGGGCTCCTTCTTGGACAAGACGCCATCGCGCCCCATCTTAACCCGACAGGAAGGATCTTCCTCTCCTAACAACCATTGACTCTTCACCCTCGGCCTGGAAGATCTCCCCCAATGCCAGAGTATACAACTCTTCGCGACATGGTCAGTCACCGGGTAACCTTCGAGTTCGACTCGGGGGCGAAAATCGTGGGCTACATCGCCGCCTGTGCCCCGACCGAGGGTCCGGTGGAATACGCCGTGCTCTCCAAGGCGCAGATCCTGGATTCCCGGGATCGGGTGGTGGCCTGCTTCGAGGAGCTGCCCATCGTGCCCAACAGCCTCATCGGCTTCTCCGTGACCGAGGGAGCGCTCTAGTCACGTGAGCTCGGGCGACCCCAAGGCCGAGCGTCGCCTGCACGCCTTCGTGCAGGGGCGGGTGCAAGGGGTGGGCTACCGGGTGAGCACCCTTGACGAGGCCAGGCGGCTCGGCCTGGCAGGATGGGTACGCAATCGCTTCGATGGCAGCGTGGAGGTCCTGGCCGAGGGAAGCGACGCCAAGCTCGCCCTTCTGCTCAGCTTCCTGCGTCAAGGCCCCTGGGGCGCCGTGGTGACCTCGGTCGATGAAAACTGGGCCGAGGCCCAGGGTGCACCCATGCCCTTCCAGGTCAAGCGGACCGAGTAGACTGCCCCCCCCTCCCATGGCGCGGGGTTGGCACGCAGTCCAAGAGGGCTGCAGGCTGCAGGCTTCAGCTTGTTGTGCCGAGAGCGGCGTTGAGCTTGCTCACGATGCGAAGGGCGTCATGCGCCTCGACGGGGATGATGGCTTGTGCCGCAGCACTTCAGCTTGGAGACTGGAGACTGGAGACTGAAGCCTCATGACGCGGACGCTGAGGAAACCTTCGCGTGCAGCGAAGAAATCGCGCCGTAGTAGATCAGCGCAAGGCGCGGTCGTTCCGCTCCAGCTCGGTGATGTGCCGTTGTACTTCGGCGCGATTGGGGGCGTTGGGGGCAACGCGAAGGTAGCTGCGGTAGAAGTCGACCGCCTGCTTGTCTTCCCCGAGCTTGCGGTAGCACTGCGCGATGTTGAAGAGGAACGGCGGATCCTGGACCGCCATATACGCGGCTTCGTATTCGGTCAGGGCTTCGCGGAAGCGGTTGAGGTTGTAGAAGCTGGTTCCGCGCACGTAGTGAGCCTTGGCCGCCGTCGCGGCCGGGTTCCGAAATGGGACTGCGGGCCTACTCGGCCGGGTTGTGGCCACTTCGTGGCGAGCGGTCTTCCTGTCGGCGAGCCCGGCGAGGGCGGGTGAGCGCAAGAGAGCCACCACCGCCTTGTGGGCCATCACGGCGGCGAATTCCGAGTCACGGTGAAGCTCGTCGTCGGTGGAGATCTGCGCCACCGTGGCGCCCGCGTGCTCCGCGCTCAAGCTTACGTGGCCGCGCAAGAAATACACCGCGCTCCTCACCCGGGTTTCGATGCGCACCACGAAGTCATTCGGCTCGTTGCCGGACGGAACCAGGATGATTCCTGCCGCCCCCAGTTCGGCCTCGACTGCGGCTCTGATGCGTTCGCCAAGTCCGGGTTCGCCGTCGCCCTCGACCACGATGGCGACGGCGCCGGCGACGTGCGCACGCAAACCGCGCATTGCAGCCGGGAAGTCCGGCGCAGCCGCGGGAGCGGCCGGGGCGCCAGAAGCGATCACACCCCCGCAACCCAGACAGCACGCGATCATGGCGAGCCGGAACGGACGCGGGGTGGTTCGCCGCATGGATCTAGCATCGGCAGAATCCGGCGGCTCTGGAGTCGACAGGCGGCTTGCTGTATAACCCCCGGCCATGTCTCTCGACCCGAAGTTGCTCGAGATCATTGCCTGCCCCAAGTGCAAAGGCCGGCTGGAGGTTCGGCCTGATGAAAGCGCGCTCACCTGCCGTGCCTGCCGTCTGGTCTATCCCGTGGTCGATGATATTCCCGATTTGATCTT
>Ga0172365_10004407_pt1 | contig 10405 bp, 8 predicted proteins | sample LakKivSesite48cm_FD_114535 | JGI IMG/M metagenome (GOLD analysis project Ga0172365, IMG submission 114535) | Sediment microbial communities from Lake Kivu, Rwanda - Sediment site 48cm | ecosystem: Environmental > Aquatic > Freshwater > Lake > Sediment | place: Rwanda: Western Province, Lake Kivu... | reverse complement strand
TCATAAATTGGCTCAAGATTTAAGAAGAGCCGAGGAAATGGCAATTTCGGCTCAGAAAACACCGCCAGAATTTGACCCAGAAGAAAGTTTCCCTAAAGGCGGATACGGAATTTATTTTGAAATTAATCCCCCTCAGGACCTTTGCCTATCTGCTCTCGAAGGAAAAGGATATTGTATTATTTTGTTTGCCGATTGCGATGGCGAGGCAGATTTTGACCCCCGGGGGTCTTCTTTTACCTGTGCCGGAGCCACTCCTGGAGCTGGTTATTCCTACAATGAGACCATGGAAGAGCTCACTTTAGAAGAGGGAATCAAAATTAAAAATCTTCAACTTCTTTTATCAGATGGATCTCTTTTACCAGTCGATTCTCTTTCCGTAACTTTTACCCCTCCCGAGCCTACGGTAACCATTCAATCCGAAGGTGCTGAAGGGGAAAATGAAGCCGTAGTCACTCTTTCTGTAAAAGATAACCCAACCATTACCCGAACCATTACTGTTAATAAAGCCGGCCTAATCGAAACTAAAAAACCATGAAAAGCTTCACTTTATTGGAAGTAATTTTAGCTATTACCATTTTAACTCTGGCGGTTGGCGGCAGCTTTATTTTAATTCAACAAACGATTGGCTCGGTTGCCCAGGTCCAATCGAGATTAATTGCATCCTATTTGCTCCAAGAGGGGATGGAAATCATTAAAAACATTCGTGATAGTAACTGGCTAAAGGGGAATGATTTTGATGCGGGTTTGGATGTTGGCGATTGGGAGATAGATTACGATGACACAGCCTTATCCGCTTTTATTGGCAATGGCAGATATTTATATATTGACGGCACTAACGGATTTTACACTTATCCTGATTTTCCAGGATACAGCGACATACAAACTAAATTTAAGAGAAAAATTACTATTTCAGAAGAAAAACCAGATCGGCTGAAAGTTTCAGTTGAGGTTTTTTGGGAAACAAAAGGGAAAATCTATTCAATTAAAAGCCAAGAATTTTTATATAATTGGAATAAATAAAATGAGTAGAGGTTATTCCTTAATTGAGATTTTAGTGGCGGTTGCTATTTTTACCATTGTGGTGGCAGGTCCCACTGGCTTTTTTGTTAGTTCTCTCAAAGGACAGATAAAAAGTTTGGCTTCCCAAAAACTTTTAGATAATACTTCCTATACCTTAGAGTATATTAGCCGCTCTTTAAGAATGGCAAAAAAAGAAATAGGTTGCTCAGATATAAATGACCTGACCACTTGTCCTTGTCTTAAAACTCAAGGATATGGTTTTAACTACGAGAATCCGGATGGAGATATCTCAGCTATAAGGTTTATCAATTACAACGGAGAATGTCAAGAATTCTTTTGGGATAAAAACGACAATCGGCTGGATAAAAACGACAATCGGCTGAAAGAATCAAAAAATGGGGCAACTCCAGTCGCTTTAACTTCCGAAGAGTTAGAGATAATTTCTCTAAAATTTAATCTTTCAGGAGAATCGCAAGATGACACCGACCAGCCCCGAGTAACCCTCTTTTTGGACCTAAAGGGCGGAAAGGGCCAAAAGAGGCCAGAACTCCGACCGGAAATCAAAATTCAAACCACTATTTCCCAAAGGAACTTAGATGTACCATACTAACCCTACCAATTACGAATATTTACGAATATACGAATCTCAAAATGGAGTTTCGTTGTTGTTTATTGTTTTGATTACTAGTTTGATTTTGGCTATTTCTTTGGGAATCTGCGCTATCTTAATTCAAGAAATGAGGCTGATGACCGAAATTGGCTACTCGGTTTCAGCTTTTTATGCTGCTGATAGCGGGATTGAAGCCGCTCTTTACAACCTTTACCAGTCTGACTCTCCGGCCTCTGTTCGTTCTGATGAATCCGACGACGCTGAACTTGGTGAGGGGAGTTACGATACTTTGACATATTGTTGTAATTTCAAATTGGGGATTGAGAAATGTTCTTTCGGAAACCCTGATAATCCGGAAGATAAAAGGCCTGATTGTCCTTTAGGTGCTGATTATATCGGCTCTACTGACCCTAATGACTTTAATTATTGCGACGCTAAAAACTACTGCCTTAAATCTCTCGGTTCTTACAAAAAAGTAAAAAGAGCCATCGAAATCAATTACTAACGTAAAAATCCAAAACCCAAAGCTCAAATGTCAAATCAAATCCAAAATCCAAATAACAAAAAGAAATATGATTTAGCAGAGAGAACCGCTAAATTTGGTGAAGCAATTATTGAGTTAGCAGGGAAAATACCCCCAAAAACCTATTGATTTCCGAAATCAATAGATATGACTAAGGATGAAGCCAAACAGAGAATAGAAAAACTGAAAAAGGTCATTTCACACCACAGATACTTGTATCATGTTTTGAACAAACAGGAGATTTCTGATGCTGCTTTGGACTCTCTCAAACACGAACTTTTTAAATTAGAAGAAGAATATCCTGAATTTATCACTCCCGACTCTCCTACTCAGCGGGTGGCTGGCAAACCCCTGGAAGGATTTAAAAAAGTGGCGCACGAACTTCCCATGCTCTCTATGGAAGATGTTTTTTCTGAAGAGGAACTTGGGGATTGGGAGAATTACTTGAAAAGACTGGAAAGGGTGGCTAAATTTGAATATTTCGCCGAATTAAAAATTGATGGTTTTGCCATTTCCTTAATTTACGAAAATGGGTTATTTAGCTGCGGCTCAACAAGGGGAGATGGAAAAATCGGCGAAGATGTCACCCAAAATTTAAAGACAATTGAAAGCATCCCTTTAAAACTCCACATCCATTGTCAATTACCATCAAAAGAAATTGAAAAAAGAATTAGCGATTTTATTGAAAAAGGGCGAATTGAGGTCAGAGGTGAGGTTTACATGGATAAAAAAGATTTTGAAGAATTTAACGAAGAACAAAGAAAAAAGGGATTGCCAACTTTTGCCAACCCCCGAAACTTAGCTGCCGGCTCCATCAGACAGTTAGACCCAAAATTAGCTGCCTCTCGTCCTTTAAAATTTTTAGCCTATGACATTGTTACTAGTTTAGGTCAAAAAAGACATTCGGAGGAACATCAGATTTTACTAAGTTTAGGTTTTAAAACTGACCCGGGAAAAATTTGCCAAAACTTAAATGAAATTATTGAGTTCTGGTGGGAAATTTCCAAAAAAAGAGAAACCCTTCCCTTCTTAATTGATGGTGTGGTAGTCAATATTAACGACAATGCCCTTTTTCAAAAATTGGGCGTGGTTGGGAAAAGCCCCAGAGGATGTCGGGCTTTTAAATTTTCGCCAAAACAAGCAACAACCATTATTGAAGCGATCCGTGTTCAGGTGGGAAGAACAGGAGCCGTCACTCCGGTTGCTCATTTGAAGCCGGTTCGGGTTGGCGGGGTAACGATTACTAGAGCCACTCTTCATAACGAAGACGAAATGAAAAGATTGGGAGTAAAGATTGGCGATACGGTTATTGTCGGTAGGGCAGGGGATGTTATTCCAGACGTTATTAAGACCTTGCCAGAATTAAGAACTGGAAGAGAGAAGGAATTTCGCTTTCCAAGAAATTGTCCGGTTTGTGGTTCGGAATTAAGGAAGCCAAAAGGGGAAGCGGTCTGGAGGTGCCCAAACTCAAATTGTCCGGCAAGAAAAAGAGAATCTTTATATCACTTCACTTCAAAAAAAGCTTTTGGCATCGCCGGTTTGGGTCCAAAAATTATTGACCAACTCATGGATGAGAATTTAATTTTCCAGGTTCCCGACATTTTTGAACTAAAAGAAGGAGATTTATTACCCTTGGAGGGATTTGCCGAAAAGAAAGCCAAGAATATTATTGAAGCCATTCGAGATAGCAGAAGAATTCCCTTAGTTCGCTTTATTTATAGTTTGGGAATTCGCCACGTTGGAGAGGAAACCGCTGTTGACTTGGCTAATTATTTTGGCGATATCGAAAAATTTAAAAAAGCAACCAAAGAAGAATTAGAAAGAATTCCCGATGTTGGACCGGAAGTTTCAGAAAGCATTTACAATTGGTTTCGACAAAAAAGAAATCAAAAATTGATTGATGATTTATTGAAGGTGGGAGTAGAAATTTCGCCGCCAGAAAAAATTAGCAAAAAGTTGACAGGTCTTACCTTCGTTCTAACTGGAGGATTGGAAAAAATGACTAGAGAAGAGGCCAAGGAAAGAATTCGACTTTTAGGCGGAGAAATCTCTGAGTCAGTTTCAAAAAAAACAAATTATGTAGTAGCTGGTCAGGAAGCCGGCTCAAAATTCCAAAAAGCCAAAGAGCTCGGAATTAAAATCCTCACCGAAAAAGCCTTTCTCTCTCTAATTAATCAGCGAACTTAATATTAATAATGAAATCATTGATTATTCATTTGAAGAAGTTGGATTGGATTTTGATTACCATTGTTTTTTTATTGGTTTGTTTCGGCCTCGTCTCAATTTACAGCAGTTCCATTGGCCGAGATGATTTCTTGAATTTTAAAAAGCAGGTTATTTTTTTTGGAATTGGATTTTTTTTAATGATTATTTTGAGTTTTTTTGACTGGAGAGAACTGAAAGAAAACCCTTATTTAGTTTTAATTCTTTATCTCCTTTGCCTTATTTCTTTAGTTGGCCTATTTTTTTTCGCCCCGGAAATCAGGGGAATAAGAAGTTGGTATAAAGTTGGTCAAATTTCAATTGACCCGATAGAGTTTACCAAAATTGTTTTAATTGTTTTATTAGCAAAATATTTCTCAAAGAGACACGTTGAGATGTATCGGGTACAACACATTCTTCTTTCTGGCCTTTATATTCTGCTGCCAGCGATTTTAATTTTTCTTCAGCCAGATTTAGGTTCTTGCCTAATTTTAATTGCCTTCTGGGTGGGGATACTGCTGGTTTCGGGGATAAAACTCCGCCATTTTTTAATTTTGGTTTTCTGTTTTCTTTTGATTTTTCTCTTGAGCTGGAATTTTTTACTGGAGAATTATCAAAAAGAAAGAGTTTTAAGTCTTTTTCTGCCCTTCGAGCCCTTAGGGGTTTCTTGGAGTCAAAATCAGGCTAGAATCGCCATAGGTTCCGGAGGAATTTTTGGTCAGGGTTTAGGTTCGGGTTCCCAAACCCAATATGGTTTTTTGTCTGAACCCCAAACCGATTTTATTTTTTCAGCTATGGCTGAAGAAATGGGATTGGCAGGTATATCGGTTTTACTTTTGCTTTTTTCGATTTTAATCTGGCGGATCATAAAAATTGCTATCGCTAGTCAAAGCAATTTCTCTCGACTTTTTGCCGCTGGTTTTTCAATTCTTTTAACTTGCCAATCCCTCATCCATATTGGAATGAATCTCGGGCTTTTACCAACAATTGGCATTCCTTTACCCCTCATCAGTTATGGCGGCTCGAGCTTGATTGCCAGCTTTATCGGTCTGGGGATTTTAGAAAGTATTAAAACCCATTGATTAATTAGATTGGAGACGCTGTTAAAAAGGTGGCTTGACCCTCTGCCTTTAAAGATTATATAATATATAACGTGACTTCAATTTTATTTTTTTGACAAACTAAATAAAATTCCTCTCTACTTGCTTTTATTTTTAATTCCTATTTTCTTCATCCTGGCGTAAATTTCAAATTTTAAAATTATGTTGATAATTTTCATTGCTGCCTTCGGCGGCGGTTTAGTCAGAGGACTTGTTGGTTTTACCAAACACCAGTTTTCCTTTAAAAACGTTCCTTTTAGATGGGGTTATTTTTTAGGGATGATGTTAATTTCGGGTTTAATCGGTATGGTTTCGGCGATTGCTATAAAAGAATTGGGATTTACCTTATTCGGTCAATTCACTTCCGCTTTGGCGTTTGTCATCGGATATGCCGGCGGCGATTTTATCGAGAATATCTACAAAATTATTATTAAAAAATCAACAATTTATGAGGAATAACTTTTACTGCACAAGATGAGATACATAGGTAACACCCTATTTTCCGCGTGAGACAAAGTGTTACCAATGTAGCCGTCCAGTGCATTTACTTGACATTTCTCACAATAGGAGTAAAATTAAATTTACTATCTATTAAATAAGTTTCTTATTCCCTACGAGACGAGGCAGACCGTTTTTCCTAAAAATTAAATAAAAGCTGTTACCCTAAAAATTAAAGCTTTAGGGCATTTTTAGGTTTTTATATTGAAAAATGAATCCAATTAAAATTAAAAATTTTGGGAAGGCCAAGGTTTTTCTTCCCTTGCCCTATTTATTAGAGTTGCCGAAGGATAGCTGGCAGAGATTTTGGGAAAGGGATTTAAGGGAATTATTTCAAGAGATTTCCCCAATCAAAGATTATACCGGAAAAGAGTTAGAGCTCTGGTTTTTAGATTATAAATTAGACCAGCCCAAATATAAGAACGATTGGCAAGCTAAAGAAAATAACGACTCTTATGAAGCCCCCTTAAGGGTCAAAACAAAGTTAGTTAATCTTAAAACCAAAGAGATTAAAGAACAAGAGATTTTTCTCTGTGATTTCCCCTTAATGACCGAGAGGGGAACTTTTATTGTTAACGGGGTAGAGAGGGTGGCTATTTCTCAATTAATTCGCTCACCAGGAGCGTTTTTCACTACCCAGAAAATCCGGGGGAAAGATTATTTTGGAGCCAAAATTATTCCCAATCGAGGAGCCTGGTTAGAATTTGAAACTGAACCCTCGGGCTTTATCGGGGTAAAAATTGACAGAAAAAGAAAGGCGGCAGCGACAACGCTTTTGCGGGCCTTCGGTATCGATAAAGATTTCGATATCAAAGAAAAATTTCAAGACATCAATAAGGGTGAGATAGATTATATTGAAGAAACTTTTAAAAGGGACACAACCCATAATCAAGCCGAGGCCTTAGTAGAAATTTATGGTAGATTAAGACCGGGTGACCTCGCCACGCCAGACACTGCCCGGGAATTAATTGAAAATATGTTTTTCAACTTTGGAAGATATGATTTGTCAAAGGTGGGGAGGTGGAGGATGACTCAACGCTTACCAGTGCTGAGAAATCCTAAACAAAAGGAAGAAGAAATTACCATGAAAGACCGGGTCCTAAAACCGGAAGATGTCATTGCGGTAATTAGAGAAATTATCAGGTTAAATAATGACCCGGAGGGAAAACCTGATCAGATTGATCATTTAGGTAATCGAAGGGTTAGAACTTTCACTGAACTTTTGCAAAATAGATTAAGGGTGGGATTGATGAGAATGGAAAGGATAATCAAAGACCGAATGTCCACTCTTGATATTTATACCTTAACTCCAATCCAACTGATCAATCCTCGACCGGTGATGGCCGTAGTTAAAGAATTTTTTACCTCATCCCAGATGTCCCAATTTATGGATAATGAAAATCCTTTAGCTGAGTTAGAACATAAAAGGAGGTTATCGGCTACCGGGCCGGGCGGATTAACCAGAGAAAGGGCAGGATTTGAAGTCAGGGACGTTCAGCCCTCTCATTATGGAAGAATTTGTCCAATTCAGACTCCGGAAGGACCGAATATCGGATTGGTTGGCCACTTGGCCAGCTTTGCCAAAATTAATCCTTATGGATTTATTGAAACCCCTTATTTCAAAGTGGAAAAAGGCAGGGTGATAGCGAAAACTCGATACCTCAATGCTTATGAAGAAGAAAGATATAACATCGCCTCAGGTAATGTTCGAATTGATGGAAAAGGAAATATTATTCCTCGAGAAGTTGAATCCAGGATTAAGAGTGAGCCAGGGGTCGCAGATAGAAAAGAAATTGATTTTATCGACATTTCACCGGAACAATCTATATCGGTTGCTACCTCTTTAATCCCCTTTTTACAAAATAACGATGCTAACCGAGCCCTGATGGGTTCAAATATGCAACGCCAGTCAGTACCCCTTATCAAACCTGAGCCGCCTTTAGTAATGACTGGAGTCGAAGAGAGAGTGGCCAGGGATTCAGGTCAGGAGGTGATAGCCGAAGAAGATGGCACGGTGACTGAAGTTGATGCTAATCATATTACAATCAAAAGTCTAAAGTCAAAAGCCAAAAGTTATGATTTGAGGACTTTTGTCCGGACTAATCAATATACCTGTTTTCACCAAAAACCCTTAGTTAAAAAAGGTCAAAAGGTTAAAAAGGGGGACGTTTTGACTGACGGTGGAGCAATTTCCCAAGGATATTTAAGTTTGGGTCGAAATACTTTAGTTGCTTTCCTACCCTGGCGGGGAGGGAATTTTGAAGATGCCATTTTAATTTCCGAAAGATTGGCCAAGGATGACGTTTACACCTCAATTTACATTGAGAATTTTAGTTGTGACGTTAGAGAGACAAAATTGGGGCCAGAATTAACCACCTACGATATTCCCAACGTCTCGGAAGAAAAATTAAAAGACCTCGATGAAGAGGGGGTTGTTAGAATTGGAGCCGAAGTGGGACCTAATGATATTTTAGTTGGAAAAATTTCGCCAAAAGGCGAAACAGATTTAACTGCCGAAGAAAGATTACTCAGGGCAATTTTTGGTGAAAAAGCCAGAGATGTTAAAGATACCTCATTATTAATGGAACATGGCAAGCGGGGAAGGGTAGTGGGAGTGAAGATTTTCTCCCGGGAGCTGGGTCACAAATTAGAACCAGGGGTGATAAAAAGGATTGAGGTTGAAGTAGCCGAAGTTAGAAAAATCCAGGCCGGTGATAAATTATCTGGTCGTCACGGAAATAAAGGAGTGATTTCAAAAGTTTTACCGGTGGAAGAAATGCCATTTATGGAAGATGGAACTCCGGTTGATGTAGTTTTAAATCCTTTAAGTATAGCCTCCAGAATGAACTTAGGCCAGGTTTTAGAAACCCATTTGGGCTGGGCGGCAAAACAACTGGGATATCATGCTATATCTCCAGCTTTATCGGGAGCAACTGAGAAAGATATTAAAGGAGAATTGAAGCTGGCTGGGCTGCCAGAAGATGGGAAAGTCCGATTATATGATGGAAGAACCGGTCTTCCCTTTTCAGGAAAGATTGCCGTCGGTTACATGTATATGATAAAACTAATTCATATGGTTGAGGATAAAATTCATATGAGAAGTATTGGCCCCTATTCCCTGATTACCCAGCAGCCTTTGGGAGGAAAAGCTCAATTCGGAGGCCAGAGATTTGGGGAAATGGAGGTTTGGGCTTTGGAAAGTTATGGAGCAGCTCATACCTTGCAAGAAATGTTAACTATCAAATCGGATGATGTCTCGGGAAGGGCAGCCACTTACGAAGCAATATTGAAAGGAGAGAAAATTAAACCGCCAAACATCCCCGCTTCCTTCAACCTACTGGTCAGTGAATTAAAGTCATTGGGATTAAATGTGGAAGTGAAAGAAAAACCCAAAACTGACCAATAACTAATGACCAATGATAATGACATTTTTTGTCATAGTCGTATAGTCATCGTCATAAGTCAAAGATTATGCATGTTGAAGATTTAGAATCAATAAGAATAAAATTGGCCTCACCTGCGGATATTTTGAGTTGGAGCCATGGCGAGGTGACCAAGCCAGAAACCATTAACTACCGAACCCAGAGGGCAGAAAAGGACGGTCTTTTTTGCGAAAAAATTTTTGGGCCAGAAAGGGATTATCAGTGTTATTGCGGTAAATATCGAGGAATAAAGTATAAGGGCGTAATTTGTGACAGGTGCGGAGTGGAAATAACAAAGTCTCAGGTTCGTCGAGAAAGGATGGGTCATATTCGTCTAGCTACCCCCGTTTCTCACATTTGGTTTTTAAGGGGAGTTCCCTCAAAAGTGGGTACAATTTTAGATATTCCAACGCAACAATTGGAAAGAGTGATTTATTTTGCTGCCTATGTCATTACCAATATCAATGAAGAGGCAAAAAGAAAAGTCTTGGAAGAGATTGAAAAAGAATATAAAAGAAAAATCAAAGACCAAAAATCAAAAATCAAAAAGAAAAAAGAAATAAATAAAATTTCTTTAGAGTTGAAGACGGCCAGGGATAGGGCAAGGGAAGAGGTTTTAACGCTTCAACCATTAAAGGTTTTGGCTGAAGTTGAGTATCACGATTTATCTTTGAAATATGGGCAGGTTTTTGAAGCCGGAACCGGAGCTGAAACCTTAAGAAAAATTTTTGAAAAAATTGATTTGAAAAAAGAGATTTCAAATTTGAAAAAAGAATTTGAAAAAGCTAGCCCTCAAAATCGGAAAAAATTTTTAAGAAGATTGAGAATCTTCCAGGGATTGGAAAGGGCAAAGATTAGACCGGAATGGATGTTTTTGACCGTTTTGCCAGTATTGCCCCCGGATTTAAGACCAATGGTTCAATTGGATGGAGGAAGATATGCCTCTTCTGATTTAAATGATTTGTATCGGAGGGTAATTAATAGAAATAATCGCCTAAAATATTTATTGGAAATTAATGCTCCCGAAGTA
>Ga0172365_10004406_pt1 | contig 10405 bp, 9 predicted proteins | sample LakKivSesite48cm_FD_114535 | JGI IMG/M metagenome (GOLD analysis project Ga0172365, IMG submission 114535) | Sediment microbial communities from Lake Kivu, Rwanda - Sediment site 48cm | ecosystem: Environmental > Aquatic > Freshwater > Lake > Sediment | place: Rwanda: Western Province, Lake Kivu... | reverse complement strand
AAAGTCCTCCGCAGAGACGGGACACTTCCATGGGGGAGTCAAGCTCCCCCCTCGGCGCTTCGCTTCGCTCCGCTGACCCCCTGAGGGGAACGACGCCGTCCCCCTCAAACTCCCCCGCGGTGGCGCGTCTTTATGGATCGTTCTAAAGTCAAGTTATTTGTCAGACGCGCCACTCGAGCCTCTCGCCTTTAAAGCTTCGGATGTTTGAGGTGGTGGTCCGAGGCATCCTGGTAGGCTTTGGCCAGCCTGAGGGCCTCGGCTTCTCCGTAAAGCCGGCCGATAAAAGTGATACTCACAGGGTTGCCTCTTTCATCGAATCCGCTGGGCACGACCACGGCCGGGTGTCCGGTCAGGTTGGTTACGAGCAGCACGTTCCCGCCGTAAGAAGGCGTCACAAAAACGTCGATATTCTCCATGGTCCGGGCCATTTCCCTCTCGAGCATCGTCCGCACCCGGTTGGCCTGGATGTATTCCACGGCCGGCACGAACCGGGCCGCTCTGAAAATATTAGGCCAGGCGCCCCGGCCTTGCCTGACCATTAGATCATCAAGGTTTTCCCTCGTCACTTCGTCGAAGGCCGCGGCCGCTTCAGCATCCAGGATGAAGCTGATCGACTCGACCGGGCATGAAGGCAGTTCGACGGGGCTGAGTTGGACTCCGAGTTTTTTGAGAACTTCGAGCACGGCCAGGTCGAATTTCTGCGTCCTTGATTTTTTTTCGAAGGCTGATTCCAGGAATCCGGCCCGGATGCTCTTGAGGTCGGAATCCGGATCCCAGTCGAACAGAGCGTCTTTGACCGTCGGATCCCGGCCGTCCGGCCCGGAAATAGCTTCCAGCACCAGGGCGCAGTCTTCGACCGTCCGGCAGAGGGGACCTATCTTGTCCATGGTCCAACTCAAAGCCATTGCCCCTTGACGGCTGACCCGGCCGAAGGTCGGCCGAAGGCCGGTCGCGCCGCAGCGGGTCGAAGGAGAAACTATGGAGCCGAGGGTTTCGGTCCCTATAGCAAAGCCTGTCAGGCCGGCGGTCACGGCGGCCGCCGAGCCGGCCGAGGAGCCGCTCGATCCCTGCCTGGTATTCCATGGATTGCGCGTCCGGCCGCCGAACCAGACGTCGCCCATGGCCAGCTCGCCCATGGAAAGTTTGGCCACCAGGACGGCCCCGGCCGCCTCGAGTCGGTCGACGACAGTGGCGTTTTCTTCCGGAATCTGATTCTTGTATATGGCCGATCCCCAGGTCGTTCTAATGCCCCGGGTGGCCAGAAGGTCTTTGGCCCCCCAGGGGATGCCGTGGAGCGGGCCCCGGTAACGGCCGGCGGCTATTTCCTCGTCGGCGCGTCTGGCCTGATTCAAGGCCAGTTCCTCGGTCAAGGTTACGGTGCATTCGAGTTGAGGACCGAACTTCTTCAGCCGGTCGAGATAAATCCGGGTAAGTTCGAGCGAAGTGATCTTGCCCGTCCTGATAAGTTCGGCCAGTTCGATGACCGACATGAAGGCCAGATCCTCCTTATTTTCCGGAACGGAGATTTTTTCCGGCCGGGAGTAATCTAAAGCTTTACGGGCCGGGGCCGTGACCGTTTCGGTCCAGGCCGGGAAAAAGTAAAAAGCCGGCGGGATTTCATTGCCTAAATGGACTTCCCGCATTGAAGCGTAATGCCTGCGGTTTTCCTCGAGCCCGGGTAGCATCATTTTCTTTTCCTGGCGGCTGAACTTAAGTCCGAAGATCTTCTCGGCTCCGTCTATGTCCCGGGGAGTGATCGATCTTACGTCCTTCAGGTAATAAATGGCCAAGGGGACGGCAAAAAAGGCGGCTACCGCCAGCATCAATATCCCTGCAATCAGACGATCAGGCCATTTCGAGTTTTTCTTTTTCAAATCAGACCTCCGTCGTTCTTTTTTATCTTTTCATTTATGCCTTTTTATACAGGCACTGCCCGGATAATGCAAATTTTAAGACCGCCGTCGGTTCTTGACTCTTTGCCCGGCCTAATATAACTTTGGCGCCTGGGCCGTCGGCCCGGAAAGGATCGTGCCAATGACAACGGAACAGGTTCGAGCAGTCGGTGTCCTGCATCCTTCGCGCCCGGTTTACAGGTTCATCAACCTGGGATTTATCGCTTCCCTGTCTTTTGGAAGCTATTTCGCCTACGACATCATCGGGGCTATTGCTCCCTCGCTGGTCGAGGAGCTCAAGGCTGCCCGGGCGACCGTCGGGACCATGAACACGATGTACAGCGTCGCGGCCATCCTGGTCGTGCTTTTCGGCGGCATGCTCATCGACAAGCTGGGCACGAGAAAAGCAAGCATGATATTCTCATTGCTCGTTTTCTCCGGGGCGGTCGTAGTCTGGCAGGCCAAGAGCATTCCCATGATTTTTGCCGGCCGGTTCATTTTCGGAGCCGGGTCGGAACCGCTAATCGTCGCCCAGAGCGCCATGCTGGCCCGGTGGTTCAAGTCCAAGGAGCTGGCCATGGCGTTCGGCATCCAGCTGACGGTCAGCCGGCTGGGTTCGTTGTTCGCTTTCAATACCGGCGAACTTTTCGCCGATTATTTCGGAAGCTTCCGCTATGCCCTTCTGGCCGCGGTTCTGGCCTGCGGCCTGTCACTCATCGGCAACGTCTTATACGTTATCATGGACAGGCGGGGCGAAAAGGTTCTCAAGTTGCGCGACGAGAGCGCCGGCGAGAAAATAGTCTTCAAAGACATCAAAGCCTTTCCCAAGGCCTTCTGGTACGTCACTTTCCTCTGTCTGACCTTTTATGCGGCCATTTTTCCTTTCCAGGCCCTGTCCACGGATTTCTTCGCCGACAAATGGGGCATAAGACGGACGGTTGAGTCGGGAGGAAGTTTTCTGGCCCAGGTCTTCAACAACCTGATCCACATGTTTTCGACGGCGGGCGGGATCACCAGCATCATCATTTTCGCCTCGATGATTCTCGCGCCTTTCGCCGGCAGGCTGGTGGACAGGATCGGGCGCCGGGCGACTTTCATGATCGCCGGATCGATTCTGCTCGTCGTGAGTCACCTGGCCATGGGCTTGACGCGGATTTACCCTGCTTACCCGATGGCCTTGCTGGGTTTTGCTTTCGTCCTTGTCCCGGCCGCCCTCTGGCCTTCGGTGCCTCTCATCGTCAGGGCCGAGCGGGTGGGGACGGCCTTCGGCCTGATGACGGCCATCCAGAATATCGGCATGGCCCTTTTTCCTTTCCTCAACGGCCTTCTGCGTGATAAGACCGGGAACTACACGGCCAGCCAGATCATGTTCGCCGGCCTGGGGTTAGTCGGCCTGGGCTTCGCCTTTCTTCTCAAGCGGGCCGACCGCCGGGAAGGGCAAAGGCTCGAGATCCCGCAAAAAGCCGGGATCTAAAAAAATCCATATCCCGCTTGAAGCGGTTGTTCTTAGTGTTGATTTGACTGCGATGAGATAGCATCATTCTGGCGATTTTAGAAATCGGAGGGGGACGTGGATTGTGCCATCGGACTCACGTTTCATGAATCCATCATCGTCACTTTTGAAGAAGACGCCTGGATAGATGTTTATTAAAGATATTGAATTTAGCAGTCATTCCTTCATTCTTTGACCATCTTCGCAATTCTTTAAAATCAACGGAGTTATCTTTACAGACAAGAATAGCCTGTTCCAAAGACTGCCTGTCATCCCAGTGGAAATACGCAGCCAGACGATCTTTCACACAATCTGTGGGAGAGAGAAGCTTCAGGGTGCGATTTTCTTTTCTTATCACTGAAATTTCCTTTACAGGTTCTTCTCCCACAGAAAGGGGAGGAGGTATTAATTCGAGAAAGAAATCAGTATCTTTGTGTTTAAAGTGTTTTCCCTCTGCATAAAAGCCTATTTCTTCCAATATTGATTTTATTTCTCTCTGTTTTTTAGTCGATACCAGGACAAAATCCAAGTCATAAGACATATATTTATTATTGGTATAAATAGTAACGCATGCGCCTCCTGAGAGAACCGTATCGACCCCATGTTTATATAAGAAATCGGAAACGTAAATGGCCAGATCCTCTATGGAAATATTTTTAAATTTCATTTACAGCGGTTTTCCGGAGCGGCGAGGCCTGATCCTTTTTGTGTAGAATTTGTCCATCTCTTCCTCAGGAATAAATCTCAACGCCTTTTCCAAAAGGGCTTCTAATTCTTTTTTGAAGGGATATCTGGGATTAAATCCGAAGAGCCTCACTTTACCCTTGAGTTTACTGTAGAGAACTCCGCCTCTTTCCAGTTTAGTCAATTGGTTTTGGACCGCGTTGAGATAAAAATTGTAGGCCTTGGCTATTTCTCTCGGATAAGATTCGCCATTACTGTAAAGATACAAAAGAATTTTCTCTTTGATTTCTGATTCGAACAATGGTTCCAACATTTTGATAATAATCCGTAAATTATCCGGTTTAACGGGTCATATAACCATTATGATTGGTCATATGACCAACAAAATTGTTTATATCAATTATGACCCTATTTGTCAATAGCAATTCATTTCCTTGTAATTTAAAAGCAAAATTAGATTTTTTGTGACTAACTGGTTTGATCTTTGCCCCAGAGTCATATCGATGAAAAGGCCGATCTAAAGCATGTCCTCAGCATTTTTAATTTTTGCGGGACACTTGTCAAAAAAAGTGACAGGCTCGTCTTTTTAAATTATGCTTAAAAGGCGAGGAGAAGGAGTGAGATGAAAATTAAGCTCTTTTCTTTGATCTTATTCGTATTCGCAATCTGCTTATCAAATTGTTCATCAAAGGAAAAATCCGTTCCCCTTTTAGCGGATAGCAAAGAGCCCATTCATGTCTATGGCGGCGATACCTCCGGGCCTTACTATAAATTTATCTGGGACTATCTATTGGATCTCAAAAACGACAGGGTTTATATATGGGATTATTTAAATCCCGACAATATAGATGTTTATAACGAAAGTGGTAGATTTTTATTTAAATTCGGGAAAAGAGGAAGTGGGCCGGCTGAATTTCTGACGATTTCAAAGGCAGCAGCTGATTCTCACGGCAACATATGGATAGATGACGGAAACAGAAAGAGTTTAAAAATCTTTTCCGACCATGGAAAGTACCTGAGAGAAATTATATTACCTCATGAGGTTCGATTCGCTTATATAAAGAAGATGCTCTTCAATAAATATGATGATCTGTACGTTCTGGCCAGAGAAAGCGAGGGCAGGATCATTGTCTATAAGCTCGACATTGAGAAAAATAACTTTCGAATGATTTACAAAGAAGGACACAGGCTCTGTATTTCCATCGTAGATTTTATACCCGACATAGCTTTGGATGATAATTCAAATCTTTATGTGACAGACAGTTTTGACTATCGAATTCATGTCTTCAATAAAGAAGGGGATTCGATTAATGTATTCGAGGCCAGGAAAGGTAAAAGGGAAAGAATAGAGCCTCATGACTTCAATATATTTGATAACAATTTTAAGATTGTAAAGTTTCCCGGTCATAAGGCGATATTAGTAAGCTTAACTGGTCCTTCGCGCTATTTTCCGGTGATATTCGGTATAAACATAGATAACGGATTGGTATACGTCTGGACTTCGGAGAGGGATTCAAGAGGTAGATATATGATTGACATTTATAATATGAAGTTCGAGAGCATAGGCCGGGCTTGTTATTTCAATTTTGTCAAAGACAATGTCGCTGAAATAATCGACGGAAAGCTCTATATTACCAGCATTGAAAATTATGAAGCCGGGATTGTTGATAGTCTGGGCAGGTTCACCTTCCTTAATTCGCCGGATCACCTGAATGCATACAGAATCTCGAGAAACCGGTAAGATTTTGTGTCGGGCCTTGACAGCCGGATTCCCCGCATATAAATATTAGGCCTGTCCGGGATATGATTTTGGCATAGATGAAGAGGGGATTGACCCGGAAAGGCGGCTGTTATGAAAATGAAAGTGAAGAAAATTCATCCGGAAGCCAGGCTGCCGGAGTACGGCCGGTCCGGCGATGCCGGTCTCGACCTTTTCTCGGTAGTCGATCATGAAATAAAACCGGGCGAGATTTACGCCGTTCCGACCGGGATCCAGGCGGCCATCCCCGAAGGCTACGTCGGGCTTGTCTGGGACAAGAGCGGACTTTCGCTCCAAGGCCTTCACCGGCTGGCCGGAGTGGTGGATTCCGGTTACCGGGGCGAAATCAGGGTGGTCATGATAAACCTGAGCCGGCAGTCATTTTCCGTCGGCAAGGGCATGAAGATAGCTCAGATGCTCGTTCAACCGGTGGCCGCCGTTTCGGTCGAGGAAACCGATACTCTCGACGATACGTCAAGAGGTGAGGGTGGCTTCGGTTCGACCGGATTGTACTGACTTTACTTCTCCAGGAAAACGAGCGTCTCGAGATACGGGGTATGGGGAAAGAAATCGAAAGGCATGATCGACATGATCCTGTAACCGGCCGTGGTCGCCGCCGCCAGATCCCGGCCGAGACTGGCCGGATTACAGGAGACATAGATGAGTTCTGAGACTCCGAGTTTTAAAACCTGATTGAGGGCTTTCGGCGACAGCCCGGCCCGGGGCGGATCGACGATGACGAAATCGAACGAACCGGACAGCTCGGCAGGCACCTTTTCCACCCGGCCGGCGATGAAAGCCGCCCGGTCGATTCCGTTTATCGCCGCGTTCTCGCAGGCGGACGCGATGTTTTCCGGAAGACTGTCAACCCCGGTAACGGCCGCTGCCGACGACGACACGAAAGTTTCGAGGACTCCGGCGCCGCAGTAAAGGCCCAGAACTCTGGCCCCCTTTTCGGCTGCGATCCTGTCCCTTATTCTCCCGTACAATCTTTCGGCGGCCAGGGTGTTGGTCTGGAAAAACGTGGGCGGCCTGATTCTGAAAGTCAGGCGTTCGAGTTTTTCTTCGATATAAGGCAAACCGAAGACGAGTTTAGTTTTTTCGAATGTGACCACGTCAGCCTGGCGCCGGGTGACCAGCTGATAAAACCCGGCCAAGGCGGGAAGAGCTTTTTTCAGGCTCAAAGCCGCTTCGGTCAGGCCGGCGATGTCTTCTTCGGCCGTGACCAGAATGACCATGACCTGACCAGTCGTTTTGCCTTCCCGGATGACCAGGTGGCGCAGTGTACCTTCCCCGGTCTCCGGATCGTGAACCTCGAGCCGGCCGTCACGGGCAAAGTCCAGGATGAGCGGTGCGACTTTTTCGAAAGTTTGACCGAAAATGGGACATGTCTTCAGACCGACGGTCCGGCGGAAAGGAATCCGGCCGGCCCTTTCCCTCAGGCCCAGACGCAGGGTTCGGCCCTGGCCTCCGAAAGCGAATTCCATTTTGTTTCTGTATTCGAAAATGGCCGGTGAGGCGATGACGGGTTCGATTATTTCCGGAGAGAGCCCTTTCAAACCGCTTTTTTCGAGTTCGCGTCGCAGATGGTTTGTTTTCAGATCGAGCTGCCGTGGATAGCTCAGGTCCTGAAAGAGGCAGCCGCCGCATTGGCCGAAGTGAGGGCAGCGGGGTGTGACTCTGTCCGGCGAAGGCTCAACGATCTCGATAGTCTCAGTCTCGACAATTCTCCTTCGCTCTCTTATTACCTGGACCCGGACCGTATCGCCGGCCACGGCCGGGCAGAGGTAATAACGGCGTCCGCTTTCGGCCGCCCGGGCTCCCGCCGCCGGAAAAGCGGGCCGGTCGGCTTTCAGAAGAAGCGTAGGCCGTTCGAATAAATGTATGAGCCGCCGGATTTTTCCGGTAGGGAAGCCGACGACATTGTCATAGTCGCCCCTGATGCTCTCGACGAATTCGCCGCCGACGTCCTGGATGGCGTAAGAGCCGGCTTTGTCCATGAAATCCATTCTGTCGAGGTAGGAATCGATGAGTTCGCTCGAGAGTTGGCGGAAAGTTACATGAGTCAACTCCCAGCCCGTGAGCAGCCGGTTTTCACTTTGTCTGAAGAGGGCTACACCGGTTATGACCCGGTGCTCTCTTCCGGATAGAAGATGCAGCATTCGGCTGGCTTCGTCCCTGTCGTCCGGTTTGCCCAGGATCCTGGAACCGGCGGCCACGACCGTGTCGGCGGCGACGATCAGGGCGGCCGGATGTCTTTCCGCCGCCGCCCGGGCTTTCAGAACGGCCGCCTGGACGGCGAAACGGACGGGATCCTCTTCCTCTACGGAGGTTTCGTCGATGCCGACGGGAAAGACGGTGAAATCCGGGACGACTTTTTTCATGAGTTCGCGACGGCGGGGTGAGTTCGAAGCCAGCACTATTTCCACGGTGTTTATCCTGTGAGAATTACCGGACCATTTTACCCAAAAACGGGACTACAGGGCGGTGCCTGACCGGCCCGGTTCAGCGGTACTTGCCCATTATATAATTTTCCAGATTCTGGATGGTGAATTTCTGCTCCGTAATGATGACTTTGACGACGTCGCCGATAGAAATCAATCCGGCTAATTTCTCGTTTTGCAGGACCGGGAGGTGCCTGATACGTTTATCAGTCATCAGGGCCATGCATTCTTCGGCCGTGGTCTCCGGATTAATGACGTAAACCGAGGTCGACATTATTTCTCTGACGGGTGTATCCTGGGACTGGCGCCCGAGCATGGCGATTTTCCTGGCGTAATCACGCTCGGAAATGATTCCCACGATTTTTTCGTTTTCGACTACCACCAGAGCTCCGATCTCTTTTTCGGCCATCATCTTGAGAGCCTGGAAGACATTGGCGTCGGGCGAGATGGTCCAGACCTGGGAGCCTTTCTCGTCCAGGATTTTCTTGACGATAATCATCGTTTCGTCTCCTTCCCGGGATAAAACCACTTCCCCGGCGTCGTATCTTTAGCTTTAACGATAATTTATATCCGGGCCGGCCCGGCTGTCAATCGAAATAGCCGGTCAGATCGTCGCGGTTCAGGCCCTGAGCGATTGCCGCCCGGACCACGGCCTGGGCGACTTTCTTATGTAGAGCCTTATCGAGCGGATTGGGAACGATCTCGCCAGGCGCCGCATAGCCGGCGATGGTTTCCGCGGCGGCGACCAGCATTTCGCGGCTGATGCGCGGCACATTGGCATCTACTGCTCCGCGGAATATTCCGGGAAAGCCGAGAACGTTGTTGACCGATTTACCGTCGGCAGCGAAAGCGGCTCCGGCTTTGCGGGCCGTTTCCGGCTCGATCTCAGGGTTGGGATTGGACAGAGCCAGGATTATCTGACCTTTTCTGACCATTTCTTCTTTGATCAGCCCCGGAACTCCGCTGGTGGCTATGACCACGTCGCAGGATCTCATTATGGTCTTGAGATCAGCCGCCCTTCCGCCTTCCACTTCAAGTCTGGCGGTAGCCTCGGGAACAATGTCGGCGCCGAAAACCGATGATTTGAAGTAGAACATCAGCATTTTAGACAGGGCCAGACCGGCAGCGCCGAGCCCTATGACGCCAAAGCTCGAGCGGGAGAGATCCTTACCGATGACCTTGGCCGCGTTGAGGAGAGTGGCGGTGACGACGCAGGCCGTACCGTGCTGGTCGTCATGCATCACAGGGATCGGCAGGCGTTCCTGGATCCGTTTTTCAATGTCGAAGCAGCGCGGGGCCGATATGTCTTCGAGTTGAATCGCGCTAAACGTGGGTGCGATATTTACTACGGTCTCGACTATCTCATCCGGATTCTTGGTCGCCAGCAAAATGGGCATGCCCGAGAGGCCGGTCAGGGTTTCAAGAAGGCTGGCCTTGCCTTCCATGACCGGCATGGCAGCCAGGGGGCCTATATCGCCGAGACCGAGAACAGCCGAGCCGTCGGTGACGATGGCTACCATATGACGAATGGAGGTAAAACGCCGGGCCAGGCCTGGTTCGTCCTTTATTTTTAAACTGACTTCGGCCACGCCGGGAGTATAAACCCGGCGGAGGATGCTCAGGGAATTTATGTCGTACCTGCTTCTGATGGCGATCTTGCCCCCTTGATGGAGCTCGAGCACTTCGTCCCGGACCTCGAGCAGTTCGACGTTGGGATGCCGCCTGAAAACCTCCTCCAGCTTTTCAATGTGGCCCGTATCGTCAGCGTAAACGGTGATATCACGGATGACGGTCGAACCGCCCATCTGAATTATTCTTATCTCGCCGACCATCCCCCCGGCGTCGCCTATGTCGGCCAGCAAGCAACCGAGAGTACCCGGCTTTTGCTGAAGCCGGCACCGGAAAGTTCTCAGAATTTTGCCATCCCACCACATCTTGAGTCTCCTTTATCTAAGAAAATCAATATATTATATTCCAAACCCCGGCGCTTGAAAACGGCCGAGCCCGGCGATGTGATAGCCAAGCAGAAATGTCCCCATTAACAGCCAAGGTAAAATGTCCCCATCCGGTAGGAGGCGGACAGAAGAGGAGATGGTCAAGTTGAGTAAGCGAGAGATCAAACGTATCCGGGTTT
>Ga0172365_10004405_pt1 | contig 10408 bp, 4 predicted proteins | sample LakKivSesite48cm_FD_114535 | JGI IMG/M metagenome (GOLD analysis project Ga0172365, IMG submission 114535) | Sediment microbial communities from Lake Kivu, Rwanda - Sediment site 48cm | ecosystem: Environmental > Aquatic > Freshwater > Lake > Sediment | place: Rwanda: Western Province, Lake Kivu... | reverse complement strand
CAGTCGGAGGGCGTCACGCACGGTCCTGCCGCCCTCCGGATAAATCCGGGGGCTACGGAAGAGCGAAGCTCGCTCACGCGAGCTGTCTCACGCGGTGACTGCCAAGGTATTTTGTTGATGACCTTCAGGTGACTTTGCCTTTCGCAGCCCCCGACTTCAGTCGGAGGGCGGAGGCTGGCAAGGTTTTCAACAAAGCCACCACCTCCCTAAAACCACATCTGCTGCCCAATGGTGGGCGGCACAAAAGGGCTTTTGAGCCGTTCAAGGGCCTTGTCAATGTGGCGTTGTCCGTCCCGGACGGTGAACAGGGAATGTCCGGGGAAGAAGCCGTCCACGTTGAGGTTGCGCAGCTTCGGGAGCGCATTGCGATAGCCGTCAAGAGTGCTTCCGGGGAAATTGATCAGCCCGATGAGGCCCCCGTATTGCAGCACGTCGCCGACGAACAGGCAATGGCGGCCATCCACGCGCATATGGAAGCAGCATGAATCGAGGCTGTGTCCCTCCACCTCGATGACGTGGACATCAATCCCTGCGGCCCTCATGATCTTCCCATCGTGCAACTGCTCATCAACCGGGCAGTTGTGCCAGATGAAGTCGTCGGGATAGACTCCCATCCGCTTGGCAAGGTCGAGCCGTGTGTCCAGCTCCGTGCCGCGTTCGAGAAGGTGGGCGGACTGGTGGGAGATCGCCACCTTGCACCCCGTCAGTTCCTTGATCGCCGCCGCACCGGAGGCGTGGTCGGCGTGGTGGTGCGTCAGCAGCAGCCACCGCACCTGTTCGGGGTCAAGACCTTCCTGCCGCATCTCGGCGACGATGGCGTCCGGATCGCGTCCGCCGCCCGCGTCAATCATCACGAGGCCGTCAGGCCCGCGCACGACGTAGATGTTGCAGTCGTGCTGATCGGATAGGCCGGTGGAGTGTCCACCGACGAGGAACAGCGATGGTAGAATTCTCATAGGATCACCCGCTCGAAACGAAACGCTCCCCATCTCCCTGCGCACACCATGCCACGATGGTAATATCAGTCCCTCCCCGATCATCTGCCAACCGGCTCCTCTGCGCGAGGAGGCCGAAACCCTTGCGCGGTCAGTCTGCTGGGCAGTACGTTCTCCAGTATCCCGCGCACGTACGCTTCTTCTTGATTTTCCGCATGGTACTCATCCGGTGAGCGCCATAGGACATCGAACTCTTTGAGTTCGCAGGGATTACACGGCTCATGTCCTCTCTCTTGGACGGATTGAACGCCGCTCAGCGCGAAGCCGCCTCGATCCTCTCCGGTCCCGTGCTCATCCTGGCTGGCGCGGGAAGCGGCAAGACGCGGGCACTTACCTATCGCCTGGCGCACCTGATCGCCAACGGCGTGCCGCCGCACCGCATCCTCGCGGTGACGTTCACCAACAAAGCCGCGAACGAGATGAAGGACCGGATACGCCGGTTGATCGGTCCGGGGCCTGCGTCGGTGCTCTGGGCGGGCACGTTCCATTCCATCTGCGCCCGCATCCTCAGGCGCGACGCCGAGTTCGTCGGCCTCGACCGGAATTTCACGATCTACGACAGCGACGACTCACTCACCCTCGTCAAGCGCGTATGCAGAGAGCACGGCGGCGTTGACGAGAAGACGATCAAGCCCGGAATGATCCGCGCCCACATCTCCGCCGCGAAGAACGCCCTCCAGATGCCGGAAGACTACGCACGCGAAAAACCCGGACCCACCGCGCCGCTCATCGCTGACCTCTACCGCCGCTACCAGGCCGCGCTCGCGGCGAACAACGCCGTTGACTTCGACGACCTGCTCGTGCTGCCGGTGAGGCTCTTCCGGGAACAGACACACATCCTTGAAGAGTACCAGCACAAGTTTCAACACCTCCTCATTGACGAATACCAGGACACCAACCACGCGCAATACGTGCTCGTGAAGCTCCTTGCCGACCGACACCACAACATCTGCGCGGTGGGCGACGACGACCAATCCATCTACGGGTGGCGCGGGGCCGACATCACCAACATCCTCAACTTCGAGCAGGATTACCCCGAAGCGAAGGTGATCCGCCTGGAGCAGAACTACCGCTCCACCACGCGCATCCTCGACGCGGCAGGGGCTGTCGTGCGGCATAACAAGCGTCGAAAGGGCAAGAAGCTCTGGACCGAGAATAGCGAAGGCGACCGCATCCTCGTCGCCGAACAAAGCGACGAACAGGGTGAAGCGGAGTGGATACGCGACCGCATCCTCGCCGAACACCGCGAGGCTCGTCCCTACAAGGACATGGTCGTCCTCTACCGCACGAACGCGCAATCTCGCGCCCTCGAAGAAGCGTTCGTCCGCTCGCACACGCCAATCCCCTACACCGTCGTCGGCGGGCTGCGGTTCTACGAACGGAAAGAGATCAAGGACATCCTCGCGTACCTGCGGGTGATAGATAACTCACGCGATTCGGAGAGCCTGCGCCGCATCATCAACGTCCCCAAGCGCGGCATCGGCGAGAGGACCATCGAACGCCTCGGCGCAATGGCCGAAGAGCGCGGCAAGACGCTCCTTGAGGTGATGCGCGAGGTTGACGATGTGGACCTCGGCGCGCGCGCTTACAAGCCCGTCGGCGAGCTTATCGCGTGGCTCGACAGCATCATCGCCGAGAAAGACCGGCTGCCCGTCCAGCAGATGCTTGAGAAGATCATCCACGACACGGGGTATCGCCGTGCGCTTGAGGAGGATGGCTCCGTCGAAGCGGAGACCAGGGCGCAGAACCTCGACGAACTCGTCGCCAGTGCGACGGCATACGCCGACTCGCACGAGGACGCGTCCGTGCGCGCCTTCCTCGAAGAGGTTTCCCTCATCACCGACATTGACACGTTGAATGACTCCAGCGACGCGGTCACGCTCATGACCCTGCACAGCGCGAAAGGGCTTGAGTTCCCTGTCGTGTTTATCTCCGGCCTTGAGGAGGGCCTTTTTCCCCTGGGCGGCGCGCTTCAGAACGAGCGGGAACTGGAGGAAGAACGCAGGCTCTTCTACGTCGGCCTCACGAGAGCCGAAGAGCGGGTGTACCTGACCCACGCGCAGCGCCGCCGCCGGTACAACGAGTGGGCCTCCACGTGGCCTTCGCGCTTCTTGGAAGAGATTCCGCCGGAGCTTGCGGAATGGGAGCGGCAGGTGCTACCCGGACGGACCGTCCTCCGCTTTGGCGGGGAACGCGAGGAGGAGTGGCCCGTCAGGCGCGCCGCGCCGACGCTCGGTAGCCGGGTTCGCTCGGCAGGCCGCAAGCGGGTTGACGAGTTCGCGCAGGAGACGCCGGACTACGACGAGTTCTCGCAGGTGATCGAAGCATTCCTTGAGGTCGGCAAGTACGTCATCCATCCCATGTTCGGACGGGGGAAGATCATCAAGCACGACGGCGCGGGCGAGGATTTGAAGGTGACGATTCACTTCGACACGGGCCAGACGAAGAAGATCGTCGCCTGCCTCGCCCACCTGGAGCCATCGTACTGATGCGCTCGCCAGCCTTACACGCTCTTCAGTGAGGAATTGTGCATGTTGGGCGGTAGGGGCGCAATTCATTGCGCCCAATAACCATGTGCAAACATAATATGTGAATAGGGCGTGATGAATCACGCCCCTACGTGTCGTTGTGTAGTGTTATTAAATAGAATTCGTATCACTCTTTCCGGTGATAGGCAAGCCCGACGAGCTTCCCGGCGGTGATGCGCAGGTCGTCGAACAGGCTGTAGAAGAGCGGCACGACGAACAGCGTCAGGAACGTCGAAGTGACCAGCCCGCCGATCATCGCCATGCCCAGCGTATCGTACGGGATGCCGATCATGTTCGCGTTGCCCACCGCCATGGGGACAAGGCCGAAGATCGTCGTCCCGCTCGTCATGAGGATGGGACGGAAGCGTTGCTTGCCCGCCTCGAGGATCGCTTCGACCCGCTCGAAGCCTTCCGCCCGCAGGCGGTTGATGAGGTCAACGAGCACGATGGCGTTGTTCACGACGACGCCGATGAGGATGATGGTCCCGATGCCCGCCATCATGTCGTACTCCGCTCCCACGAGGTAGAGCAGCCAGTACACGCCGAGGAAGCTGAACGGGATCGAGAGCAGCACCGAAAGCGGCAGGATGAACGACTCGAAGAGAATGCCCATGAGCAGGAAGACGAATGCCGTCGCCATGATGATAGCAAAGGTGAGGTCCCCCTCCTGTTCCCGCATCCTTTCAAAACGCCCGGTCAACGTCCACTGATAGCCACGCGGCATCTCGAAGCCGTCCATCGCGGCGGTGATGTGTTCCGCGAGATTCTTGATGTCCTTGTTCGTGCTGATGGCCGTGACGACGATGCGCGTCTTGCCGTTCTCGCGGCTGATCCGTTGCAGTCCCTTATCCATCCTCACGTCCACGAGCGAGCCGAGCGTCGCCCGGTTGCCGTTTCGCCCGACGACCACGAGGTTCTTCACCTGATCGAGCGTGCGCCGGTCTTCCTCGCGCAGCCCCATGCGCATTTCAATATCCCGCTCAGGAGTGCGGTACGCGTCCAGTTGCAGGCCCCGGAGGACGTAGCTGAGGGTTGACGCGATGGTGTTCCCGTCGAGGCCGTACTGCTCGGCGCGCACGCGGTCCACGTACAACTGAAGCTCGTCGTTGCCCTCCTCCATGTCGGAGTTCACTTCCGTGACCTCCGGCACCAGGCGCAGACGACGCTCCACCTCTTTCGCAAGCCGGAGAAGCGTCTGCGTATCGTCCCCGAAGAGGGTTACGGAGGTGCGCTGCTCCTCTTCTTGTCGCCGGTCAATGCTCATCTTCACCCCGGCGAACCGGGGGGCGCGCTCCCGGAAGTCGTCCAAGGCTTCGTCCCGCGCAAGCGGCCTTTCAACCGGGAGGCCGAGCTTCTTCCTCAGGTTGTGGTAGGCGACGGTGTACCAAGGGCGACGGTCGGGGTGGATGAACGCCCAGAAGCTGCCGCCGCCGTGCCAGTATTCGACCTGCACGTACACGATGCCGTATTTCTCTCGATTCTGGTTGAGAAAGGTCTCGTACTGGGTCATGACGCTGTCGGATTGCTGGGGAGTGTAGTAATCCGGCATATTGAACCTGACCCACATGTCGGTGAAGAGGTCTCCATGTCCGCCGCTCGATTTGGGAATCTTGTTCATGGGAATCTGGATCGTGGCGAAGAGCGCGAACGCCACGATCACGGTCTCCAGCCGGTGAGACATCACCCAGGCAAGCCCGCGCTGATAGACCCCCGAAGCCCACCTTATGGACTTCGGCTCTTCCGGCGGCTTGGCGCTCATGAGTCTGCTCGTGACGAGCGGGATGAACAGGAGCGCGACCAACAGGGAGCCGAGCAGCGCGAAGATCACCGGCATACCAATGCGGGCCATGTAGAACGCCATCTCGACGCTGCCGGACATGAAGATGAGCGGCAGGAACACGACGACGGTGGTCAGGGTGGAGACCGTGATCGCCAGCCCCACCTCGCTTGCGCCGTGCAGGCTTGCGTGGAACACGTCCTCCCCGGCGACGCGCCGCGTGTAGATGGCCTCTGTCACGACAATCGAGTTGTCCACCACCATCCCAAACCCGATGATGAGGCCCGCCATGGTGACGGTGTTGAGCGACCACCCCATGAAGTAGATCATGGTGAGCGACATCAGGATGGAAAGCGGGATCGCCCCCGTGATCACGAGCGTCATCCGATAGCGCCGCAGGAAGAAAAACAGGACAAATACGGCGAACAGCCCGCCCCATAGCCCGGCGGACTTCAGTTGGTCGAGGGAATCGAGGATGATGTCCCCCTGGTTGAGGTACACCCGCGCCTGGATTCCCGCAAGCTGCGGCCTCTTGAGGATGTCGTTCTCCAGCGCGCCGAGGATGCGGTCCACCACCTCCACCGTGTTCGCCATGGACTCCTTGTTGATGACCACCCCAAAGCCCGGATTGCCGTCGAGCCGGAAGAACCAGTTCTTCTCCGGCGGGCCGTACGTCACCTCCGCCACATCGCTCAGCGTCAGGCCCGGATGACCTTCGATGGGCAGCGAGCGGATCTCCTCCAGAGAGCTGAACCGGGAATCCGACCGGACGTAGAGCTTCTGGGAGCCGTTGCGCACCGTGCCGCTGCTGAGCGCGAAGTTGTCGCGCTGCAATTGCCGGACGAGCCTGTACATATTCACCTGGTGTGCGTTGATCCGTTCCTGCACCAGGCCGATCTCCACGCGCTTGGCGTCGGCGCCCCAGATGCGCACATTGGCGACGCCGTCGAGCCGCTCAAGCGGCTGCCTGACCTGTTCGTCAACGAGCGTGTAGAGGTCCGAGTGCTGCCCTGAGACGAGGAAATCTATGCCGAGGACGGGGATGTCGTCGTCGTTCCACTTGCGGATGTAGACACGCCGCACCTCGTCGGGCAATTCGACCATGAGCCGGTCAATCCGGTCGCGCAACTGGTTGTAGGCGTCGCCCATGTCCACGTTCTGATTGAACCTGATCCACGCCCAGCACCCGCCCGGATTGCTGTTGGTGTAGATGCTCTGGACGCCGCTCATCGTCCGCAGGACGCCTTCGACAGGACGCGCGATCTGCTGCTCAACTTCCGCCGGGCTGGCATTGCCGAACGGCACCCAGAGGCCCAGGTGGCGGTGCTCAAGCCCGCTCGGAAGCATACTGATGGGGATGCGCGTGTAGGCGATGTAGCCCACCACGAGCAGCGCGACGAAGACCATGGTGACGGTGACCGGTCTTCTCAGGGAAAGCCGGGGCAGGAGGCTTTCGCGGACGTGGTGCAAGGGAGACATGGGATCGGCTACCTCTCCGTTGTCTACATGCAGGATTTCAATCCGCGCCCCGCGTGGGGACGACCGATAATAACAATTATGTCAAGCTGGCTCTGTCATCCCGTACGCGTACGCGAGATGCGACCTGCTGGTATCGCCCATATCCTGGGTCTCCGGAGAGCTGTCATCCCGTACGCGCACGCGAGATGCGCTTCGGAGCGGCAGTGCCTCGGTTGCGGGAGCTTTGCCGAGTTCCTCCGCATTAAATATAGAGAAATCCGCAGCACCGCTCCAGTTCTCCCATAAGCGGCAACTCGTGCAAAGGTACGGCGATAAGACGTACAATTCCGCGACCGACATCATCCCTTCCGGTGGTAGACAAGCCCGACAAGCCTCCCGGCGGTGATGCGCAGGTCGTCGAACAGGGTGTAGAAGAGCGGCACGACGAACAGCGTCAGGAGCGTCGAAGTGACCAGCCCGCCGATCATCGCCTGGCCAAGGGTATTGTAGGACAGGCCGAGCATGTTCGCGTTGCCGACGGACATCGGGACAAGGCCGAAGATGGTGGTCGCGCTCGTCATGAGGATGGGGCGGAAACGCTGCTTGCCCCCCTCGATGATCGCCTCCACGCGCTCGAAGCCTTCCGCCCGGAGGCGGTTGATGAGGTCAACGAGCACGATGGCGTTGTTCACGACGACGCCGATGAGGATGATCGCCCCGACGGCCGCCATGGGGTCGAACGAAGTTCCCATGAGATAGAGAAACCAGTACACGCCGAGGAAGCTGAAGGGGATCGAGAGCAGCACCGAGAGCGGGAGGATGAACGACTCGAAGAGGATGCCCATGAGCAGGAACACGAACATCACGGCCATGAAGACGGCGAAGCCCATGCTCTCTTGCTCCTCCTGCATCTTTGCGAACGACCCAGTGAGCGACCACTGATACCCGTGCGGCATCTCGAAGCCTTCCAGCGCGGCGGTGATGCGCTGCGCGAGATTCTTGATGTCCTTGTTCGTGGTGATCGCGGTGACGACGACGCGGGTCTTGCCGTTTATGCGGCGAATGTATCCCAGGCCCTTGTCAATCTTCACGTTCACGAGGGAGCCAACCGTCGCCCGGCTGCCGGTCTTGCCGACGACCACGAGGTTCTTCACCTGATCGAGCGTCTGACGATCCTCCTTGCGCAGCCCCATACGCATTCTCACTTCCCGGTCTTCGGTGTGGAACGGGGTCAGGTCCGCGCCGCGCATGACCGAGCCGAGCGTGCGTGCGACATCGCTCCCCTCAATGCCGTACTGCTGAGCGCGCACGCGGTCCACGTAGAGGTGCAGTTCGTCGTTGCCCGCTTCCATGTCGGAGTTGACCTGGGTGACCTCCGGGATGAGGCGCAGCCTGCGCTCCACCTCGCTCGCAAGCCGGATGAGCGTCCGCGTATCGTCGCCGAAGAGCGTCACTGAGGTGCGTTGTGTGTCGTCCTGCCGCTTCTCAATGTTCAGCCTGACCCCGGCAAAGCGGGGGGCGTTCTTGCGAAGGTCGTCGTAAATCTCGTCTTCGGAGAGCAAGAGTTTGACCGGCAATCCGAGCTTCTTCCTAATCCCATCGTAGGCGACGGCATACCAGGGGTGGCGGTCGCGCTCAAGCGTTGCCCAGAAATAGCCGTTGCCGCGGCCATAGGCAATATGCAGAGAGGTCACTCCGTACTTCGCACGGTTGCTATCCATGAACGCCTCGTACTGGGTCATGATGCTGTCGGTTTGCTCAAGGCTGTAGTAATCCGGCATGTCGAAGTTGACGTAAACCCCCCGTTCGGTGCTCCCCTCTAGGCCGCTCGACTTGGGCATCTTGTTCATGGGTATCTTTATCGTGGCGAAGAGCGCGAGCGCGATCATCACCGTCTCCAGCCGGTGGCTCATCACCCAGCCAAGGCCCCGGCTGTAGGTTCTTGACGCCCAGCGTATGGACCTCGGCTCCTGCGGCGGCTTCTTGCTCATGACCTTGCTCGTGATGAGGGGGATGAACAGGAGCGCAACCAACAGGGAGCCGAGCAGCGCGAAGATCACCGGCATGCCGACGCGGGACATGAGCCACGCAAGCTCGACATCGCCGGTCATGAAGATGAGCGGCAGGAAGACGACCACCGTAGTCAACGTGGAGATGGTGATCGCCAGCCCGACCTCGCTTGCGCCGTGCAGGCTCGCGTGGAAAATGTCCTCCCCGGCGACGCGCCGCGTGTAGATGGCCTCCGTGACCACGATTGAGTTATCCACCACCATCCCAAAGCCGAGGATAAGGCCGGTCATGGTGACCGTGTTGAGCGACCAACCCATGAAATAGATCACGGTGAGCGACATCATGATCGAAAGCGGGATCGCCGTCGTGATGACGAGCGTCATCTGGTAGCGCCGCAGGAAGAAGAAGAGCACCACTACGGCGAAGAGACCGCCCCACAGCCCGGCGGAACGCATCTGGTCAATGGAGTCGAGGATGAAGTCCGCCTGATTGAACGACACGCGGACCTGGAAATCGGCCAGTTGCGGCCTCTTGAGGATGTCATTCTCCAGCGCATCAAGGACGCGGTTCGTCACCTCGATGGTGTTCGCCGCCGATTCCTTGCTGATCTCAAGCCCGAACGACGGGCTGCCATTGAACCGGTGAAGCCAACTACGTTCGCCCGGACCGTACCTCACCTCCGCGATGTCGCTCAGCGTCAGCCCCGGAGAACCTTCGATGGGCAGCGTGCGAATCTGATCAAGGGAAGTAAACCGCGAGTCCGACCGCACATAGAGCTTCTGCGCTCCCTGCCGCACCGTGCCACTGCTCAGGGAGAAGTTATCCTCCTGCAACTGGCGGAACAGCTTGGCAGCGTTCACCTTGTGCGCGTTGATCCGCTCCTGCACCAGGTTGATCTCAATGCTGGACTCCTCAGTGCCCCACGTCTCGATCTTGGCCACACCGTCAAGCCGCTCAAGCGGCCGCCTGATCTGCTCCTCGACGAGCGTGTGAAGGTCAGCGTGCGGCCTCGCGACCATGAAGCGCATGTAGACGATGGGTATCTCGTCCAGGCCGTACTTGTAGATGTAGACTCGCCGCACCTCGTCGGGCAACTCCAGGAGGAGACGGTCGGCCCGGTCGCGCAACTGGTTGTATGCTTCGGCCATGTCCGCATTCTGATTAAACCTGATCCACCCCCAACATCCGCCTGAGCTGCTATTCGTATAGATCTCCTTGATGCCGCTCATCGTCCGCAGGACACCTTCGAGGGGGAGGGTGATCTGCTGCTCGACCTCCGCGGGGTTGGCGCTGCCGTATGGCACGTACATGGAGAGATACGGAGGGGTGTATCCGCCCGGCAGCAGGTCAACGGGGATTCGCGTGTAGGCGATGTAGCCCACGACAAGTAGCGCGATGAAGACCATAGTGACCGTGACCGGCCTTCTCAGGGAAAGTCGCGGCAGTAAGCTCTCGCGGACGTGGTGCAGGGGGGACATCGCGTTCCCTACCTCTTGAAGCGACGCACACCGCACTCGTGGTCATCAACAAAATACCTTGGCAGTCACCGCGTGAGACAGCTCGCGTGAGCGAGCTTCGCTCTTCCGTAGCCCCCGGATTTATCCGGAGGGCGGCAGGACCGTGCGTGACGCCCTCCGACT
>Ga0172365_10004404_pt1 | contig 10408 bp, 8 predicted proteins | sample LakKivSesite48cm_FD_114535 | JGI IMG/M metagenome (GOLD analysis project Ga0172365, IMG submission 114535) | Sediment microbial communities from Lake Kivu, Rwanda - Sediment site 48cm | ecosystem: Environmental > Aquatic > Freshwater > Lake > Sediment | place: Rwanda: Western Province, Lake Kivu... | reverse complement strand
GTTGTGTCAGGAAGTCGGGATAGAACAGTGAAGGTGTGGCGGCTTTCTGACGGCGCGCTCGTGCGCACGCTCATGGGGCACACCGATTGGGTCGAGTCCGTCGCGGTGAGTCCGGACGCTCAGTACGTTGTGTCAGGAAGTTGGGATAGAACAGTGAAGGTGTGGCGGCTTTCTGACGGCGCGCTCGTGCGCACGCTCACCGGGCACACGAGCTGGGTCTGGTCCGTCGCGGTGAGTCCAGACGGGCAGTACATCGTGTCGGGAAGTGGTGACGGGACGGTGAAGGTGTGGCGGCTTTCCGACGGCGCGCTCGTGCGCACGCTCACCGGGCATACGAGTTCGGTCAGGTCCGTCGCGGTGAGTCCCCCGTCCCCTGGGGGGACGCAGTACGTCGTGTCGGGAAGTGATGACAATACGGTGAAGGTGTGGCGGCTTTCCGATGGCGCGCTCGTGCGCACGCTCACCGGGCACACGAGTTTCGTCTATTCCGTCGCGGTGAGTCCCTTGTCCCCTGGGGGGACGCAGTACGTCGTGTCGGGAAGTTGGGACCACACGGTGAAGGTGTGGCGGCTGGCCGACGGCACTGAGGTACGTACACTGACGCACGCGTCTTATGTCAATTCCATCGCAGTGAGTCCGGATGGGCAGTACGTCGTGTCGGGTACTAGCGATGTAGAGGTGTGGCGGCTCTCCGACGGTACGCTCGTGCGCACGCTCACCGAGGCGGGTTCCGTCCATTGCGTCGCGGTGAGTCCGGACGGTCAGTACGTCGTATCGGGAAGTTGGGACGATACGGTGAAGGTGTGGCGTGCGCAGCAGTAGCTGCGGGCGCAACGGTAGGATGTGGGTCGGCGGTCCGGGATGTGCTTCGTGAGCGCTCATAAAGGTCATTATCGTGATTCGTCGCGATTTTTTCGTGAGCGGCTACACCGATCTCTTGACGGGGCGCACCGAATGGCGTATAGTTAATACCGTAACAATGCGGGTAAGGCGTCCTGCGCCGCAGAGAGGACGAATTCGGACGAGGTGAATCAGATGCCCAGCTTGACCCAGATTCAGCGCGCTATCCTCCAGTACCTCGCGGACTTTCAGAGCCGCGAAGGGCGGTCGCCCACCGGTACCGAGGTCCAACAACATTTCGGGTATGCTCACCACAGCACCGCACGGCAGCACCTGCAAGCGCTGGAGAGGAAGCGGTTCATCGAGCTTGCTCGCGGCGGGCACGGGGTTCCGTACCACATCCGCCTCCTGCCGCCCGCCTTCAGCATGGTGGATACGCTGCGCCTGCCCGTGCTCGGCGCGATTGCCGCAGGCTCCCCGCAGGAGGCCATCGAGCACGCCGATACGTGGGTGGAGCGATTGCACGACCTGCTCTCGATACGCCCCGGCGATTTCCTCCTGAAGGTGCGGGGGGATTCGATGATCGGCGAAGGGATATTCCCCGGCGACCTCGTGTTGATCCGCCCTCAGCAGACGGTTGAGCCGGGCGAGATCGCCGCCGTCATGGTGGGCACGGACGAGGCGACGCTCAAACGCTTCTATCCGGAGCCGCCTTCCCACGTGCGGCTCGTGCCCTCCAACCCGACCATGCGCGACATGGTGGTCGCGGCTGATGAGGTCCGCGTGCTCGGCAAGTATCAGGGGCTGATCAGACCGGCCTCCCATCGTCCACGTTCGTAAGGTGCTGCTTCCTGCACGGCTACGGAGGGTGCACATGCTCGTATCGGCTCGAATCTCTCAGGGACAGGCGGAAGTCTCTTTCGTCAGGCGGCGGCTGGTGGTGATGGACGTGGATAGGCTCTATCGGGACATCCTGCATCTCTTGGAGCGCGAAGACGTGAGGTCCGTCGTGCTCGACCTCAAGAGCATTGATCTGGTGGACAACTCCTTCGTCAACATGCTGCGCTCCCTCGCGCTGGAGGCGCGGCGGCTCCGTCGGCGGCTGCGCCTCTCCCACGCGCCGACCGCCCTGCGCTATCTCCTCTCTTCCTCCAGCCATCGCCTTGCCTGGGCGGCGGGCCTCATCCCGCCCGACGCATCGTCCCCCATCGGGCATCTGCTCGCAAGGTCGCAGGAAACGACGTAGCGACCTGCGATTGTTCCTCGCCTTCCTTTCGCCTGTTCACCAGGAATGGACGCCGTGCCCGGCGCCGGGGAACCAGATCGCGTCCACCACGAACGAGAACGCGACCCCCAGCGCGTAGCCTCCTGCCAATCCGAGGAAGAACGGCTTGCTGCGGTGGTATAGGGTCACTCCTCCGACGTGCAGGACGATGGTCTTGACAGCCCACGCCACGAATATCATGAGCTCCGATTGAAGCGTCGGGTACGTCGTGGCAATGGTCAATCCGATAGGCGAGAGCGGCCACCAGGGGAAGCGATGCCGGAGGTAGGTCAGGAGCATCATCGCCGCGCCGCCGATGCCGAAGAACCGCCAGCGATCCCATGCGACGGGCAAGGGGTTGGTGAGGTACTTCTCGGTGATGGCGAACATGTGCCTGCTCGCTGCGGAGAAGGGATAATCCCGGAAGTTGTAGGCCCCCATGGTGTAACCGAGATAGAGAGTGAGCACAAGGCACACTGCGATGCCGATCACCATGGCCGCGACGACCGCCGTAGCCATCCTCCGCGCCGAAGGCACTTCCGACGCCAGCCGGGAGGCGTGCATGAAGGGCGTCATGAACAGGCCCTTGCCCTGGCTGATGAAGGCATAGGAAAAGGTGAGCATCGTGATCGAATCGCCCGAATAGTTGGCCGTGCCGAGGCCGTACGCGGTGAAGCTCTGTGCCGTGAGCGGCCCGCGCACGTACGGCAAGCCCGTCTCGCTCACGATGCGCGCCACGCCGACGAAGATCACGAGCGTCGCCGCCGTCCAGACGAGCGCCATCGTCCAGGCCATCCCTGCCGCATGAAGCCAGGCAGGGATGTAGCCAAGCGCCGCAAGGCCCGCGAACACGGCTACGCGGAAGCTCAGCAGCTCTCGCGGATCGTCGTCCTCAGGGCCGCCGTGCCATGCCGCGTGCCAGACCTTGCGCAGGTGCGCCCGCGCCGTCCAGAGACCCCACAGCACGAGCACCGTGAGCGCGCCGAACCCTTCCCACGACGCCATCGGGTCAATCGAGGACCAGTCGTCGCCGAGCACGCCCACCGTGTAGCCGATGCGGTTGAAGATCATGTGCTGCGTGCCGACGATGAGGAAGAAGACCCACAGGCTGAAGAGCACGTCGGTATTGGCGAAGTAGCACAGGCCGAGCGTGAGGAAGTTGAACCGCAGCGCAAACCACGCGAAGCCCCGAAAAAGCGAGAGCGAACCCCGGTTGAGCGAGATCACCGGCCAGCCGGGCGAGAAGAAGCCGAGCGTGTTCCACGCGAGGATGCCGAACGGCACCGCAAAGCCGACCCAGAACAGGCGGCTGCGGAAGATCGCGGGCAGGCGTTCGCCGGGTTTCTCCGTCCGCGCAATGGCGATGCCCACCTCCGCGATGGGGAAGACCAATCGCTCGTGCTCTACCCAGGGCTTCCTGAGCACGGCGGCGATGCAGAGGGAAAGCAACACAATCGCCGCGACGAGGCTTGCCCACCAGACGAGCGGCACGATCCAGACGTGCCAGGGCGCAACGGCTCCGGGCGGGAGGCCGTTGTAGAACCATTCGATGGCACGCCCGGTGTCGCGTGGCACAAACCACGAGGGGATGCTCGGATGGAAAAGCTCCGCCCAACGGTTCTCCGGCGTGGCGAAGTAGTACGGCGTCGCCATCACGCCGAGCCAGAAACCCATAAGCCCGCTCGTCGGCACCGCCGTGGCGACAAGCCCCATGGCGAGCACCGTCGCCATCTCTCCTTCCTGGAACCGCGCCCACCGGGCAAGCACTACAACGATGAGATAGACCCCCAGGAGCGCGACGGGGAAGTGGGAGAGGTTCATCCGCGAGGCGTGGACGACGTATTCGGCGTAGGTGATCCACACGTTGACGAGGACGGCCATTGCCAGACCGAGCAGAAGAGCGCGAAGGGTGACGCCGGAACGTGAGCTTGGGAGCATTTGGAGCATCCAATCAGGCAGAGGTTGCTCGTTCGATGCCCCGTGCGACGTTCACGAGCGCGAGCATCGCAAGGCCAAAGACGAAAAAGACGATGAGCGCGAGGATGCCGAGCCTCATGCTGCCGGTGAGGTCCCGCGCAAGCCCGAAGACGAGCGGCCCGAAGAACGACGAGAACCGGCTGCTCACCGCGAGAAACCCGTAGAACTCCGCCGCCTGCACGGGAGGTATCATCGCCCCGTAGAGCGACCGGCTGATGGCCTGACTGCCTCCCAAGACGACCCCCACGAGCGCACCGAGCACCCAGAACTCGGCTGCGTCGGTCATCCGCCATGCGTAGAGCACCACGCCGGACCAGATCACCAGGCTCAGCATGAGCGCCCGCTTCGCCCCCCAGGCTTCGGCAAGCTTCCCGAACAGGAGCGACCCCGGCACGCCAATGGCCTGAATGAGCACGAGCACGCCCATGAGCGTGCTGTTGTCGAGCGCAAGCGTCTCCTTGCCGTAGGGGATCGCCATGACGATCACCGTCTGGATGCCGTCGTTGAAGACGAGAAACGCAAGGAGGAACACGACGAGGTCGCGGTATCCGAGAAGCTGCCGGAGGGTCCGCCACGTGCGCCGTAGGCCGATGGCGACGTACCCGCCCGGCGGCCTGACCCCGGTGAAGGGCCGCTCCCGCACCCAGAACATCGTCGGCAGCGCGAAGACTGCCCACCAGATGCCGACGGTGAGAAAGCAGACCCGCGCCGCCCATTCCACCGACGGGATGCCGAACCAGCCAGGGCGTGAGATCATGACCAGGTTCGCCACGAGCAGCGCACCGCCGCCCACGTAGCCGAAGGCGAACCCCTTCCCCGACACCCAGTCTATCTTCCCCGGAGGCGCGACATCAACGAGGAGGGCGTTGTAGAAGATGCTCCCACCGACGGAGCCGATATTGGCGACGCAAAAGAGCACCGATGCGAGGAGGTACTCGCCCTGGCCGACGAGCACGAGGAGCGCGCTGAAGAGCGCGCCGACATAGCCAAATGCGCCGAGGAAGCGCTTCCGTGCGCCGCTATAGTCGGCAATTGCGCCCAGCACGGGAGAGGGCAGGCCGACGAGCATGGTCGAGACGCTGATGGTATAGGCCCAGAGGCTGCTTGCGGCGGTGGTGATCCGCCAGGGACCGACCTTCAGGATGATGTCGCCCGCCGGAGCGATGGTGAGGTAGTAAATCGGCAGCACCGCGACAAGGATTGACGTGGCGAACGACGATTCGGCGAAGTCGTAGAAGACCCATCCCCATACCTCTCGTGCAGAGGTGGGATATTCTGCTGCGGCAACGCCCGAAACGCTCGCGCTCGAACGGTCCTGCGCCACGAGGGTCTCCTTTTCCTCGGTCCATGAAGAATGGAAGATACGAAAATGCCCTGGCGGACATCCCGGAGTACTCCGACGAAGAGGTCTCCAACGCGGTTGCCGCACTCCTGGCCTCGTTGTGCGAATGGCCATTCAGTACCCTCCATAACCTGTTCACGGACGTTCTCCCCTGGTATATTTACTACCTATTTTGCCCGCACTCATCTTTTCATGTCGAGCGAGCGGTCGCCCGGTGGCGGTGCTCGTTGAAGGAGTATCGAATGCGCGATCTGCGTTCAGCCGATCTTGAGGTCTGGACCCTCATCCGGCAGGAAGAGCGTCGGCAGGCCGAGAAGATCAGGCTGATTCCATCGGAAAACTACGTGTCACACGCGGTGATGGAGGCGACCGGATCGGTCTTCACCAACAAATACTCCGAAGGATACCCCGGGCGCCGCTACTACGAAGGCCAGCAGGTGGTTGACGCGCTTGAAGAGTTGGCGCAAGCGCGTGCCAGGTCGTTGTTCGGCGTCAAGTACGTCAACGTGCAGCCGTATTCCGGCTCCCCCGCCAACCTTGCCGTCTGCTTCGCGCTCCTCGACCCCGGCGATGCCCTCATGGGGCTTGACCTCACCCACGGGGGCCACCTCACGCACGGCTGGAAGGTGAACTTCTCCGCGAAGTACTACCGCTCCGTGCCTTACCGGCTGAATACTGCGACTGGGCTTATTGACTACGACGCGCTCGAAGAGACGGCCCGGCGCGAGAGGCCGAAGCTCATCATCTGCGGCGCGACCGCCTATCCGCGCACGATAGACTTCGCGCGCGTGGCCGCAATCGCACGGGAGGTCGGAGCGTATTCCCTCGCTGACATCGCGCACATCGCCGGGCTGATCGCCGGAGGGGTGCACCCCTCGCCCGCAGGCATCGTGGACGTGATCACCACGACGACGCACAAATCGCTCAGAGGGCCGCGTGGAGCGATGATCATGACCGACTCCGAAGAGATCGCAAAGAAGGTGGATCGTGCGATCATCCCCGGCTTGCAGGGTGGGCCGCACGACCACACGACGGCTGCCATCGCCGTCGCCCTGCGCGAGGCGAGCACGCCGGAGTTCAAAGCGTACGCGCGCCAGATCGTCGCAAACGCGAAGGCATTTGCGGAGGAGCTTCTCTCCCTGGGCTATGCCCTCGTCTCAGGCGGTACGGACACCCATCTCATGGTGATTGACCTCACGAACAAGGGGGTCTCCGGCAAGGCTGCCGCACGTGCGCTCGACCTCGGCGGCATCGAGACGAACTACAACACCATTCCCGACGACCCCCGCAAGGCCAACGACCCCTCCGGCCTCCGCATCGGCACTCCGGCGGTCACCTCACGCGGCATGAGAGAGGACGAAATGCGCCGGATCGCCCGGTGGATGGACCGGATCATCGCGCACCTCGACGACGAGGCCGTCCTCGAGAAGACGCGCCTGGAAGTGGCCGAGCTTTGCCGGAGTTTCCCCGCGCCGGGGTTGCCGGGGTCGGAGGTGTAGGGGGAACGGGAAGAGGCTCCTTGCCGACTCGATGAGTTCGTTGTAATGCACACGATGCCCACATACGACGCCGATCAGGCGCTCGAGACGTGCATGGCCAAACGCCGCAACCTGGAGCAGATTTTCCAGGCGATCACGGACGGCATCATCGCGGTGAACGAGCGGCGTCGGATATTCCATCTCAACCCGGCGGCTGAGCACCTCCTCGGCGCGAAATCCGCCGACCTGCTCGGCAGCGACATTGACGGACATCTGACCGCGCTCGCCGGGAAGCGCGTGAACATCGCCGACCGCGCGCTCGCAGGCGGGGAGCCAATTGGCCCGGAGGCGCTGCACCTGCGCGGCCCACGCGGTGCGGTACGTCGGCTCTCGGTGAACGTGAGCCTGCTCAACGACGACGGAGAGACGCGGGGCGCGGTGCTCGTCCTTCACGACGAGACCGAGGTGCAACGGCTCCGTGCGGACCTGAAGCAGGCACGTGGGCTGGGCAACATCGTCGGGGCAAGCCAGCCCATGCGCCGCGTCTTCGACCTCATCCGCGAGGTGGCGCGCACCGACGCGACGGTGCTCATCGAGGGCGAAACCGGCACGGGCAAGGAACTCGTCGCCAACGCGATCCATCAACTGAGCACGCGGGCAAGCGGGCCGATGGTGACGGTGAACTGCGCCGCGCTTCCGGAAGGTCTGCTCGAAAGCGAGCTATTCGGGCACGTCAAGGGTTCGTTCACCGGAGCCATCACCGACCGGGTGGGCCGGTTTGAGATGACCGACGGGGGGACGCTCTTTCTCGACGAGGTGGCCGACATCCCGCCGACGGTGCAGGTGAAGCTCCTGCGCGTGCTTCAAGAGCGCACCTTCGAGCGCGTCGGCGACGGCAAACCCCGCAGCGCGGACGTGCGCCTCATCTCCGCGACGAACACGAACCTGCGCGAGAAAGTCGCGCGCGGGAGCTTCCGCGAAGACCTCTACTATCGGCTCAACGTGTTCCCCATTCGCCTGCCGCCGCTCCGCGAACGGACGGACGATCTGCCACTCCTCGTGCACAGCATCCTGAGCCGCCTCGCGCAGAAGGACCGCAGGCCGGTTCCCGCCCTCGCCGAGGACACCCTCCTCGTGCTGAAGAATCACCCATGGCCGGGCAACGTGAGGGAGCTTCAGGCCGCGATGGAATACGCCCTCATCAGGAGCCATGGCGAACTCATCGAGCCGGAGCACCTGCCCGCGCACCTCCTCCATCCCTCCCCCGCGACGCCCGCGAAGGAATGCGTGCTCACGCCGGAGACCGTCCGCCTGGCCCTGGAGCGCCACGACGGCAACCGCACCCGCGCCGCCGCAAGCCTCGGCATCAGCCGCGTGACGCTCTGGCGGAAGATGAAAGAGTGGGGCATTGCCTGACGCGCAGCGCATTGCCCCGAAGGGTATGTCGCACAGAATCGCGGCATCTAGGCAGACAGGAATGTCTTGGGCAGGCAAGAATGCCTGCCTTCACCGACAAAGCCCCATTCAAGGGTGAGACAGGCATTCCTGCCTGTCATCGTCGAATCAGGCGCTATGCGGCGCGGTCCTTGCTTCTCGCCTGGCTCCTGCGCTCCAGCCGTTGGCGGAGCCACTTCGTGAGCATCGGATAGACCCAGAGCACCACGCCGGTCAACGTCACGAGCGCAAGCGCCACGCCGACGACATCACTGTAGAGGTAGGCGTACTTCGAGAAGAACATCCTCCCGGTGTGCAGGTCCCAGAGGTCGTTATAGGCGTGGCCGCGCACGTGCACGACCACGATCCCACTGATCGCCATAAGCACCATGGAGACGACGCCGATCACCCCGACCCAGATGTGCAGCTTCCGGTTCCAGCGCATCGCCACCTTTGCCCCCGTCTTGTCTCCGAGCAGATAGTCGTACACCGCAAGGCGGGAAAGCGATTCCTGCAACGCGGCGTGCCGCCGGGCAAGCTCCTCTTTTCTCAGCACGAGGTCCAACAGGTCGCTGATCTGCTCCACGAGTTCCTTGAGAAACGCCTCGTCCTCGTCGGTGAACTGTTTGTCGCCGGTCATCTTGTTCGGGGCCTGCACCGAGCCGATGCACTGGCCGCGCTGGTTGATGATGGGGAGGCTGAGGAGGCTCTGCGTGCGGTAGCCGGTGCGCCGGTCTATCTCCGGGTTGAAGCGCGGGTCGGCGTAGGCGTCGGCGAGCCGCAGAGGTTCGCGGGTATGGAACACGTGCCCGGCGATGCCCTGCCTGGAAGGGATGCGAATCTCGCCGGGGCCGAGTCCGGTGGCGATGTAGCTGTACAGTTCGTCCGTGTCGGAATCGTGGAAGAAGACGGTAAACCGCTCCGCCTCCAGATAGCCTCGCACTTCGTCGTTGATCCGTTCGATCAGCTTGGCCCGGTTGGTCTCGACGTTCATCAGCTTGCTGACCTTGAGGAAGGCCCGCAGCCGACGAATTTCCGCATCCCGTTCCGCCAGTTGCTCCGCGTGTGTGCTCACCCTATCCCCATCCTGATGCGCCTATTGGCCTGCGCTATGTCCGGCCTGCCGAGGTGGTCTTCGGCGGAGCGGCCTTGGTGGTGTCAATCATGATCTCAGGATGTTCGCTGAGCACCCAGTCGCGGACGAGCTTGATCTCGTCGAACTTGAGCTGGAATTCCGGTTTCTGGTGTTCGACGATGGCGCTGTCGCCCATGAGCATGTTGTACACGGCAACGTCGTCGAAGAGGAATTCGCTGTTGATCAGGGGCAGGAGGTATTTGGGGTTGGTCAGGTCGAGGTTCTTCTTCGCGTCGGGAGGCGTGTGGCACTTGACGCATCGCAGGTCGAGCACTTCCTGAATCCGGCGTTCCTGCGGAGTCATCGCGGCCAGTTGCGCCTTGCGCTCCGCATCCGATCCGCCGCACGCCGAGAGGAATAGGCCCATCCCCACCACCAGTATCATGAGGACATTCGTTCGCATTGAGGAATCTCCTTCCCACGTTCGTCCCTGTGAAGGGCCCTTACGGTCATCTATCAGCCACGAAAACATCCGGCTTTCGGCCAGATTGACAAATATATACCCCATCGCAAGACATGCCAACGAGCTATTGGAGTGTCAAGAGAGAGGGAGTATGGCTCTGCTTGGGGCAGACAGGAATGTCTGCCCCCACCAGCAAAAACCTCATCCAAGGGTGGGGCAGGCATTCCTGCCTGCCAAGAATGAGTCCGTCACGACAATTTTCCCAACACGAGCGCAGATGTACCCATCCGCTTCTATGGCGCTTATCGTGATCATCACCTTGGATTTGGAGGGATGGTCAGCAACCTCGAACGCCGCCTCACGAGGACGCGGCGTATGTTCGCGCCCGGCAAGCGATCACTGTTGACGGACCGCACGGCGTCGCCGTATCATTGGGCCGACCGCGTGCCGCACGCCGATGCACTTGGGGACCCCATCACCTCAGAGACACCCATGATCGTATTGGGCATAGACACCGCGACTCCGGGGCTTGGGG
>Ga0172365_10004402_pt1 | contig 10410 bp, 11 predicted proteins | sample LakKivSesite48cm_FD_114535 | JGI IMG/M metagenome (GOLD analysis project Ga0172365, IMG submission 114535) | Sediment microbial communities from Lake Kivu, Rwanda - Sediment site 48cm | ecosystem: Environmental > Aquatic > Freshwater > Lake > Sediment | place: Rwanda: Western Province, Lake... | reverse complement strand
TTAATAATAGTGGAATTTGGAGAAGCTCCCCCTTGTCCAATCAACGAAGAAGAACAAAGTATGACATTTACGCAGACATAATCGAGATAGTCGCCAGAAAAGGCCTCTGCTCACTGACAAGAGTTTCCTATGGAGCCAACATGCCTGTAGATCGAACGAAGAAAGAATTAAATTTTCTCGTTGCACATGGTTTTATAAACGAAGTCACCTTAGAAGATTCAAAAAAATACAGAGCCACAAAATGGGGATTAGAATACTTGGAAACATTCAAACGCATGCGAAAGTTCTTCGCAGCACTAGAAGAATAGAAAAACAGTCACAATTTGTAACTACAAAACGTGTTCTCATCATGTGCGTCGGCTTTTAAGGGATCCAAGGGGCTATTCCTTCTCATTGAAAAAAGATGAGGTGGTAAGAATGGCACGTCAAATTAAAAGTGAACCATGCTGGAAACAGGAAGAAAAGCGGAATATCACATCTAGGACGAGCCTCTTCAGCATCGTTAAAAATGTCTTTAGGCCAAATCATTCAAAATCGGCTGAGAACATTCTATCATATATAAGAGCTGGAAAGGCTGAAAATTCTGAGGTAATAGCTATCCAAACAAAAGTTGAAGCGGCAGAAGCTCAGCTTAGAAGAGTACAAATGGTTCGGTAAAACAGTACTAGTCACTAGATGTGAGTCCCCCTTTTAAAGACACAGCAACATGATCTAACACAGAGGATTGAAAAGTGAACAACAAGATATCTGTCCCTCCAAGAAGCACAGTAACATTAGACATTGTAGATGGAGACTTGGAAATACTCAAGCACGCGACGGTGAAAGGAACAGAAGCAAACGCCACATTGAGGGTTTCAGGCACGGTTTACTGCGAAGGAGACAACACTTTTGAATGCAGCCTGTCAGCAGAAAGCCTCAAGGCGGAAGACACCGTGACAGTACACGGAGACTTAGAGATACAGAATGATGTTGAAGTTGAAGAAGGCAGCCTAGAAGTTTATGGAAAAATGACGGCTAAAAGCGTCGATGTGGACGACACATTGTGCGTAAGCAAGGACCTCATCGCTGATGATGTTGAGGTCGGAGGAAACCTGAAAGTTGATGGAAACGTAAAGGCTAAGGACTTAGAACTCTGCGGAACCTTCGAATCAAAAGGAGATGTAACAGCCGAAAACATTGAGACATGCGGAAGCCTCTCAATCGAATCTAAAGCTGATATAAAAAACCTAGAAGTCGGAGGAAGAGCTAAAGTCTCAGGCGGAACAATCCATGAAATAGACGTAGGCGGAACCTTCGAATCAAGCGCGGCACTAGAATTTGAAAGAATTGACGTAGGCGGAATTGTGAAGCTTACTGGCAGAAACAAAGGCGAGAAAATAGAAGTTGGCGGCTCATTCAGGGTTGAGGGCGACTTAGAGTTCGAAGAGATTGACGTGGGCGGCAGAGTGGAGATAACAGGGTTAGCCCGAGGTTGTGAGATGGAGGTAGGAGGCAGAGTAGACATCGGCGGATCTCTAGAGCTTTCGGGAACCCTAGAGGTAGGAGGCAGAGCGGATGTGAGCGGAGAGGTTACAGTGAAAAACATTGAAATCGGCGGCGCGTTGCATGCAAGAAAAGCTACAGCAAAAGAACGGGTAGAAGTCGGTGGCTCAATAGCCACTCGTGAAGGCGTCAACGCCCGCTTCGTCGAAATCGCCAAAAGAGGCGAAGTCGACGGGCCTATAAATGCAGAAGAAGTCATCATTGGCAAAGATGCACGTGCTGGAACTATTTATGGAAGAGAGATCCTGCTGAGAACCGGGGCAAATGCGGAAAACCTTTACGGTGAAAACATCACCATCGAATCTCATTGCCGTGTAAACGGTGAAATACATTACACTAATCGTTTGAGACTAGAAGAGTCTGCTTCGTTGGCTAAAGCACCGCAAAAAGTGGAAAAACTCCCCTTCTAGAAAGGGGCCCAATCAGGTTTTCTTAGGCGCAGCCAAGTCGGCTATGTCCACGCTGTGCTCGTATATTTGCCTCAAAAAAGAGGCTACCGCCAAGATCTGCGGTACAACATCAAGTGATTGAGCCCTAGCGACTTCCTCAATGTCAGTGAATCCTTTTTCAATCTTGTCTCGCATGCTCTTCACCTTCTCTGCCAAAATCATATCACCGATCAGAAAAGCCGTTAAAGCGTTTTCATGAGCCTCGAAGCAAATCATGTGAAAACTCGTAAACAGCTTTCTAAGATCTTGCTCCAGTCTTGTGCCCTTCAATTCAACCGTCTTTAGAGCCACTCGCACGCAGTCATCTCCAATGCCTTCCACAAGGCTTGCGACTAAGCGGTAATCGAGGCATTCAATCGGACTAACCCCCAGTTTTTCACTTAAACTTGGATTCTGAATTATCGTGCGCAAGATGCGGACAAGAAGGAAGTAAAGCCTGTTGCCTTCATCGTCACGTGCCATAACGCTTCTGGCCAGCTGCACATCCCCGTCAACGAAAGCGTTGGCAACATCACGGTGCATGCCAGCAGCAATAGCATATCCCCGACGAAGGATCTTTTCAGGCGGAAACCCTGAAGGCTCCAACAAACACTGCAAAACAATGCCTGAATAATCCTCCTCAACAATCTCCAGTCCAATCAAACGGCTAACAGTATTCTTAACAGTGTCCCGCGCCTCAAAACTAATACGCTCCTTCCCCTCAACACGTATAATGTCAAAACCAAGCAGGTAATTCCCTATGATCTCACGACCCAAATACGGCCCAGGCTTCAACGTAACAGCCCGAGGAGAAGGCTCAGCACCATGCTTCGCATCGACGAGAAGCTTCCCCTCACCGGTCTCGATCAAAGACAAAAGCGACCCTTTTTCCAAACCATACCGCTCAGCCCAAGATTTCGGCAAACAAACAAAGAATGTTCCACCCGGAGTTTGCTGCACTTTGCGCAACTCACTCACTCACATCACCACCTAACCACACGATATGGGAAGACTAAGACATCTAAACAAAAATCCTGCATATAAACTGAGGCGCTGGTGTTTGAACTGAAGAGCCAAGTTGTAATCGGTATAGACCTAGCCGGAAAACCGGAAAACCCGACCGGACTAGCGATACTAAGAGGTAAGGCAATAAAGGCACGTCTAATCTATGGGGACCCCGAGATTTTGGAAACCATCACAACTAACATGCCAACACTCACAGCAATTGATGCGCCTCTCAGCCTGCCAAGAAGAGGAATCCTCAGAAGAGCTGAGAGAGAAATGATAAAGAAAGGCTACAGAATTTTCCCGCCGAAGCTTCCAGCAATGGAGAAACTCGCAATTCGCGCCATGAGACTAAACACGTTAATAACAGAAAAGGGATACAAAACAATAGAAGTGCACCCCACTTCAACGCGTAAAGCCTTAAACATGCCAACTAGGGACTGGAACAGAATTCAAAAAATCCTAGCAAGCGTGGGGCTAAGAGGAGACCTTGAAGTTCGCACTCAATCACCCCATGAAATCGACGCCGTGGTAGCCGCCTTGACAGCACATCTCTATCTGCAAGGTCAAACAGAATCAATGGGAAATGAAGACGAAGGCCATATAATAATCGCAAGGAAGCAAGATTGGAGAAATCTCAAAATATGAGCAACGAGGAAAAACTGCAAAAAGCCGTAGAACTGACAATAGCAGCAGGATACCAGCTCAACAAAGAAGCCTTCGAATTTCTAAGCCTAGTGGCCACCACGCAAGACCCAGCTGAAATCATGGCTAAAGTCATTCACCAAATAGAAAGTCTCGAAGAAAAACCATTCTTCATCGAAAGAAGCTTTTTAGAACAACTATTGAAGACGGCAGAACCATCAAAAGAAATAACTACCCGGCCATTGGAGGAGTCCCTTCAACCGTCACCAGAATACCAAACGCCGCAGGTGACTGAGGGGAAAATTCCTTTCCATCCTTTCGCAAAAGAGATTGACGCAAGTATTAACATAATTGAAGATCCAGGTACCAAATTAAGCTCAAGCGGAACAATCGACGATTATTTGGAGTATTTCCAAGACAGATTCAAGCGAATGGAAAGACTGCTGAGGCAAAGGATAGACGTAAAGAGTGCAGCATCAATTCTGGATGCTCTAAGGGCTCAAGCGAACACAAGGCTCAAAATAATTGGGATGCTAGCAGAGAAAAGAGAATCGAAACAGAAGACGATACTGACCGTTGAAGATTTGAGAGCGAGCGCCACAGTGCTTGTGCCACAGAATGCCTCTCAGGAGCTTCAAAAAAAGCCACAACTGCTTATGCTCGACCAAGTTGTCTGCCTGAGCGTTGTAAAAACAAGAAGCAACCTACTAATTGCCGAAGACATCATCCTACCTGACATAGCCCAGAGGCCCCAACATAAAGCCCAGGAACCAGTTTACGCAGCGCTCACTTCAGACATGCATGTAGGGAGCACAAAATTTACGAGAGAGGCCTTTAGCCGATTTATTTTATGGCTTAACGGCAAATATGGGAACGAGAAGATGAGAGAAATCGCCGGCCACATCAAATACGTCTTAATAGCGGGGGACATCGTTGACGGCGTAGGAGTCTATCCTAATCAGCTAAAGGAGCTGGCAGTTAAGGACGTACATAAGCAGTACAGGCTTGCCGCAAAGTATCTCGAACAAATCCCAGATTACATAGAAGTGATCATTATACCTGGAAACCATGACGCCCCCAGAAAAGCCTTGCCTCAACCACCAATAGCAAGCACCTTCCTTGAAACGCTCCAGGAATCAAGAAAGATCTATTCTTTGGGAGACCCGTGCCAACTCAGCCTTCACAGTGTAGAAATATTGATGTACCACGGCCGAAGCTTGGACGACATAATCTCAACCGTCCCAGAGATGACCCACAGTCACCCGGAAAAAGCAATGAGACTGCTGTTACAGAGCCGGCATCTAGCACCATTATACGGTGGGAAGACACCTTTATCGCCGGAAGATAGGGACTTCCTTGTTATAGAGCATGTTCCAGACATTTTCCATGTTGGGCACGTACACGCGTTAGACTATGCAAATTACCGTGGTGTTCTATCTGTAAACTCGGGCTGTTGGCAGGAGCAAACAGATTACATGCGAAGAAACGGTTTCACCCCAACACCCGCCAAAGTTCCGGTCGTAAATCTTCAAACTTTGGAAGTCACTGTTGCCCAGTTTAACTAGGACCTTAACTTTCAAGGCCACCGCGTTTGTGCCCTCAGATTCCAGCTTTTGCATGTTTTGAAAGGCATTTTGGCTCGTAATCAACTAGACGACCAAGCCTACTGTCACCAACAAAAACCTCTCTGATGATCGAACGTGCAATTTCCAACCTTATCTTTTTGGTCCTGCCATATCATCCCATGCTTATGACCTTTGCATTTACAAGTCCCATAGCATCAAGTTCATTGATCAGTGTGCTTAGTCGCCGCTGAGTTAAGGGAGCAACGCCTAACTCCGCGCCTAGTTCATTGTAGACATCAGAAATCTCACCCGTAATGGCACCGCGAAGACTTGCCCTGTTCAAATGGTAGACGCCTAACATCACGAGCTTTGAGTGTAAAGTCAGATTCTGAAGAGCCTCAACAACGCGGTCATGCTCAATGTGTTTCTCAGCTTCTCGCACATGCTCTTCAATAACGACAGTTGCACCTTTCCGCTCTGCAACCTCACCGGCAACACGTAGCAAATCCAAGGCTCGCCTAGCATCACCGTGCTCTGCAGCAGCCAGAGCCGCGCAGAGACCAAGCGCACCATCGGACAAAGCACTGTCGCAAAAAGCTGCCTTTACGCGTTCAAAAAGAATGTTCCTTAATTCACTCGCATCGTAAGGTCTAAAAACAATCTCCTCCTCACTAAGGGAGCTAAGGACACGCGGATCAAGAAACTCTTTCAACCGGAAGTCATTAGATATGCCGACAAGAGTCACTTTGCTTTTGCTCAAAGCTTCGTTCACCCTCGTCAACTCATAGAGAAGGTTGTCACCACGTACTTTTATCAAAGCATCGGCCTCGTCTAACACTATCATAAAAATAATCTTTGAAGCGTCCAAACCAACTCTAAATCTGTCAAAGACTTCTCCCACAGACAGGCCTGTGAACGGAATGGATACGCCCACGCTCTGGCATAAACCTGCAAACACACGATATTCAGAACTTGCTATACGGCAGTTAACGTAACAGAACTTAACAGGAGCGTTGAACTCTTTCGCTTTAAACTCCAGATGGCTTAGCACATATTTCGCCACGGCCGTTTTGCCTGTTCCGGTCTTCCCATAGAGGAAAATGTTGGAACTTCTAGCACCCTTGAGCACCGGCGCTACAGTCTCCCCAAGCTTCCTAATCTGCTCCTCCCGGTGAGGTAACCGGTCAGGAAGGTAATCATGCCGCAACACTTCCCTGTCCTTAAAGATCTTTGCATTGCTTACGAACCTTTCAAATACATCATCAAGTATGCTGGTGTCACTCATCGTACCCCTCATCGATCTTCAAACGTAGCACCTCTCTTTGCTGTGGAGGAAATAAGGTGTGCCGTACAGAAAACTAAATGCCCCACACAATAATCTAAAAGAAAAGCAATTCTCCATCGAGAAAACCTTGTAATCAGGGACACACCCCATAGCTTCGACTGGAACTCAGTATTGATTAGAATAAACAATGCCGATTTCTTCTTGTGAGAAGAAATATACTCTGACTGGTAAGCGTCTTAGAACTGTAATAATGATTACTATCAAAGATTTTAGATAAACAAAAGAAAAATTCCCGCACAAATCTTCAATTTTCCCTCTCCCGCCTTCCTCCAATGGAAATTGAGGGGTGTGTCCCGCGGATACTCTCACAAATGCCCGAACACGTCCTATCAGCGTCATTCTGTCCTGAGGAACCTTTGCCTGAATATTTTCAGCATTCCTGTGAGGGCGGAGGACAATCTGGTATTACCAAGTTCCCAATTCCTGTTCACTTTTTGTGAAGACCTTGTGAAGTTAACTTGATGATGCTTGTTTTTCACACTCTTCTGCCGTTCCATTGACTTTTTCGTGCCCTTTTTTAGTGAAAGGACACGCCTACTCTTCTACTGGAGATTCCAGTTCAGGCTTGGCTTTTCCCCTTTTTGACTCTCCGCATGCACTGTGATGCCTGTGACGGCCGAAACGTTGGAATTTTAGCCTCTCTCACGCTTTAAGGCCCCCATTTTACCCCTACCAATCGGCGTGTTCACCGTAACACGTATAACTTGTGAACTGTAAAATTGTGAACACCTCCCTAGGGTGAACCTTGGCAATGCCAGCGAGAAAAATGCGTGTTGAACTGTTCGATACGGACGGCAGTCGATACTCGATAAGCTTCGAGGGACAGGTTACCAGAGATAAGGCGTTGCGCCTTCTGGATTTAGTAGAGTTGTTGGGTGGACTGCCGAGCGGCGGGGGCAACCCTGGAGCTAACGTTGAAGTTCCTAGGGCTGAACTTTCTAAGTACGATAAGGTTCGGGCTGTTGTTCAAAAACACTTTCCGGTTGTTTGGTTTTCATCACGGGAGGTCCAATCCGTTTATGAGCAAGAGATCAAGGAGCCCATAGGCCTCAGCACCGTGGCAACCTATCTCTCCAGGATGGCGGCAAAGGGAATACTCTCGAAAGCGGGGGCCTCTAACAATCTGAAATATAAAGCGAGTCCGAATTTCCCGCAGGCTATCGTTAAGCAGAAGACATCATGATAGAGTTTCATTGAAGTTTTCATGGTACCTCAGATAATAGAGGTCAAATTCCATGCCTGAGGAGATCGCGAATAATCTTGACGAAACTGTGGAAAAAATTGCAAGACAAGCTGAAGGACTTCTCGACTTTGGTCCGGCCCAAGCATGATGATAGAAAAGGGCGGACTATCGGTTTCCTAGACCTCACGATATCTCAAGGTTGCTAAAGCGCCTCGAACAGCTCAATGGGCAAGGAAATTTGCAGTGAGCTACGTGGCTTGGCCTTCCGTCCTTTTCAGAAGCTTCTCCATTTCTTTCTTGACACTGTACCTGAACGGAATTTTGCTGGTCTCTCTTTCCAGATATCCTTCTTCGTAGAGTTTCTTCATCAATCTTGCAGTATGTTCCCGGCTGAGTTTTACTCTTTCCTTAATCTCTGGTGCCGTCTTTGCCCCTTCCGAAGCTAGCATCTCCAGCACAGATATCTCAGTTTCAGTTAACTGAGCCATGGCTTTCTCCCTTTTTATGGGTATTGCAGCTTCAAAACTCGCCTCTGGAACCGTCTGGAATCGTTTAGCTTGCTCTTCTAAATTGCTAATCCTAGTCGCAACTGTCGTCTGTGATGCAACAGTCTCACGAGCCATCTTCTCGACTTCGTCTAACCGCGCAGATATTCTCTCACTGTTTTCTGAATTGGTAGCAATCCTAGTTTCAAAATTACTTACCTTCCTTGCAACTTCTTCCATCTTACTGAGGTTTCCATCACTCTTCGAGGCGATCGCTTCAACCTTGTATGCGACAGCCTCCAGCTTCTGAGCTTCATGCCTGAGTTGCCTGTTAAAACTCAAGACAATATCCTCAACAGCACCTCTTGCCTTCTCATATTCCCTCTGAGCCCTGCGGAGTTGTCTGTAATACTCGACAGCGGCTCCAACGGTTACTGCAAGCAAGATGCCTACAAGAACAAGTAAGGCGTCGGGCAAATCGTATTCCTCTGTGATTCCAGTGTGATTGTGTGTGACCCGCGCATGTTGCGTCACATATCACAATGATACCATAGACAATTTAAGGATTATGGTGCTTTCCGCGGAGGCGAGCATCATGACGTCACACATCACAATTTCAAGCGATAGATGCCTCTGCAAAGCACATGCCTAATAGCTTCTTTGAGAAGCGATTTTCTCGGTTATTTTTTGATTTTAGGTGTCCTTTTTGCCCTGATTCTTCCTGATGCTAATACCATTTGGATGCTGTTTTTCATAGTGTGATTTGTGACGTCACAACCCGCCTTCTGATGGACTCGATAGCTGTTTAAGGCTCTTTTCGAGCTCTTCTCGTATAATTTCTATAACTTTTAGATGTTCACTCAGCTCTCCCGCCTTATTTGGCATGTTTTTATATGCTTCCATGTACCTGTGCAGTTTGTTCGCGATTTCGAGGTATGGATCGAGGGTTGTGCTTTCGAAGATGCCCAAGTATCCTAGGAGTAGCACTGTATAGATTGATCTTACCACGTTTTCTTTCGCCTGCCCTAGAGTCCTATTAAACGCTCCGCGGCTTATTCTTGCCTTGGTCAGTCTTAATCTGGCTTTTTCATCGTATTTCAGTGGTTTGCCGGCGATATTCTCGGATAAGATGTCTATGAGCAGCGTTTCGAGCTGCGTTTTCGTTAAATGGCTATTTTCAGCGATTATTTTCACAATCGGGTCGTTTAGGGAGCCCGTCAGCCACGTTTGAACGCCTTCTTTTAGCTTCAAATTTATCTCTCCAGAGGTAAAGCTAAATGGATACGCTTTTGTATACGGGCTAAGCTTTTAAAACTGTCGGGATCCAATGGAGCGCTTGGCTGTTCGAGAACGCAAGAATTTTATGCTGAACGGAGCAATGCATAATGGGGAATATCATTTGGTTTCACGCTTTAGACCCGCAAACCGGTTAAAATCAATAAAGCCCTCCGGGATACGCCGTTTTTTCGCTTTGGCCCAGGAAATGCCCGATTGCATCAACCTGACTATAGGCGAACCGGATTTCTGCCCTCCACAACACGCCCTTGACGCTGGTTGGCGTGCAGCAAGAGAGGGCAAGACACACTATGCACCGACAAATGGTATTCCTGAATTGCGAGAGGCGCTGGTAGAGAAAGCGTATCATGACTACAGGATCAGTTATGACCCGAATTTCGAAGTCTTGATTACAGTAGGCGGAACTGAAGCAATTTTCGCGGCGCTATTAGGCTTGTTAAATTCCGGTGATGAAGTGCTAATCCCTAATCCTGGATTCGTTGTCTATGCGCCTAGTGTTTTTTTGGCAGACGTTGTTCCTGTTTGCGTTTCTCTGTTGGTAGAGAACGATTTCAGACTATCTATTGTCGATGTGACATCACTCGTCACGGACACGTCACGCGTGATGATTCTAAACTATCCGAATAATCCTACGGGCGCGGTTCTCTCATATGATGAAGCTGCTGCCCTTTCAAAGATTGCGGCTGAACGTGACATGATTGTGATTTCCGATGAAGTCTACGAGAGGATCATCTACGATGGCGCGAGACATTATTGTCTTGCAACCTTCCCTGGCATGCGTCAGCGCACATTGATTGTCAACTCTTTTTCCAAGACATATGCGATGACTGGCCTTCGGGTCGGATACGTTTATGGTCCCAGTGAACTTATTTCTTCCCTTTGGCTGGTGCATCAGTACGCTGTTACATGTGTAGAT
>Ga0172365_10004400_pt1 | contig 10412 bp, 3 predicted proteins | sample LakKivSesite48cm_FD_114535 | JGI IMG/M metagenome (GOLD analysis project Ga0172365, IMG submission 114535) | Sediment microbial communities from Lake Kivu, Rwanda - Sediment site 48cm | ecosystem: Environmental > Aquatic > Freshwater > Lake > Sediment | place: Rwanda: Western Province, Lake Kivu... | reverse complement strand
GACGGCATCGACTCTTTTGGCTATAAATCTTTTAGCAATTTCTTCCCAGCTTTTTCCTCCGGCATAAGGTGATTTATCTTCGACTAAAGAGCTCTTCCACTTTTCCTTTGTCATTTCAGCCTGGCTTTCAAGCGGAACGACGATTCCAAGGCTTTTAGCCCTCAAAACGCGCGAGGTCAAGAACTGGAGGTAATCAAACGGAAAAACCAGCGGCAGAGAAAATTCTCTTTTTGGAAAGTCATGGGTGCAAAGGATTCCAGCTGCTCTCATCCTCATCTCTTTTTGCATGAATTCAATGGCTTCGGGCAGCATCGAGCTTATCTTCTTTTCACTCAGCTCAACCTGTCGGCCTCCCTTCAGGCGAGTCACAAGCGGGGTCTCGCCGGCCTCAGGCTTTAAGCGCTCGATTCCCTCAGGGCTGAGGCCATCCAGCAGTCCTCTTTCCAGTATTATTATTCCAGGATGAAGAAGAGGCTTCATTTCAGAAATGATGTCTTCTCTTGGCGACTGGCCGATGGTCAGAAGCTCAATTTTGACTTTGTCCAATTCAGCTCCTATTTATCAATTCTTATTTTAATGAAGTCATAACGTTTTTTTTATTATTACGTCGATAATTGTAATTTTTCACGCCATAGCTGTAATTAGCTCTTTTTTGCCAATGTTTTCAGGTGCTCCAAGGAGCCGTAGAGAGAGACAAGCCTTTCAAACTCTTTCTCGTCGTAGATAGAGCACGCTCCCTCGCCAAATGCTTTTGCCACTTCAACTACAAACCTGACTGCCATTTCGATATCGATGGAGTGGCTGGCTCCTGTTGCAGAGCCTGGGACTGCAACCTCGGTTGTGATTGCAACTCCAACAACGGGAGCAGGAGTCACAGTCGTCGGCTGCATGATACTGTTGAGATGATAGACCTCATTCCCGTATGGAGTTATGTCCTGGGTCGTAATCGGGAAAACAACTGGAAGTTTTCCTGTTACGATTTGCATGATGTCCAGCAAATCCTCGCTGACTCGCAAGATGTAGCCATCCTTGACAGTAGGGGAGATGGCGAATCCTTTGTGGTTGATAATCCGGTTCCCTTTGGTCGTGTCTATGGAAAGAATCGCCTCCATCCTTTCATCCACTTCGAAGCTATTCATGACATCGACCGACACCGGCGACCCCATAAAGGGAACAGGATGGTGGGGAATAATCGGGGAGTAAGGACACAGATGAGTGGTGATGATAACATCACCATGAAGCACATCTCCTTTTTTTCTCGTCTCTGCAAGCTTTGCTGCTGCGGCTAAAGCCGTTATCGCTCCATCAGCGTCAGACACAAGACCAATCTTATGGGGTCTTGCTCCTATCCCCCCAAGACGGCCGATAATGCCTATTGTCCGAGCTTTTCCTCCTTTTGATTTTCCAGCTTTTCCCTTCACCTGGATCTTCACAAATAATGTCTCTCCTTCATCGCCGACAGCCTTTCGTGTCTCAATTTCCGTCTCATCCAAGCCGTGGGAGTGGAAAAATTCTTTTATCTCTGATTCTCTGATGACTGGGCTATCCAGAAACTCATAAACCTCGATCACTTGTTTTAAGGCCATAGTTTCACTCCTTTTCAGATAAAATGTTCACTGCTGTTCAATAGAGAATAATTAAAAAACCAGAAATCGTCAATCTAAAAGCGTCAAAAAGGGAAAAGTCCCCTTTTATATGCTCAGATACAGAAAAAAGCGTACAGCTCAAATGCAGCAAGAGCGGCCAATTCAAATGTGGAATAACACTTTAGGATTAATTGACATCAAATTTCCCCTATGATATAAATTCAGCAATGGGAATTGAGGAAATACGATAAAGAAGCGGGGAGACTTGGGATAAAGGCAAAAATTCCCGAATCTTTGAATATAACGTAATCAAAATCTTTTTTGTTATGGAATTTTTCCTTTTATTGGAGGGCAGTGATGAAAGCAAAATATATTCTTAGCCTTATCATTCTTTTTTGTCTTTTTCAGGTCTCTCCGATTTTCATTTATGGAGGGGAAAATGTAATGACACCGGAAAAAATCATCAGCATGAGGCGCATTTCTGACGTTCAACTTTCCCCTGACGGCGGCAAAGTCGCCTATGTCCTGCGCTCACTCGATAAGGAAAAAAACAGGTTTACCACAGATATTTATATTGCAGATGTAAAGATAGGTGAATCCTTCCAGATGACTTTCCATTCGGAGAACGACTCTTCGCCTCTTTGGAGTCCTGACGGTTCAAAGATTGCTTTTCTCTCCAACCGAGAGCAAAAGAATCAAATCTGGCTTATTTCCACCAGCGGAGGGGAGGCCTATCAATTGACAAAACTCAATGACGGCGTATCTGGAAGTATCTGCTGGTCTCCTGATGGACAAAAGATTGCATTCCTCACTCCGCGTGAATTGAGCGATGAGGAGAAGAAAGCTAAAGACAAGAAGCGTGATGAAGTAGTTGTCGATGAAACCATGCGTTTAAATCAGCTTGCTGTCATTGAAGTGGATTCAGGTGATATTCAGCGCCTGACAGACGGAAAAACCCTTATCTCCGATCCCTCATGGGCTCCTGACGGTGAAAAGATTGTCTTTACCAGTAGGCCCAGTACAGATGCTGATGATATATTTCGTTCCAAGATATTTATCATCAACTCTTCAGGCGGCACTGCCGAGCGCCTAACCAACACCAAAGCCATTACAGAGATGTCCCCACAGTGGTCTCCTGATGGGAAATATATCGCTTTTTCTGCAGGTCCAGGATACGATCTGTGGGCTGATCCAGATGATGTGTACTGTGTTCCGGCTGATGGAGGCTCTCCCACAAATCTCACTGCACCATTGGACCGGAGTGAATCTGTTGTTCGATGGGCCAGTGATAGCCGAAACATCATCTTTATTTTTGACACAGAGACCTGCACCCAGATAGGAAGTGTTGATATTCAAACGATGAAAATTGATAAATTGATCTCGAAGGAAAAGGTCATTTCCAACATCAGCATGAACCCCTCACTCGATATCATGGCTTTCGTCATGACCGACCCTGAAAATCCCGGAGACCTCTGGGTAAGCGACATCAACTTTAAAAAGCCTCGCCTCCTTGTCCAATCCAATCCTGACATCAAAAAGCTCGAACTTGGCCAAACAAAAGTCATCCAGTGGAAATCTTTCGACGGAAAAACAATGGAAGGTATACTCGTCTTCCCTGTGAATTACAAAGATGGACAGCGAATTCCGCTCATTGTTGAACCCCATGGTGGTCCCCAGGGTGCGCGCACCGTATCCTTTAATCCTCTATGGCAGATGCTTGCTGGTGCTGGCTATGCCGTTTTTGCACCCAATTTCAGGGGAAGCGGAAATTACGGAAAAGAGTTTGTCAGGTCAAATATCGGCGATTGGGGAGGCGGCGATTACCGGGATATCATGGCTGGAGTGGATGACCTTATCAAAAAAGGCATTGCGGATGAAGCGAAACTTGGCGTGGAAGGCTGGAGTTATGGAGGGTTCATGACAAACTGGATTATCACTCATACCGACAGGTTCAAAGTAGCAGTGAGCGGCGCAGGAATGAGCAATCTTGAGAGTTTCTACGGAACGACAGATATCCAGGGATATATGGAGTATTATCATAGGGGTTTTCCTTGGGTCAGCCGCAAAATTTACCGCAATTCTTCTCCGCTAACGAGTTCTTTCAAGGTCAAAACCCCTGTTCTCATCCTCCATGGAGAGGAGGATACACGTGTTCCGATCTCACAGAGTGAGGAATTGTATCAGTATTTAAAGAAGACTGGCGTAACCGTGAAATTTGTTCGCTATCCGAGAGAATCCCATGAGTTGAGGGAACCCAACCATCAACTGGACCGGTATGCTCGCATGCTCGAATGGTTCAACACTTATATCCTGGGGAAGGAGAAGAAAGAAATTGGCCAATGATTCTGGAATGAATAATATGCCTGATTTGACATCAAATTCCCCCTGTGCTATATACTTTTTGCCATTCAACAGGGTAAACTGACAGAGAGCTTGGCAAAATTGGGTATCAATAAAAACGTATATCCCGCACCTTGACCTGAAAAAATGTCTAAACCTGGTGATAAAGTAAAACATTACGAAATTCTTGAGCTCATAGGAAAAGGCGGAATGGGAGAAGTCTATCTTGCCCAGGACACAGTCCTTGACCGAAGAGTTGCTATAAAATTCCTGCCCGAATCGATGCAAAAAGATGAAAAGGCTCGAGTACGATTACTCAGAGAGGCCAAAGCCGCGGCTTCCTTGGACCATCCGTTTATCTGCAAAGTTTACGAGACCGGTGAAATCGAAGGGAAGGCCTATATCGTTATGGAATATGTTGAAGGTCAAAATCTGAAGGAAAAATTAGAAAAAGAACAGACTCCACCCTTACGAGATTCTCTACAGATGGTCTTGGAAATCGCAGAATCTTTAGCGAATGCTCATGAAAAGGGCATCGTTCATCGCGATTTAAAACCGTCTAATATAATGCTTACACCTCAGGGCCATGTGAAGGTCATGGATTTCGGGCTGGCAAAACATATAGTGCCTGGCGGTGATGAGGAATCTATCACGAAAACACTGACACAGGCCTCGGTAACAGAGAAAGGCGCCATTGTGGGAACCTTGGATTATATGTCTCCTGAACAGGCTCGGGGTGAGACGATCGATGCCAGAAGTGACATCTTTTCTTTAGGGATTATTCTTTACGAGCTGGCGTCAGGAAAGCATCCTTTTTTAAAGTCCAGTCCCATAGAGACCTTAACTTCTATTCTCAGGGATGCCACGCCTCCGGTGAGTGTTAAGCCAAAAATGGTGAATCCGCTACTCACTCCCATACTTCGCAAAGCCCTGGCTAAGGATTCTGGTGATAGATACCAGAATATCAAGGATATGATCGTTGATATTCGAAAATTGCAGAAGCAGACTGCGGAAGGGGCACGCTTTGTTTTCAGGGGATGGCCGGTGGTTGCCGGTGCTGTTGTCATCATCGCCCTGTTACTGACAGGTACCTGGTGGTTCGTCTTGCGCGGCAAGGTGAGCACACAAGGAGTTGCACTAAAATCAATTTCCGTTCTCATCACCGATTTCAAGAGTCAAATAAATGACCCTGTTTTTGATGAAGCTCTTGAACAATTATTAGGGATCAGCCTGGAAGGAGCTTCCTTTATCTCTATTTATGACCGTGCCAGAGCGCGCAGTCTGGCAAACCAACTGGACCCCGGTTCTGATGGTCAACTTAATGTTGACCTTGCTCGATTGATCAGCACCAGAGAAGGAATCAGCGTCGTCCTCGACGGCTCGATCGAACAGAGTGGTGTTGGATATGAAGTTAAAGTCTGGGCCATAGACCCTGTCAAAAACGAGAAGATTGCAGATGCCTCCCTGAAAATGAAAACAAAGGCTGAAGTGGGCAAGGCGGTTGACACCATTTCCGCAAGACTCAGGTCAAAACTGGGCGACACACAAACACAATCAACAAAGGCCCTTGCTGGGGAGACCTTCACCGCCTCCTCATTGGCAGCTATGAACGCTTTTGCCAAAGGACAGGAGATTCTCTTTCTCGGCAAGCGGGAGGAAGCCATCCAGTGGTTCGAGAAAGCCCTCGATAATGATCCGAATCTTGGTCGTGCCTATGTCAGTTTGGGAACGATCTACAGCAATCTTCAGCAGCATGATAAAGCCGAAAAATATTACCAAATGGCTTTTGCCCGAATCGATCAGATGAGTGAGCGGGAAAAGTACAGAACCCGAGGCAGCTACTATATAATCAAGAAGAACTATCCAAAGGCCATCGAGGAATTCACGGCTCTTCTAAAAAAATTTCCCGCTGATTCTGTTGGATACATGAACCTTGCCCTTGCCTATTTTTATGCCAGAGAGATGGCCAAGGCGGCGGAAGTGGGACGCCATGCCGTAGAGCTCTATCCAAAAGATGTTACCAAAAGATACAATCTGGTCTGGTACTTAATCGGCGCTGGAGATTTTGAAATAGCAGAAGAAGAAGTCCGTAAGGTAATCCAGCTCGATCCTGATTACAATGAAACCTATGTCTGCAAGGCACTCATTGAGATTAATCAAGGCCGGAGGGATCAAGCGGCGGAAACTTACAGACAGCTCGAGGCTCGTGGCTCCTATGGAGCAGCTTTAGCAACTACTGGAATGGCTGACCTCGCTGCATATGAGGGACGCATATCAGATGCAGTAACGATTCTCCGAAAAGGAGTCGGATTCGACCTTAAAAACGAGCAGCCTTTCATAGCGGCTGACAAGTACATCGCCCTCTCCCAAATGTATATGCTCCAAGGGAAAAAAGACCTTGCCGTTGAAGCCGCCAATAACGCTCTAAATACTTTTCGAAGAGAAGAATTCATGTTCTCGGCTGCAGAAATATACGTGCAGAACGATCTGGTGGACAAAGCCCGCAATCTGGCGGCAGAGCTGAGTAAGAAGGTTCAACCCGATCACCGGGTCTATGCCAAATTGATCGGAGGCGAATTGAGCATGGCAAGAGGGGATTTGCCGGGTGCTATCCAGATCTTCCTTGAAGCACAAGCCATAGCAGACACATGGTATGGTCGTTATCTTCTGGGACGCGCCTATCTTGAAGCGGGGTATTTCTCTGAGGCCGACTCAGAATTTGAACTGTGTCTGAAGCGCCGTGGAGAAGCCACTTCGGTTCATTTCAACGATCTTCCCACTTACCGCTATCTGCCTCCTGTCTACTACTATCTCGGCAGGGCTCAAGAAGGGCTGAAGAGTCCTGCTGCCAAAGGTTCCTACGAGACCTTCCTCCTCATCAAAGACAAGGGTGAAGCAGACTGGATGGTCGAAGACGCCCGCCGCCGCCTTAAGAATCTCTGATTTTTAATTATTTTTTATCTTTTCTTGAATTTCTGTACGCGGTTATTGTCGCTATCTGCCACATAGACATAGCCAGAACTATCTACTGCTATTCCAGCCGGAACATGAAACTGACCATTTCCGCTCCCGTCACTTCCCCATTTAGTTATAAAATCTCCACTCGAGCTGAATTTCTGGATACGGTGGTTAACTGTATCAGCCACGTAGATATACCCGGAACTGTCGACGGCTATTCCCTCTGGAGTACAAAGCTGACCATTTCCACTCCCATACCTTCCTATTCTTCCGCTACCTGGATCATGCCATCCTGTATAACCTAAATCGTCGAGTCCCCACCAACCAAGGAAAATCCCGCTCGAAGTGAACTTCTGGATACGGTGGTTATTTGCATCTGCCACATAGACATGCCCGTAGCTATCGACTGCTATACCATAATGAAGATTAAACTGACCATCTCCGCTCCCTTGACTTGCCCATTTAGTTATAAAAACCCCGCTTGAGTTGAACTTCTGGATACGGTAGTTAAGGGTATCTGCCACATAGAAATTTCCGGAACTGTCGACAGCTATCCCAGTTGGAAAATAAAACTGACCATCTCCTGTCCCATATGTTCCCCACTTGGCCACAAAAGTCCCGTTTGAGTTGAATTTCTGGATGCGGTTGTTATTTGAATCTGCCACATAGACATTTCCAGAACTATCGACCGCTATATGATATGGAGCTCTAAATTGACCATTTCCGCTCCCTTCAGTTCCCCATTTAGTTATAAAATCTCCACTCGAGCTGAATTTCTGGATACGGTGGTTATTTGGCTCTGCCACATAGACATTTCCGGAACTATCCACCGCTATTCCCCATGGATAATTAAACTGGCTATCTCCTGTCCCCTTGCTTCCCCATGTGCTGACAAATTTATACCCTTCGCCCGAGGCTGCGTAGAGCGCTTGGATCTCAGAAGCGGAGAGGGCACGGTTGTAGATGCGGATATCGTCGATAACACCAATAAAAAATTCATCGGGAATGTCAGCATGTCTTAATGCCCCGATAATTACATTTTGATTATTCAAAAGCGGTGGAGAAGGGATCGCAGTATCCTGTGGATTTCCATTTAAATATGATTTAAAAGTTGTTGAAGTCAGAGTTACAGCAATATGAAAAAACTCGTCCAGAGGAACAGGATTATTTGTTACTCCTGCAGACCAGTTTCCGCCTAGCGTCTGATGTGCATACGAAGCTTGCGCAGGATTTCCGTCAGTTTGACTATGGATCATAATAGTGTAATTGCCAAAATTAGATCCTTTTGAAATTACGTAATTTCTTCTATTATGATCTGGAACCTTAACAATAGCATAAATCGTTAATTCGGTTAGATCAAAGTTGCTTTCATTCGGAAGCTCCACATAGTCATCGCTGCCATCGAAGTTAATAGCTCCGTTTGGGTTTCCAAACCTGTCTTCAGTGAAAGTAGCTCCTCCGTGTATTGTGCCGTGATTCCCATTTCCACTTGCGTCATCTGCATTCCCATTGAAAGGATAATATGCGATTAGCCCTCCTCTTGTTTCGATATTTATGCTGAAATTTGCTCCGGCAGTTTGATTCGGGTTGCTTGAATCAGTCATATGAATTTGAAATTGGTAACTTCCAGCAGAAGTGGGTATCCCGCTTATTTCCCCAGTAACTGAATTTAGGCTCAATCCCGGGGGAAGAGCGCCTGAAAACACACTCCAAGTGTAAGGTGGGTTTCCACCATCCCCAGAAAGGGTTACGCTATATGAGATTCCTTCATTTCCATCTGGTAGAGGTGGAGAAGTCGTAATCTGAGGAGGATCATAAACATGTATAGTTATCTGCTTGACGTCAGTAAGTGTTGGATTTCCGTAATCTGTCACCTGAACAGTAAACGCTGATGTTACAGCATTCGGTGAGACTGTCCCTTCTATTATATTTGTACCAGGTGTGAGTGCAAGCCCATCGGGTAGAGAACCAGCTATTATGCTCCATATATAAGGGTAGGTTCCTCCCACAGCTAGAAGGGTATCAACATAGGCTCCACCTCTGAATGCGTCGTAGAGTATTGTTTTAGTAATAAACAATGGGTTTACTACTTGAATAGAAAGCCTCTTTGTAGTGGATTGAATTGGATTGCTTGAGTCAGTAACATTGAAGTTGAGAGGATAAGGTGCTGCCGCTGTAGGAGTCCCGGTTATTTCACCAGTAGATGAGTTTAGACTTAATCCTGGAGGTAAGTTATATGGAGGTGCTAATTTCAGACTCCATGTATAGGGAGTGAAGCCTCCTGTAGCTTCGAGTTTTGCGTAATAAGGCACTCCAAATACTGCATCTGGAAGTGAATCTGTAGTAATCTCGAGAGGATCGGCAATGCGAATGCTTAGGGTCTTAGTCGCGGTGAGTGTGGGTCTGCCGTAATCGGAATCAGTGCTTTCGATAGTAACGGTCAGTGTGTAGGTGCCTGCTTCTGTGGGTGCTGTTCCGTAAATCTCACAGAAACCATTAGATTTTTCACCGATGCTCAACCAATTCGCTGCCTCTCCCCCCAGAGTCCATTCATAATTTCCATAGCCGCCTTCGACCTCAAGAGTTTCATCATAAGTTGTATCGACAGTGCCATTATCCAGATCAATGTTTCTAGTTTTAATCACGAGGGCGGAAGCTCGAGGTAACTCTTCACCACCAATTATATCTGGTGCCTCTGACTCGACAAAAATTCCTTGATCCTCAGAATTCAACTTAATATTATCGGTTGTATCCTTGTCCATGTATCGTAAGATAACCTTATATTGAACTTCCCCTTCTCCTGTTCCTTTAGGTGGGATACTGAATGTAACATCGGAAAAATACCAGGGGACACTATGGGATGGAAAGCTGGCACTGGTAGTTCCTTCGTCCGAGCCGACGTGAGGAGAAGTCTGGTTTATAATGATTTCATGGTGTTCCTGTTCTTTCAATTCGCAGCCCAATGCAGTTGGAGTAGTATATACCTTGTAGACGATCAGTTGGACAGCGATTTTATCGGGATTATAATCGTAAAAGGGAAAAGTGCTGAGTGAAAATGTCGAAGTCGTATTGCCTAAATTTTCCACAGTCCAGATAATATCTGTCATTGAACTGTTTTCAGGAATAGATGATGGAAAATCATCACTGCCGACATGCGGGCTGATGATATTACTCATTATAACGTGATTATTACTCCCGACATGAATCGTGCTTCCAGTAATGATTTGGTCATCACTACCGACGTGAGGAGTGACCCAATCATCATTGCTGCCTACGTGCGGGGAAGTATCTTCCCCACTGCCCACATGGGGACTATCCACCGAATAGTCCCAATTAATCACATCCTCACTTCCAACATGGGGAGTATGGGTTTCTCCGTCGCTCCCGACATGAGGTGTGCCAGGTTCGTATCCTTCAGGATCCCCAATAAATGGATTTGTGGAATCAGGATTTAAAACGATATAGGTGAGAAGAGTCGAGTTTTCCATAACGTTGATTCTCACCGTAGCATACTGATTTGAAGATTTC
>Ga0172365_10004397_pt1 | contig 10414 bp, 4 predicted proteins | sample LakKivSesite48cm_FD_114535 | JGI IMG/M metagenome (GOLD analysis project Ga0172365, IMG submission 114535) | Sediment microbial communities from Lake Kivu, Rwanda - Sediment site 48cm | ecosystem: Environmental > Aquatic > Freshwater > Lake > Sediment | place: Rwanda: Western Province, Lake Kivu... | reverse complement strand
TGCCATTTTATTGCTCTTTAAAATTTAGACTTGTTTCTATTATTCCACTACCGGAATTAATTTTTTTTGCAACTATAAATGTTGCCTCAATATTATTATTGTCAGGAGTAATCACACTTCTATCTGCGCCAAATACCTTACTCATATTTATAGACGGAGTATCATTTTCACCAACATAAAGAGTATCTCTAGTTGTTGTGGGTCTCAATTCACAATTATTTTGAGTATCTATTAATGCGGATGATAGTCTATCAAGTTCCTTAAAATTTGTTGGAGGTGTTGCGGCATTATCAGCTTTTCCACCATAAAGTTCAATTGATACATTATCATATGTATACCACTTTGGAGTTATTGTTCTCTGAAAAGTTCCGGTTGTTTCCTTTATTGTTATGTTATTGATTTGAGAATTATCTTTTAATTTTGCCACAAGATAAAGAGGAAACGGATTATAATTAAATATTTTTCCAGAATTAACTAGAGCAATGTCATTTCTATTTGCGGTTAGTGTAACGGGTCTCAACAAAATAAAAAAATTATTTGATTCGGGTATCTGTGCGGATATCTTAATATAAGAAAACAAACTGTTATTTTTGGTATATGGACCTACTGGTTTTCCAACATATCTTATATTACCTGAAGTATATGTAGTTTGATTAATTTTATAAGCAACTTGCCCGCCACTATAGGAAAAGAATGGAAAAGTATTTGGTATTTCAATATAATAACTTCCATCACTCACTCCGGTTTGTGGATTTACCGAAGATTGAACTGCATTTTCTATTTCAATTGGGTCCAGAACATCAATTGAAATTTTTGAGCAAATTCCTCCAGCGGGGTTTGTAACAATTGGAATTCTATAATCTATTGCCATTCTTGCTTGAGTGGGGATAGGCCACCAATCATCTCCCTCTTCTACTCCATTTTCATCATAATCTGTATTACTATGTGTGTGTTCTCCGAATAATATATCACTATTGGGTAAAATGGTGGTAGTTGCTGCTCCGATAATAAATCCATTAAGAGTATTTGGTAGTGCAACATCCGGAACTTTATCTGTAACTCCTATTAAAAAATCGGACCAATGCTGATAATCATCCTTTCTCTCTGGATTAATAAATTGTATCTCAATCTTAGATCCGGTAAGTTTTAAATCAGATGCGGCATATGCATTATAATTACTCAATCTTACTGGATATGGATATGGATCTGTAGTTGATATCGATGTTACAATACCGGCAACTCTATCATATACAAGAGATGATGGAATACCTCTACTTACCAAACTAAAACCAGAAAGTACTCGAACAAAACCTCCTATCTCGGCACTTTCTCCATCATCGCTTACACTTTTAATATATGCATTATAAATTGAAGGCGCAATTAATTTTGCACCAATATCATTTTGAGTGAATTTACTATCATTAATTGCCGCAATCGTATCACCCCCAGTAAATTTAATGTCAACAAATCTTCCAGTTTCTGTTGTTGCTATTCCAGGAGTATAAACGTGACCAAATCCGGGGCAGGCAGCACAAGTAACTACTTTAATTTCGGATAAAGAATTAGAACTTACATTTAATTCTGTTGGAATAATTAATTTTTTATTCTCTATTTCAATTGAATCACGATTTTTAATGAAAGTTTTTGGAGTAATTCCCAAAAGAGTTTTTTCTCTATTTGATAGAATTATTTTTTCATCAGAACTTACGGAATATATTTCAGATGTTCCTTCATCTCCACCATCAATATAATAAGATGCTCCGTACTTATACAAGTATTGAGGACTTCTTATGTCACCGGTATTTTCAATATTAAGAGAATATTTAAATCTAAAGTAAGAATCTCGCAAACAAGGAGATTCTAAAGAATTTTCAATAACTAAAGTATGAATCACTACCCATCTGGCATCACCATTATCAGTAGGAATATAAGCATAAAATCTTGCTCCGATAGCACCATACCAACCAAACTCGATCTTATACATCGTAACTTTTTCTGGTTGTAGTAAATATCCGGATGGACCATTCGAATTTAAAGGATCACCATTAAATTTATCTCTTGGAATATCAATAGTCCAATATAGTTTATCATCAAAAGGATCTCCAGTTGGTATATTTGTTTGATCTTGAGATCTCAAACCATTTCTTGTTAAAACAGCAGGTTCTAATGGAACAGTGCTTCTACGAACAATAGAAAACTGTCCGGCATTAATTCTAAAAACATATTGATCCGTTGGATTTGCTATGCCCCATTCCAAATTGATACCGGTTACTGCTTCTACTGAAGATCTTAATCCAAAAGTAAATCCACTAATTCTTCCTGGTTGATATCGAAATACTCTTCTAGATTGAAGATATGCATACCTCTGTTGAGAATTAGAATATCCAGGTCTAGTACTCGTAGAAGTATATGTTTTCCCGATAATAAGATCACTTGCCTTAGCAAAAGTAAATGGTAAACTGGTTGTGGGATCGATCAAAATAGAGTCTTTCATATCTCTCCAGGTATCTGTCCAAATGTCAATTTTTGCAAATGAATCATCAACATTTTCTCCATAAACTACATCACCTCCTACTACTTTACCATATGATGATGATAAAAACTTTTCTTTCCAAGAGGACGGGTATCCAACCCAAGAAAGATTATATAAATCATTTCCCATCTCAATAAAACTCAAATATTGTTGAAATAATTCTTGTTCATAAAGTCCGGTTTTTTCAAATCTAGGTCCAAATGGATAGGTATATGGAGTTGGAAATGCGGTTATTTTAATTGCCGACTCTTGTGTTTCTTCCGTTTGTTTTGCTAGATATCGGTTTCCATAAAGAGCATTTCTCCTATTATCCCAAGAACCCTGCGAATTTCCTTCGTGAAAAGAGTAAAATTCAAATTCGTCGGGGTCTAGTCCATATGATGATACATTAGAAAATAAACTCAGTTGTGTTTCCGCACGATTTACACCAAGTAAAGTCGTACTAACTTGACTAGTTTCTTTAAACTGTTCTGCAATTTTTATAACAGGATTAGACTTAACCTTAATTTGTTCTATTCTTTCTATTAATACGCTTTCTGATAATGGAGATGCATTAATTGTGTTATTTGAAATAAAAATACTTCCAATTCCAACTCTAGAAACGATTGTGGCATTAGGAATAGAAGCACCAGATATTAAATCACCGGATCTAATTCCTGTAGTTACTATTCCAACTCTATTAGTATTAGTAGAAGAGTATGTTGCCGTAGTACTTCCAATGGATGTTTTATTATACTTTATCGAAAATTCAACTTCGTTTCCAACAACAATAGAAGTTGATCTATCCATCGTTGCATCTTTTGTAAATAATTCATCAACTTCGGCAATTACAGGAGTTCCAAATTCATCCGTTAATAATTCCCCATTTCCAATATTATAAAGTCTTACTTCACTGCTTGGTACAATACTAATGGGACGTTTATCATCACCAAGTTTTATATCTTTTTGAAGAGACATAAATCACTGTTCCTCCCACGTTAAACTGGCAGAAACATTGGCAGCTTCAGAACTAGGATTATATAGTGATTGAGAAGAACCACATAGATATAAACTTTCAATTACATTTGTAAGCGGGAATGATAAGTATTCTTTATTATAATCAAAATAGGGAGATAAATCATAATTTTCTCCAGATGCAGGAATATATAAACTTGCAACTACCGTTCCCGTTTTTGGAATAGGACTTCTTATTTGGGGATTAACTTTAACCGATGATAATTGAGCAAGTGTAAATTCTGATGTTGTTGAGGAAACTTCATTACCCTCTGGGGTTATATCTTGTTCTCTTAAAAATGGTTCTGTTGTTGTAAGAACGATATTATCAGAAGTAGAATTTAAGGCATAAAAATAATATCCATCATTCTGAATACCTTTCGTTCTATCGGATCCTTTATTTTCCAAATATCCCAGTACCGAAATAGGTCTTTGTGTTGGATCATTCTCAAAATATCCTCTAAAATATCCATAGGTTCCTGTTCCAATATCTCTGATATATTCTGCCTGTGCCTGCCCCACATTAACCGTAAATGTTGTGGGATTAACAACTGTTACTGCTGTGCTTATTCCAGATATTGGATCTGAACTTCTTGGATAGGTGTGAGTTGTGGCATAATTATCCAAAGAACATCTAAATGTTAGAGAATTGTTCGCAATAGTCACCGTATCACCGGTACTAAGACCGTGAGCGGCAGTTGTAACAATCGTGAGGACTCCTGTGCTTCCAACATATGTTGTACCATCAGTCGCCGTTAAAGTCCCCCCACCAGAAGTCTTTGTAATTCCACCTGCCGTAGCACTCACAAAGGTGTGTGCTCCGGTATAAACAACTAATGGAATGCTTACTGCGATTGGTTTACTACTCTTACCAATATTAACTTGGGAATTCAAAGACACAGTAGGCGCAGTTACTATAGAAGTAGTTTGAAATATAGGAGTTTTTAATAAATCTACTTTAATTACACCAGTAGACCCAGTAGAAAGTCTAGTCGGGTATACTTGAGTTCTATTTCTTACATTTCTTCCGGTGCTACTTTGAATAAAATCTCTACATTTTAGACCGAGTAATGGAGTTTTTCTATCTGTAAGAATTGTAATATTACCCAAAGACGTTGAGTTTAATGGAGAATTTAGATGTAATTTATTATTTGTAGTATTCACATAAACAATCTCAATATTTTGATCCAATGGATCAGTGGTTATGATTTTAGACCCAACATAGAAAGAAGAAGTGATGCCAGAGGTTGCCCCAGCAGTAATGTAAGGATCCGTAGAGTTGGTTGCATTAGTTAGGGAAACTTGAGCGGATCCACCACCAACAGCAACGGTTCTTTTCGACCCATAAACTTTAATATTTGTCGGAGTCGAATAACTAAACAGTTTTACAGTTCCCCTATCTCCACCATCGATATAATATGAAGCACCATACTTAACAATATGTTCAGATCCACTCCCGTACGAGAATGTTGATGCTAATCTGAAATTATTTACAACTCCATTTCTATTTTGATTTCCTCCACCATAAACAAGATAAGTAATGGGTAAAGTCGCATTACCAAGAGATGAAACTTTAAGTTGATTTGATGCCCTAAGATGATGCACTCTCACCCATCTTGCTTCTCCATTACTTACAGGAACATATGCCAAGAATAAAGCACCAACGGCACCATACCAAGAGAATTCAACTTTATACATAGTGACTTTGGTAAAGTCTAAATCCCAAATACTAGTGTCTTCTATTATTTCGTTGGTATCTTCATCAATAACAAACTGACCAGCTCTCTTATCACTTACAACATCACTATAGAGCAAATCATCAGTGAGATTATCTAGTCTATCACCACTAAATCTAGATCTTGGTACTCTATATTCATAAACATTCCAATATTCTTTTGCAACATTTTGATTTACCCATTTATTATAGTAATTATTAACAGCATCAATTTCAGATTCTATTGTTGCTGAGTTTGATGTTGGTAAAGTAGTATCAATATATCCTTCTGTATTTCCATCTGCATTTTTATAAAGGTATGGAAACATTCCGGTTGTTTTTACTGTAGTATATTTGGTTTTTCCCGCTATTTGTCCAGCTAATGGTTGCACAAAAGGTACTGGTGTAATTATTTCATGACCAACATTTGTATATGTCCCATTAGTAAGATCAACGCCAGCAGAACCATTTAAGTTGTTTAGAGTTAATACCCCAGCAGTAGTAATTCCTGCAACTTTATAAATTTTAGTATCCGTAAATCCAGTAATGATTCCGGCACTAATTCCTTTAGAGTATGAAACATATTGCCCGGTAGATAATCCAATTGCAGTTCCACCCGAAACATAAAAAGTTGGAACAGTAGAAACTCCAACATTAACCACAAATTGTGTTGGAGAATTGACTTGCAATACATTATATCCAGTATTTCTATTTGGATATGATATTGGGGTAGATGGATTCAAATAGCATGTCATTCCTATTCCTGACAAAGTAATATACTTTCCTACATTAAATCCATGAGAGGCAGATGTGGTAATTACCATCAATCCACTGTTTATATCATAAGTTGCATTTGTTATGGATTTAACTACATCCGGAATATTGATTGTGTTTCCACCACTAACTGTAGTAATTCCAACTTTATATTCTGGTTGCAGTAAAGATGGATCATATACTGCAGCATGAGTCATTAAAAGATTATCTCTTAAAATGACTAGATCTCCAAATTTTTTAGTTACACCAGCTGGATTTAAAAGGGCTGTTTCATTTGATTCAGATTCAGATCCTCTCAGTCCAAATGGATCTTGTGGGTTTGTTCTTCCATAATCCTCTGTTTGTTGTCCTGCACCATTTCCAAAAGGAAGAGCATTTTCATAGATGAGAGATTGTGTTCTTCTAACTACACAAAAATTATCTCCTTCTCCATTATTTCTATTTTCCCAATAATATCCATCAAAATTGTCAAAAATTCCATATTTGCGAACACTAGGATTTTCAACCACAGTCCCTGTTACTGAGCTTGGCAATACAGTTGTCTTAACACCAAAAGTGGCAGAAGAAACACGACCAGGTTGATATCTAAAAAATCTCTTTGAGGTAAGAACCGCAACCTTATCTGCCGGTGCTTCTATCATTGCGCCAGATTCTTCTGGTATGTGAGACAATCCCCATCCCATAACTTGACCAATACCAGCATATGCTCCGGTATTTGATACTGTAGTAAATTGTTCTGGAGTTGATGACCATTCGGTAGGATTTACATCATAGGTATTTACGTCTGCAAAAATTCCAAGAGCAACTTCTGATCTTGGAATTCCAAGAAGTGATAATGCAACTTCAGATTGAATTTTATTCTGTTCTTCTACGGGTATTACTGATTGATCGTTTGCAATAACTACAGGTATTGATTTTTCTGATTTTTGTTGACCAGCAGGAACAGGAGCAGTTCTACCTATTACTACAACTGCCGCATTATTATTAACGTTAGTATTATCTGACATGTTAGATGACTCCTACTCTTCCTTTTGCAATTACAAATGTGTTTTTTATATTTATAGTACCAGTTGCATTGCCATTTGTTTCGGAAGTAACAGAAGAAGGAAGTTTTAATCTTAAATTCTTGGTTGCAGAGTTAACAGTAATCTTAGATTCAACAGTTAATTCTGTGGAGGATAAATCTGGAGTTACGGAATGATCTTTAAGTTTCACGATATCTCCAACAGAAAAACCATTAAATTGATTAAAATCACTCAAAGTAACAGTATAATTTGTTGCCCCTGCGCCGATAGTGTTCCAAACTCCGGATGTAATTCCTACAGTTTGAGTAAGTCCAACTGGTATTGATAAAAATTCGGTTCCAATAATTTCATATCCAAGAGCACTTCCTATTCCAAGAGTGTTTGTTTGAGCAGCATTAAGAGTTAATTGAACATAACCATTTTCTCTTCCAAAAGTTCCAGTATCGGAAGTTGGAATATTAAAGTTTAAGAATTTTGTTCCAAGAGATTCACTACTTAAATTATTATTAATAATAGTTCCAATTCCAGCGGTAATTGTAACCAAAGAACTACTAAGATTTTTTGCTTCTCCGTTTTCCAGATATAAGAAAACTGGACTGGTAAAGTTTATGTTTTTCTGAATTGTAATATTTACTGAATTATAATCACTATCATAAATGTCTGGTGTTGGTACATATTCATCAGCCGGACCAAGAATAATATTATTACTTGTGGTTATTTTACTCGCAGCATATATTCTCAATCCTGTTCCGGAATTACGGATAATATTACCATTAATAGAGGCAATAGAAGTAACCGAAAGATCAACAGATCCGGAATAATTTTCAATAAGACAATTATTAATTCGAAGAACCTCGGATTCTTGTGCATTTAATGGATAAAAAGGATATCTATCGGTCAAACCTCCATCAACAAATGATGATCCTGTAAGTGATAATCTTCTAGAATTATAAACATATAAACCATTTCCCGCAGAATTTTTTATTTCAATATCAGATATCAATGAAGATGAAATATTTTCAAAATTTACCAGATAGTTGTCTATTTCTCCTTCAAATAAAATATTATTAGTAAAATTTCCATCTATTGTAAGATCTTGAAGAGTTATATTGTTTGGAGTACCATCAATACTTATTAATTTTCCATTAAAACTTAAATTATTTCCTTCGCCATCAGTCAAATCGTTCGCAAAATATTGTTTTTTGATAATAGTAGCTTTGCCATCGCCCTTAAGAGTAAATCCAGTCGGAATCCCAATTGAGTGAGTTAAGTAAGTTCCTGCTGGCAAACTCAAACTATTTGTCAGACCATTTACCGCGTCATTAATTGCCTCCACAAATCCATAAGTATTATCGTGTACTACTTTTACATTTGGAGTACTATTTAAGGTATAGTTATTATTAACAACAATAGAACTAGAACCAATACTTACGATAGAATCAATTGCCCATCCTTTGTTTGCAGTCGAAGAAGCTGTATTTGGAAAATGTATTTGATCCGAATCAAATTCATTTTTAGCAGTTTTAGATGACCATTCCGTTCTTTCATATGGTCCGTAGTCTTTCCATATAATTTCAGTCGTTGCACCTTCAAGTTCTTTAGGACCGAGAATAGCAACTAATTTTGCATCGGCAATATTTGGTGATGTTTCGCTGCGATATACTAAAATTCCAAGAGCAGTCGATGTTCTGGCAATTGTGAGAGAAATATGATCCGAATCATTAAAATTACCAAGTGTCGTCATAGTAACACCGATATCAGGTACTATTTGTGATGCTGCTCCTACTTTACCAGTACGATAATCATATTGTGCTAACCAATATCTGTATGTGGTACCACTATCCGTATTTCCAACTTTTTCAAAACTACATGTACCAGGAACATTAGCAATGGATGTCGAATCTGATGCAAGTGTAACGCCAAATAATTTTACTTTTTCTCCTACTAAAAATTTAGATGTTGATATTCCACTTACTCTTAATTTATTGGATACGATTGACCCAGTACCGGAATAAATTGTTGGATCATTACTTACACCATAACTAAGAAGTTTTAATGAATCTAATGTTCCTCCACCGGGAACATTAAGAGAACCAATAACCTCAAGATTAGTAAATTTAGCACCATCAAGAATTAAAGTATCATCAGGTCCAATTTCTTGTAGTAGTCCACTCTGTGTACTAAAAACTATAGGATATTTATCTGCCATTACAATAACTCTTTTTTGATATTTATAAAAGATTTAAATATATGAATCATAAGCATCATTAGTAAGAACTGCTAAAGATATTGCAATTCTTTGATTTTCCTCTGTTAAACTGCGAATAGTATTTTTATCAGCCCATCTACGAATTTGATAGTCAACTCGTTCGGTCTTAATAGAATTGACCGAAGGTACTAAATTATCGAGTTCTGATTGTAGAATTGCGATTTGATTTTGTTTTGTCGTAATTTGATTTGAAAAATTGGTACAGTTTCCAGATATACAACCAGGTCTATAACAAGAACCAATATCAGCATATGCAGACCCAAGACCAGTAACCTGATTATCATTTTTTGTATAAATTACAAATGTACCGAACCCAACATTAGAAGATGTAAGAACTACATTATTGATTTCATAAGGTTCATCTGAATCATATGATGAACTGCTTAAGTAATATGAGCTATCAATTGCGGTATCCGGAAAAACTGTTGATACTCCAACGGTTGTCCCGCATCCTACTGCAAAAGCATTTGAGTGTATTGTTACGATATCAGACTTAAGAGTATTGATATTACTTACAAGACTTACAATTCTTGTATCCAATCCCCTACAAGATGGGTCAAAGTCATCAATAATTACTTGAGATTCCTGTACGGAAACTTGATTGTCAGAAATTAATTCTCTATTTTGTTCTACAGTTGCATTAAGTAATCTAATTATATTATCGGTTTGTGGTTGAGTTGCCATTTTTTAATCCTCACCAATTCGTTTTTTAAGATCATTAATTTGTTCTTGCTGCTCTTTAATTGCTTCGATCAAAACAGCAACAAGATGCTGATAAGAAACTCCAAGTGTTCCATCATTATTTTTTCCTACAACTTCAGGAATCACTTTATTTACATCTTGAGCGATTAATCCGATCTGATGTTGTTTAAGATAACCAACATTATCACTAGAAATAAAGTCAAACTCAACTCCATTTAATTGAAGAACTTTACTTAAAGAATTATTAATTGAAGTAATATTTGTTTTTAATTTCTTATCAGATTTTGGAAGTCTATCGGCACGGTCAATTCTTTTTGCAACATCTCCACATTTTGCAAGATTTAGTTTTTTATTAATTTTCACATTTTTATTTAATGTCGTATCACCATATACTTTTAGATTTT
>Ga0172365_10004394_pt1 | contig 10419 bp, 7 predicted proteins | sample LakKivSesite48cm_FD_114535 | JGI IMG/M metagenome (GOLD analysis project Ga0172365, IMG submission 114535) | Sediment microbial communities from Lake Kivu, Rwanda - Sediment site 48cm | ecosystem: Environmental > Aquatic > Freshwater > Lake > Sediment | place: Rwanda: Western Province, Lake Kivu... | reverse complement strand
TCAAATCTTGATCTTAGCCGTTCAGTAAGCGACTGGATGGCTTTGGGAGGACGGTCTGAAGAAAGTATAATTTGTTTGTTATTTTCATATAAAACATTGAACACATGGAAAAACTCTTCCTGGGTTTTTTCTTTGCCGGCTATAAATTGGATATCGTCAATAATAAGAACGTCAAAATTTCTATATTTGGATTTGAAGGCGTCTATTTCGTGGTTTTGAATTGATTTTACAACCTCGGAAGCGAATTTTTCCGAAGAAACATATCGCGTTTTCTTTTTGGGAGAGTTTTTCATAACCTCGTTGCCGATTGCCTGTAAAAGATGGGTTTTCCCCAGCCCCACCCCGCCGTATATGAAAAGAGGATTGTAAACAACCCCCGGGTTTTTAGCCACGGCCGACGCCGCCGCATACGGCAGTTCGTTAAACGGCCCCACGACAAAAGAGCCGAAGGTATATCGGGGATTAAGCCCGGTTTCTTTGTTTATTTTAAATTCTTGAAACTCCAGCTGATCTGTTTCAACGGCCTGGGCCGCGATTTTTCTGAAAACTTTTATTCCGGACTTGCCTACGGAAAAGTCCACCTCTTTTATCCCCTCGTTTAGATTATGTAAAATTTTTAAAATTGTTTTATTATATTTATTTTCCAACCATTCTTTGACAAAAGAGTTCGGCACGGAAATAATCGCCTTATTGTCTTTTTGGGCGAGAATTTGGGTGTTTTTAAACCAGGTAGCGAAATTGGCTTGGGAAATATTTAATTGGATTTGGGCAAGAACCGCCTGCCAAAGTTCTTCGTTTGTCATTTTCCCGCAGATTATAAATTTAACGCCGAATATATGCTAAACGCCGAATATATGCTAATAAAAATATAAAAATTTGTAAATTATCAGCGCTTTTATCCGTTTGCTCTAACCGTAAATCATTATAGCATATGTCAATTTTATTAAAAAACAAGCTCAAACATCTTTTATCTGTTAATAACCTGTGGAAACATTGTTAATTATTTTTATTTGCTGTTTTCGGACATTTGACCTGTCTTTTATAAAGCATTATACTAAGGTAGCAGGGCTTGGGTCCCGCATTTTGACTCGTCGAAGATCCCTAATTTTATCAGGATCTCTAAAAATATTATAATAAAAAAACTTTTATGTCTTTTACGTACAACCCGAAAAAGAAAAAGAGAAAAAGAGCCCACGGATTCAGGGCCAGACAAAAAACAAAAAAAGGACGCCAGGTTTTAGTTAGAAGAAGAAGAAAAAAAAGACGCAAATTAACCGTTTAATCGGCTGTTTTTAATTATTTTGATGCTGCCTGCCAACAATCGCCTTAAAAAAAAGAAAGATTTTGAAATGGTTTTCAAGGGGGGCCAGGGGTTTAAAGAGGATTTTTTATATTTGAAAATAAAAAAAAATAATTTAAAAAACAGCCGTTTCGGTTTTGTGGTAAGCAAAAAATTTTCCTTAAAAGCCACAAAAAGAAATAAAATCAGACGGCTTTTAAGCGAGGCGGTAAAAACAAACCTTGGCCGCCTGAAAAAAAGCGCGGACGGAGTAATAGTGGTTATGCCCGAGTTCAAGGTAAATGATTTTTGGGAGATGGAAGAGGTGGTCGGCAACCTTTTTAAAAAAGCCGGAATAATATAAGCATTTGAATTTTAAGTTAATGTTTAAACGATCCGTGCTTTTATTAATAAGGGCATATCAGTTGTTTATCTCTCCGCTTTTGGGAGAGAATTGTCGTTTTTATCCCAGTTGTTCTTCCTATTTTTATCAATCAATTGAAAAGTACGGACTGGTTAAAGGAACTGGCAGAGGCATAAAAAGAATAACTAAATGCAATCCTTGGCGCAAAGGAGGAATAGATATGCCATAAACCACTTAACCACTTAACCACTTAACCACTTAACCACTTAACCACTTAACCACTTAACCACTTAACCACTTAACCACTTAACCACTTAACCACTTAACCACTTAACCACCTAACCACTCAGTCGTTTAATCACTAAAAATTGGAAAACTGTATGGGTTTTATCAACAATATTTTCAACGCAGCTTTATACAGGCCCTTGTTCAATGTTTTGATTGCGCTTTACCAGTATGTCCCGGGCCGCGACTTTGGAATTGCCGTGATTCTTCTGACAATTTTGATCAAGTTTTTACTTTACCCCTTGGGCACATGGTCCATCAAATCCCAAAAAGCCCTTGCTGAAATCCAGCCCAAGCTGAAAGAAATACAGGAAAAATTTAAAGAAGACAAAGAAAAACAGACAAAGGCAATAATGGAGCTTTATAAGCAGGCAAAGGTTAGCCCGTTTTCCGGCTGTTTGCCGATTTTAATCCAGTTTCCAATTTTGATCGCCCTTTACCGCCTGTTCTGGCAGGGGCTGAACCCGGCCCAGTTTTCTTCTCTTCTTTATGGGTTTATGCCCAAGATTACATCGCTGAACACTTATTTTTTAGGCATATTTGACCTTTCCAAGTCCGGTTATATGGAGGTGGAAGGCGTTCGGCACTATCTTTGGTTCAATATAATACTGATATTTTTAACGGGCGTGGTCCAATTTTTGCAGACAAGGATGCTTTTGCCCAAGCCCTCCAAAAATAAAAAACAAAAAGACGGACTGTCCGACGTGATGCAAAAACAGATGCAATATGTGATGCCGGTTTTTATAATCCTTATACTTTTTAGTTTGCCTTCGGCAGTCGCTCTTTACTGGCTGACCAGCAGTTTGTTTTCAATAATCCAGCAAAAAATCGTCTTTAAGGGAAAATTATATGGTTTTGACAAATGATCCGGAAAGAATAAAAAGAGCGGTTAAGGAGTTTTTTGAAAAAGCCGATTTTGAAGTTGAAATAAAAGTTCTGCCGGCCGAAGATTCCGCGATATTCGTCAAAATAAAAACAGAGGAGCCAAAGGTTTTAATCGGCCAGGGCGGCCAGACCCTGATGGAAATCCAGCGCCTCTTGAAGGCGGTATTAAGGCGGAGAATCGGAGAGGGTTTTTATTTAAATATTGATATCAACGATTATAAAAAGAAAAAAGAAGATTATTTAAAAGAAATAGCAAGGTCTTTGGCCGACGAAGTCGCTTTGGACCAAAAAGAAAAAGCGCTGGACCCGATGCCGGCCTTTGAAAGAAGAATAATTCATATGGCTCTTTCCGATAGAAGCGATGTAGTGGCTGAAAGCGCGGGCGAGGAGCCGGACAGAAGAATAGTTATAAAACCAAAAGCCCGATTTTAACAATCAAACAAAAAACCTGACCGTAAGGGTATGGGGTTTTTGTTTAGAGGGTTTTTGCTGGAAGTAATATAATTGTTGTAGCAGCGGGTTTGGCGCAGAGGTTTTTGTCATTTCGCACATTAGAATATATTCCCGGCGTGTCGCAAGGCACCCAATCTGTTATTGCCTCGTATTCTAATAAATTTGTATAATTACCCGGCAAAAATGGCGCACCCTCTGCCGCTCCTTGGCTTGGCGGATTTTTATATAAAACCGCGATAACTTCTGGCAGAACCTTCATTGATTTCGGAGGGGGGGGGTCCAGTGTTTCAATTGGGAGCCATCCACTGCTTGTAGAAAAAGAAACAGTCTGTATGTTTGTGTAAGGTAGGGGCGGGTATCCTTTATTAAAATTTTCTTCTTGAAAAAGATCGGCCCCGCACACGTCAGAAGCAGGTTTCTCGCAAGCCCTTGTAAAAATAAAGGGCTGAATCATAACAACCTTAGCAGAGATAACGTTTGGATTTATGGTATTACACGAAACAGAATGGAGGTCATTATTAACATAATGGTCAAAAAAAACCTGCGTCATTATCCCGCCGCCGCTTGAAATTCGTTTGAATTTATCGCCCACAATTATTGCTCCATAAACTCGCAATGTTAAAAGATTGGGCCCTGTGTTAGGGTCGTCTGTAGCCGGCACAAAACATATCTCGCCATACAAGGGAGACAGCCCTTCTGTTGTGTTTACGCTTTTACAGGTGGTTTTAATTACGGCAACAAAATTCTGATTTGCTTCATCCGTAATCCGTTTTAACTCCTTAAAAGTAAAATTAATCTGGTCTTCCGGGAAATTCGCTTTTCGCAGGTCTTTTAAAATTGCGTAGTATTCTTTTTGGAGCCTCCAGTTTCTTTCAATTGTAGCGGGGCCCTCCGAAGTTTGGCACACATAAACGCCGGGCGTAAGAGTTTGGATAGTGGGGATCGGCGGGTAAAGCGTGAGAACCGGAATTCTTGGGTTGATAGTGTTTAAAATAAGATAAGACAGAAGAAGAAGAACCAAGCCCAAAAAAGCGCCAACCATCCGGCTTTTCGCGTCCGACAGCTTTGTCGCGTCGCCGGCAGAGGTAAGATAGCGGAACCCGGCGTATATTAAAACGCCGAGAGCGATAATCCCGCTTATAGCGATAAAAAGGACGTAGATATATTTTATGTAATTTGGCACAGATGAGGGCGCATTTTGGGGGGACTCTCCGCTGATTTCTGGATAATTTATTTCCAGTGGTTTTGCGGTGTCAACCGCTTTGGCAACGCCCTGAAAGCAGAACAAGATTAAAAGCAGAAAAATTAGAAGAGATATTTTTTTCATATTCTTTTCCTTTATTAAATTATCTTACATAAATTGTTTTAAGGTCAATAATTTGTTGGACCGAAGAAAGAATTTCATCGCATTTCGTATTAATCTTATTTGCAGACGCGCTGAGAGACCGGTTCTGAGATTGGATTTCTGATACTGGGCAGGGGTTTCCGCCAGAACATTTATCCGGCTGGCACCCCAATAACTTGTCATGGCAGCCGTATTTTGCTCCGGTCTTGCAGCTTGCTTGGCATTTTTGGATTCCGTAATTTCCCGAGGTTGTTGAGCCCGAGCCCTGCAAATTCCAGTTAGCGTCTTTTCCAAATATCTCGGCAGGCGGGTCATATTCACATTTGTCCGGCAGAAGGGAAATTTGGAGCATCGGGCTTTCAATTCCTTGAGAAGCAGATGCGCCAGTGCTGGTGCTTTGGCTTGTTTTTTGGATAAAATCAGCTAACTCTTTTAATCTTGTTGCCAGATTGGTTTTCAGGGTTTTTTCTTCGTTGTATTTATTGATTGAATTATCCAATTCATCAATAACCGCTCGGATTGTCTCGCCATTTTTTAATTGCTGGTAGTAATTAATATTCTCCGCTATTTTTTTCACCTCATCCTCTAATTCCAGAGCTTCGGCGATAGCCCTATTTTTATAATAAAGAATTTCGTATCTGAAAGCAATAATTTTTTGCTGGTCTTCTTTTATTTTAGGCCCGTCGGGACAGGGCTGGAAAGGCCCGCGGGAATAGCATTTTTTCGGCTCGCAAGCGTCTCCTTCTTGGCCTCCGGCGCATAAGCACAAGGCCTCTGTATATGAGCAGTCGCATTTGTTCGTCAAATCTTGGATTTCATTAGAAAGAGTTGTAACGCTAGGAACCATATTTTTTATATTATTAGCGATCTCTTTGGTTCTTAATAATATATCTGGTTTTTTTTCTTCTGGAGGAGGCAGCTGCAAAGGGTCTAAAACCACTGGCGGCAGAGTCGGAAGAATCCGTTCTCCCAAAAATTCAGGGCTGATAGTGTTCAGAATCAAATAAGAAGATAAGAGAATCAAAATGCCAAAAAAAGCAGACCAGATGCGATTTTTCGCATCTTTTGTTTTTGAGGGGTCGCCGCCAGATGTTAAATAGCTGATTCCGGCGATAATTAAAGCCGCAAGCGCGATCGCTCCGGCGTATTTAATGGCGCTCGTGTAGATTTCTAAAATTTTTTGAGGCAGGTCGGGTAAATTATTCATATTTTACTTTACGCTGCAGCAGTAAAAATTAATTTCGTGGATGCAATCAGCGATTTCTTTTTCACCTATTTGCTGGCTGACAAAATTCAGGCAGGTCTTAACGCAGTTTCTATAATTATTCTGGCCTATTTCCAGATAGCAGGCGTCCAAACAATTGCCGAAAAGTGTTTGCTGCTGTTCTCCGTTCACCCAATTCTCGGCTCTGCAGCAATTGTGTATTACTCTACCCCCGGGGATTGTCGCGCTTCTTGCCTGAAGACAGCCGAAAAGAGCAATGTCTTCTTTTTCCCAGGAGACAGGAGAACACTGTTGCATTGGCCTTCGGACGTTTATTTCCAATTCTGCCAAAATGTTTGGGACCAATTGCTCTATTAAGGGCAATATGCCGACTTGCTCTCTTCTTTCGGGAGTTAAATCAAATTTCGTTTTTTGTTGCGTTGTTTGAGGAATAAGACCCTTGACTACGTCTTGAATGCCTTCTTTTTGTTTCGCGTTATCGGTATTGTTTAAACCCCTTGGGACTCCCTCAAAGATATCTATTATTTTTTGCAAACTGGCGTTGATCTCGGTTTTCGGACAAGGTCCTTCCGGATATTGGGGCGAGTTTGTGCATCTTCTTTGGCAGGGGCAGCAGTTGCTCGTGCAGCCGTCGCCGGTGTAGCCGGTGCAGTAGGGGCTGTCGCCTTCTCCACATCCATAACAGATACATTGAGAATAACATCTTTGGGAACTGCATTGGCTTACCCAAACCTGAAGGCCGTCAGTATTTACAGAATTTCCTTCTATCGCTTGGTGCTGCTGCTGGCTGTTTTGCGGAACAATTGAGCCGACAACCTCCTTTATCATATCTTTGCTCAAAGAGACCAAACCATCCATTCTTTCCGCCAGTTTGTATCCTGTCCTGATAGACCTGTCTATGATTTCTCCTACTGGCGCCTCTGAATGACAAGCCATGGTTTTTCCTTGTTGGGTGGTATCAACCGTTATTCCCGGGTCTTCATTTTCTCTTGTTTTTTCCAGTTCTTGTTCCAAACGATCTAATTCCGGCGATGTTTGGTCAGAACTGGTTGTTGCAAACGGATAAAAGCCCTCTATTGTTCCGCCCAGGACACACATTATTGTTCCGTAATCTCGCAGATATTTTGTCGCGCTTCCGCTAACCGAAGGATTTGTCAGCATCTTTTTAAAAACTGTTGAAACATCATCCCAAAAAGGCGTCTCTCTTGACGTCCATTTATCGTTTAATAAAAATTGTTTTTCTATAAAAAATCGTGCCAGACTATTTGTGTTGCGGAAAGGGCATTCTTTAATAAATTTTTTAGCCCTTTCCAATCTTTTTGTTTCTATTTTCAAATCTTCAATTTCCGTAAGCGCTTTTTTGATTTCTTCGTTTAAGCTCGTTCGGACTTGTTTTGTGCTGTTATTTTTAGCGTCTGGTATTATGATTTGGGCGCCGAGATATATCACCTCTAAATTTTTTGTTTCAAGCTCTTGAATTTTTTGGCGGGAATTGATGCAGGCGTCAGAAGTGCATCTTTCTTTTGACCGGCATTGATTGTTGGCGCAGCCGGGACCTGGTTGGGATAAGCTACAGCAGGGTTTTGGTTCTGAATTGGGCGGATTGTCGCAGCTGCATTGGTCTGTCGCGTATTTCAATTGTTGGCTCTGGTCTTTTAATTGTTGGGCGAGAACATAAATAGAATTTGCAATGTCGGTTATCCTTTGCATTCGCGGAACGGGCTCTGAAGATTGAGGAGCTGGGATTGGGGCCGGAGTTGTTTGCGTTTGGGAATTAAAAACCTGCACGCCAGCCAGGGCAGGTACCTTGGAATAATAAAATTCAAACATATTTCCTTCAATTATTCTGGCGAAGGGCATTTCAAAATCTATCGTGGTTTTAAGTGTCGACTCCGGCGCTGGAGGGAGAGACGGCCTGGGGCTTATTTCCGGAGAGGACAAGGGTTCTGTTGTAAAACTTAAAATTTGAGGATTGATGGTGTTTAAAATCAGATAAGAAGAAAGGAGAATTAAAATGCCAAAAAAAACAGAAATAATATATTGTTTTGCCGAAATGATTCTTTCCGGTTTTCCTGCTGATATCAGGTAGCTAATTCCTGCGGCGACCAAAACAGCCAGCGCTATCAACCCAGATAACCAGATTGTTAGGTTTAAAAAATACTGAGCATAAAGCACGAGGATATCTTCCGGTTTTGCCGTGTTAATAAAATCCTGGGGCGGGGTGGCTCCGGGAACCGAAGGATAGTTTATTTCCAGAGCTAAAACCGGCTTTGCCAGGAAAAGGCACAGAAAAAGTGCGAAGAAAAAAAACGCAATATGATTTTTTCTTTTGGTCATTAAATTTTTTGGCGCGGCTTTTTTTACATAAACAACCTTATAACCCAAGTGGGAAGGATGTCGCTTATTACGGGGATACGCTCAATGATAAAGGGCAGAACCAATGATTTTACCGGAACTTTGGCTATGATAACCAGTAAAACCATAAAAATTATCTCAACGGGCAGTTCAATAATCTGGTCAAGAATCGGGATTGGGATTATTAAGTCAATAATTTCTATAACGGCGGCAAAAAAAATCAAAATCACTCCGCCCGGGGACAAAAGAACATCGGCTGGTATTTTTTTAAACCAGCCGCCTTTTTTAGGAGTAGCGGCCTTCTCGGGTTCTTCCTCTTCGGGTTCTTTTTTCTCTGGTTTTTCTTCTTCAAGAGCGGGTTGAGTTGGCGGGGTTTCTTCAGCCATAATTTTATTAAATTCGAAATTTGAAGCACGAAATTCGGAACAAATTCCAAATTCGAAACGTGTTTGGGATTTCTGATTTGGGATTCAGATATTGTTTCGGATTTCGGATTTCGTGCTCCGAATTTAACTTTCCAATTCTTTTTTTGCCTGTTTTATCTTTAAAACTTCTTCCGGCGCGGTAGTGATAATCTGGTCTTCCGTGTAAGAAGCCCTGATTTGGATTAAAACGTGTTTTGTGCCGGCAAAAAAGATGCCTTCGCCGACAGGCGTTTCCAAAAGCATAAGTTTTTCTTCCTCGGTCAGGTTAAAAGTTTTTTGGACCACCTGTATTGTTGCCGGGCTTTGTTTCAATAGCAGAGTCATGGAGGAATTGGTAATAATGGGCTGGCCGTAGGACGATTTCATAAAATCGTTAATATCCTGGGTAATGGTGGTAACGCCCAGCCAGTATTTTCTTGCTCTTTTTACCGTGCCGAAAAGGAAAGAAGCGCCGTCTTCGTTTTTCATCAGCCACCAGGCCTCATCAACAATCAGCAGGCGTTTTTTCATCTGAGAAGTGATGGTTTTCCAGATATATCTTAAAATCATAAAAAGAGCCATTGGCCTTAATTCGTCCTCCATATCGCGGATGCCAAAAACAACCAGCCGTTTTGACATATCCACGTTTGATGGCTGGTTGAAAAAATTTGAATAAACGCCCTTGGTGAATCTTTGGATTCGTCTGACCAGAGATTCCGCTCCTTCCATAGTGGAGAGAACTTCTTCCAAGTCCGACATTATCGGGAAAGAAAGCCCTTCTTTTTTGCCCCAAAGATTTGGGTCGCTCTCGGCGGTAATATCTTTTGCGGCATAGGTTTCAGTCAGGGCTTGGTCAATAATGGCGTCTTCTTCCGGAGTTAAGCCGCCGAGCATCACCCGGATTAAGCCCACAAGATTCACGATATTTGTTCTTAAAACATCTTCGGGCAATTCTCCTTCTCTGGGCGTGGGCAGGTCAAAAGGATTGACGTGATGCGGAGAGGAAAGCGATATATTAAAAAATGATCCGCCCACCGCGTCAACCAAAAACCTGTATTCGTTTTCCGGATCAACGACAATAACATCAACGCCGAGCATCAGGTATCTTAAAATTTCCAATTTTACAGCGTAGCTTTTTCCGGCTCCGCTGATAGCGAAGACGCAGGAATTGGCGTTGGGCAAAGAAAAGCGGTCAAACAGCACCAAAGAACTGTTATGCTTATTTATGCCGTAAAGAATCCCCTCGTTGGAGCTCAAGTCAAAAGAAATAAAAGGGAAAGCGCTTGATAGAGGGGCGGTGTTTATCAAATTAGCGACCAAAAGATCGTCTGACCCGTAAGGAGAAGTGCAGATAAAGCCCTCTTTTTGCTGGTAAATTGCCGGTTTCAAATAAATCAATCTGGACTCCAGAATGGATCTCAGGGTTGTTTCTATGTCTCTTAATTCTTTTTCCGAATCGGCATAGGCGGTTATGTACAAGCTGAAGCGGAACATTCTTTCTTGAGCGGTTTGGAGCTGGTCTCTTAAGTCCTCCAGGTCCTGATAGGCGGTTTCCAAAACCGGGTCGCGAATCAGTCCCTTTTCTTCTTTTTCCATAATCTCGGCCTGCACCTCCGTAACCCTTCTTCTTAGCTGTTGGAGAACTTTTTCCGTAGGCACGGGATGAAAATGGAAAGAAACATCAAGAGGATATTCTAAGTTTATGATCGGCGAAAGCCAGCCGCTGCTTAGATATCTGGGATAGGAAAAAACAAAATAGGTTTTCGCCAGCTTGTCGCCGATTTTCAGATAGTTTTGCTTGTTTTCAACAAAAGGCGGCGCTAT
>Ga0172365_10004393_pt1 | contig 10424 bp, 10 predicted proteins | sample LakKivSesite48cm_FD_114535 | JGI IMG/M metagenome (GOLD analysis project Ga0172365, IMG submission 114535) | Sediment microbial communities from Lake Kivu, Rwanda - Sediment site 48cm | ecosystem: Environmental > Aquatic > Freshwater > Lake > Sediment | place: Rwanda: Western Province, Lake... | reverse complement strand
AACTTGACTTCAAGTACACTCGGATGCTATACTTTGAACTGGCCTTTGAAGCTTCGCTAGTTCAGTTATGACTGAGAAAGGAGCACCACATAATGTCGGGATTCGGCTTCACTCCGGAACAGGAGACCCTGCGGGAAGAGGTGAGGCGGTTTGCTCAAAAGGAGCTTGCTCCCGGGGCTCTGGCGCGCTCCAAAATGGCGCCTGAGGACCTGCATAAGGACCTGCACGATATCGATAAGACGATAGTGAAGCTGGGATGGAACCACCTCAATATACCGGAGAAATATGGCGGACACCACATCGACCATGTTTCCCTGGGTATAATTGTGGAGGAGGTAGCCAAGGTAGACCCTACTGTGGAGCCTGTGGGGTCCATACAGGCGACCAGCGCGCTGCTCACTCAGCTTCCTGAGGATATACAGGATGAGTGGTTCCCGCCCCTGATCAGCCGTGAGAAGAGGCACTCCTTCGGTTTCACAGAGTCCGCCGCCGGCTCCGATGCCGCCGGTATTGTAACCAGGGCTGAACGTAAGGGAGACTATTATATTGTCAACGGCGAGAAGACGCCGCTCCCCGGCGCTACCATAGCCAACGTGGTCACGATATCCGTCAAGACCGACCCCAAGGCCGGATTCCGGGGCGTGAGCTTGCTCTGGATACCCACTGACCTCCCCGGAATAACCATAAGGCCTCTGCCCTGGATGGGGAATTACGGGCTTTTCCCCAGCTTCGTGACCTTCGACGATGTAAAAGTGCCTGTGAGACAACGCATAGGCGAGGAGGGCCTGGGTTTCTACCTGCTGATGGGTACGCTGGACTGGCTGCGCATCATCGTTGCCCTTGAGTGCCTGGCGCGTGCCCAGGCTTCACTTCACGATGCTATGGAATGGTCCAAGGAGCGCAGGACGTTCGGCAAGCTTATAGCATCATATCAGGGAGTCTCTTTCCCTATAGCCGAGCATTATACCAGGGTCGAGGCGGCACGAATGCTATGCTACCGGACCCTGTGGCTCAAAGACCAGGGCCAGATTCATACCATGGAATCGGCTATGGCGAAGTGGTTCAGCGTGGAGGTCTCGGTGCAGTGTATCAAGGACATGCTGGTGTTAATCGGGCACCCCGGATATAGTACAGAGCATCCTATTTCCATGCGGTTACGCGACGTGATTGGCTATCAGCTTGGAGATGGTCCTCCACAGATTCAGAAGATGATTATCGCCAGGCTGATTCTGGGCAAGTCAATTGCAGGATAAAGCCCCCTCTTGCAATTCTCTGGTATAATATATGAGACTTTATCCAGGTTCAGGCAATCTCGCCGAATTCCTGGACTTGGAGCAAACGCCGGATAAAATCCGGGGCGAAGGAGTGAAACATCGTATGACGGAGCAAGTATTGGGCCTGGTGTTGAGTGCGTTGATATGGGTAGGCTCAATGGTGGGGGTGGTTATCGGGTTCGGCCTGAAGCCAGTCAAGTGGCTCAGGAAAGCAGTGTAGAAGAAAGAGGCAAATTAAGAACAGAGGAATCCCCCGCAAGCGCGGGGGATTCCTGTTTTTATGTCTGTGCAAGATGCAATTAAATCGCCAGTTTGAGTTGACTACACCTGGACGCCGGGTACATGAGACACCGGCCTGACACACTTCATGGAGATAGCCTTCTGCTCGCAGGCCATGAAGCAGCAGCCGCAGCCGTAACATGCCTCCGTGTCCACCTGCGCCTTGAGCTTCTTCGAGCCCGGTGACTTTATCATTGTTATGGCGTCAAAATTGCAGTTGTCTACACAGTCCTGACACCCGGTACACAGAGCCTGGTCGATGTTTGCCTCGTAGCGGCTCTTGGCGTAGTGCTGGCTGAGGGGAATGTTGACTTTTTTCAGGCTCTGAAACTCTACACAGCAATCATTGCAGCAGTTACACATAATAGCGACTGAAGTGTCATTCATCGCAGTGTGTACCAGCCCGGAGCGCGAGGCTTTTTTCAGTATGTCAAGCGCTTCCTCGACGCTCAGTTTTCTGCCATGCCCGCTGGCAATGTCATATTCCGCCGTCCTGTCGAAGTCGAGGCAGACCTCTACGGGACGGTCACATGCCCTGACCTCGAGGCGGCAGGGGCAATCTACCACGGAGATGAGCCGCTTACTCTTCAGTATCTCCCGCCAGTCTTCCCAGGGCTGCAGGTTGGGGTCGTTTGCTACAGCATCTACGGCGGGTATAATGCGCGTCATCGGGGTAGAAACAGCAGCGAATTCTTTGCCATATTTCTGATAGCCTTCGTTCTCATCGTACTCATGCCAGAGACGGCGCAGTTTCTCGGGTTCCGAGAACCGGCGCCAACCGCTGAGCATGGCGTCATGAAGCTGCATAGAAGACTTGCCGTATCTCCATTCCCGGCGGTTCTCGAAATTGCGCGGGAAGGCCAGGCCTTTATAGAACAGGTCATCCAAATCCTGCCTTATCACTTCTGCATCCAATCCTGTCTTCTCCGCCAACTGCTCCGCAGTAAGCGCCGGGCCCGGAGCCTGATTTAACTCTTCGAGAATCTTCGCCTGCCTGGGGGTAACCGCACATTCAAAAATTTTAGGTAGATACTCAGAATCGGGGTACCCCAGTTTGGCTGACAGTCGCTTGTATATTTCTTCCATCGTACCACCTCCCATATATATACATAGTAATTTTATACGGTTGCAATGCCTTATGGCAAATTTACGTGCGGATGGACTGAGACGTGAATAGCTGCCGACGATTGCCGTATTACTTACTATATTTAGACGACCAGCCCCATGGCGTGCCGTTTCAAAAACGCCAGAATCGCGCGGTTGGCTTGCTCTGCACCTTCGATGAACATGCCGTGTCCCAGGTTCTCCAGTATCACGAGTTCCGCGTTAGGAATCTTGGAGGCAAGGAGGCGCAGGTTTTCTGAGGGAGTGATTCTGTCAGCGGTGCCTCCGATGACCAGGGTGGGCGCTTTTATCCTGGACAGCCTGTCATATGTGCGGGCGGTCAGCATTGCTTCTACCTGTCTCATGATGCCATGAAGGGGAGTGGGATATTTGCTTATCCTGGCCTCTATCTCATTGACCAGGTGAGGGTGTTTGTCCAGGAACTCCTGGCTGCACATGCATGCCAGCAGTTTTCCCGACCATTCCAGCGGAGTCAGCCGGTTGATTGTCTCGGGATCGAACATGAGCCCCATAATTTGAGGTTCCGGCAGGACGACATCAGGGGCGCCTGCCGGATAGGCACACGATAATATGAGGGTAAGTGTCCTCGCCGGGTAAGCGAGAGCGAACTCCTGGGCAATGACTCCTCCCATGGAATATCCCAGGATATGGGCTGCTTCTATGCCGATGGAATCCAGCAAACCGGCGACATCGGCTGCCATCATCCGCATAGTATACGGGGTATCCGGTTTGTCGCTGCGCCCGGTGCCTCTGTTATCGAAAGTTATAACATGATACTTCGAGGAAAGGCCGTCCTGAGCTTGGGCTAACCATGTTGAAGAGTCCGTTCCGCATCCGGAGATAATCACCAGCGGTTCGCCGTTGCCATGGGTTTCATAATATATTTTGATGTCGCCGACTTTTCGGAAGGGCATTGCTTACTCCTTGCCCGGTAGGGTTAATTGCCTCACAAACAACATACGAGCTTCAAGCGCGGATTCACCCCGCTGCATAACCACCATCTTGTGGGATGTTACTACATGATTTGTAGTATTTTACAGCGAAAAAGCCGGCAGGGCAAGAGCCCTGTCGCCTCGACTTCAAAAGAAATAGTGAGAACGCCGTTAAGTGAGCCAGTGGTATATGAAATAGACCAGCAGCACGATAATTGCCGCCAGAATCAGGAGCGTTCCGGCCTGGAATAAGCAGCCACCTCCTATCAGTTTTAGCGGGAATAGTATTATCCGCAGCAAAAGCCTGATGAGAGCCACTAATATTTTAATAGGGAGGAGTAACAGCATGAGCATTCTCAGATTCTATCAAATAGCGGTTCGACAGGCAATCAGGGGCAGAGCTCCTGCCCCTACAAAAACTCCCTATAGCATCCTTTTTTGACTCGGATTTCTGTGATAAAATGAATAGATAACCCTGTTAAAGGAACAAATTCACATGCCTTTGGATGCCATAATCGTCAGGGGTGCCCGCGAGCACAATCTCAAGAATATAGACGTGGTGATACCACGTGATAAGTTCGTGGTCATCACCGGCCTCTCCGGCTCCGGGAAAAGCTCTCTGGCTTTCGACACCATCTATGCCGAGGGGCAGCGCCGCTATATCGAGTCACTCTCTGCCTATGCCCGCCAGTTCCTGGGCAGAATGGAGAAGCCCGACGTCGACTATATCGAGGGGTTGAGCCCAGCTATCTCTATCGACCAGAAGGGCGTCAGGCGCAATCCCCGTTCTACTGTGGGCACTGTGACCGAGGTGTACGACTACCTGAGGCTGCTCTTCGCCCGCGCGGGGCATCCCCACTGTCCGAAGTGCGGCCGCGAGATATCGAGCCAGACCGTGCAGCAGATTGTGGATGCTATCCTGTCACTTCCTCAGGGCACCCGCTTCATGATAATGGCGCCTCTCATCAAAGACCGCAAGGGAGAGCATCTGGGGGTTTTCGATGACCTGAGGAAGGCGGGCTATGTCCGCGTCAGGGTGGACGGCAAGCTACATGACCTCTCCGAGGAGTTCACGCTGGACAAAAACAAGCGCCACACCATAGAGGCGGTGATAGACCGTTTGGTTACAGGTGATGAATCGCAGGCAGGGCGTATTGCCGATTCTGTGGAGACGGCGCTGAAGCTCGGTGCCGGTGTGGTGCTGGTCTCGGTGGTTGATGGCGAGGAGCTATTGTTCTCGGAGCATTTCGCCTGCGTTAACTGCGGCATAAGCATCGGTGAGATCGCACCCAGGACATTCAGCTTCAACAGCCCCCACGGAGCTTGCACGGAGTGCACCGGCCTGGGGGTGAAGCTCGAGATCGACCCGAATCTGGTGATACCTAATAAGAATTTGACGCTTGCCGAGGGCGCAGTCCAGCCCTGGGCCCGCGCCAGCACCGTCACTCCCTGGTACTACAGCATGCTGCACTCGGTAGCCAACAAGTACGGCTTCTCCGTGCATACGCCGGTGAAGAACCTCACACAGGAACAGCTTAACATAATACTGTACGGCAGCCGGGGCAGGCCGGTGACTGTAACGCATGAGACCCAGCTCGGAAAGCACTATGAGTGGGATACCTCTTTCGAGGGGGTGATACCTAATTTGGAACGTCGCTATCGCGATACCGAGTCCGATTATGTACGCTCCGAGATAGAGCGCTATATGACTTCCAAACCCTGTCCTGCCTGCAAGGGACAGCGGCTCAAGCCCGAATCACTGGCTGTGACTGTCGCTGACCTGAATATCTCCCAGGTTACCTCGATGTCCATAGAGCAGGCTCTGGAGTGGACCAGGACTCTCGATGGGTCGGTGAACGGGGGCTGTAAACCGGTGCTGAGCGGCCGGGAGATGCTGATAGCGCGGCAGATATTAAAGGAGATTCGAGCCCGCCTGGGCTTCCTGCTGGATGTCGGCCTCGATTACCTTACGCTGGACCGGATAGCGGGCAGCCTCTCCGGAGGAGAGGCGGAGCGGATTCGCCTGGCAACCCAGATAGGCAGCGGTCTCATGGGTGTGCTCTATATTTGCGACGAGCCCACCGTGGGGCTGCACCCTGTAGACGGCTCGCGGCTCATCGAGACCCTGAAGAGGTTGAGGGACATCGGCAATACCCTCCTTATTGTGGAGCATGATGAAGCTATGATGCGCGCTGCCGACCATATCATAGACATGGGTCCCGGCGCCGGGGAGAAGGGGGGCTGGGTGGTAGCCTGCGGCACTATAGATGATATTATGGCCTGTCCGCAATCTCTCACGGGGCAGTATCTGAGCGGCGCCAAGGTGATATCCGTACCCGGGAGGAGGCGCAGGGGCTCAGGAAAGTATATCACGATTAAAGGTGCACGGCAGAATAACCTGCGCAATATAGATGTTCACATCCCGCTGGGTATGTTTGTCTGCGTCACCGGCGTTTCGGGCAGCGGCAAGAGCACCCTGATAGACGAGATACTGCACAGGAAGCTGGCGCAGATTCTTTACAAGGCAAAGGACAGGCCAGGAGAATGCGATGGTATTTATGGCATTGAGCATATCGACAAGGTGGTGAATATCGACCAGTCGCCCATCGGGCGCACCCCCCGCTCCAACCCCGCCACCTATACTGGCGCGTTCACTCCCATTCGCGAGCTGTTCTCCACTGTGCCCGAGGCGCGGATGCGCGGCTATCTCCCGGGGCGTTTTTCTTTCAACGTCAAAGGGGGGCGCTGCGAGGCGTGTCGCGGCGAGGGCTATATCCAGATCGAGATGCAGTTCCTTCCCGACGTCACCGTGCCCTGCGAGGTCTGCAAAGGGAAACGCTATAACCGCGAGGCGCTGGAGATTCAGTTCAAGGGCAAAAACATCGCCGAGGTGCTCGAGATGAGCGTGGAGGAAGCGTATTCCTTTTTCGAACATTTCCCGGCAGTCAAGTCCAAGCTCTCCACGTTGAGGGATGTGGGGCTGGGCTATATCAGACTGGGGCAGCCTGCCACTACCCTCTCCGGCGGCGAGGCGCAGCGTGTGAAGCTTGCCACCGAGCTTTCCCGCCGCTCCACAGGCAGGACGCTCTACATACTTGACGAGCCCACCACCGGCCTTTCCTTCGATGATGTGGCTGCTCTGCTGCGGGTATTGCAGCGGCTGGTCGATGCCGGTAATACCGTTGTCCTCATCGAGCACCATCTGGACCTGATAAAGTGCGCTGACCATATTATCGACCTCGGCCCCGGAGGGGGCGACCGCGGGGGCTGGATAGTGGCCACCGGTACGCCCGAGGAGGTGGCTCAGGTTGAGACCTCCTTCACCGGCCAGTACCTCAGAGAGAAGCTGGGTATGCCCGGCGTCATTAAAGAAGCGCTTTCGCTCAGCGATAGACTGAGGACATAAATTGCCCCCTATTCGCAGGTTGGAGCGAGCACGACCTTGAGGAGTTTAGGCATCGGGCTGGAAGTGATGAAAAGTGTAGCCGTCGAACTACAACTTTAAGGGAGAGCAGAACATGCAGATGAAGGACAAGGTAGCCATTGTTACAGGCGGGGGCAGCGGTATCGGGCAGGGCATATGTCTCAGGCTGGCCGAAGAGGGTGCCAGAGTCGCAGTCTTCGATGTCAATCTTGACGGGGCCAGGGATACTGCGAACCAAATCGCAAAGGCTGGTGGCGAGGCAGCAGCCTTCAAAGTTGATGTTACCAATGCCGCAGGTGTGAATGGTGCTGTGAAAAAGGCGCTCTCGAAGTTTGGGAAGATAGATATACTGGTCAATAACGCTGGCATTAGCAAACCTTCCAAGGTTGCTAATATGACGGATGAGGTATGGGACAGTATGCTCAGTGTGAATCTGAAGGGCGTATTTCTGTGCTCTCGCGCGGTGATTCCTCATATGAAGGAACGCAAATACGGCAAAATTATTAGCATAGCCTCGATTCTTGCCATCAGGGGAAGTTCGTATTACGCTCACTACGGTGCCACCAAGGCTGGGGTGGTTGCCTTCACACAGGGTCTGGCGGTAGAGTTGGGACGGCACAATATCAATGTTAACGCCATCGGGCCGGGTATCATCGACACTCCCATGGCAGAGGGAGACGTGAATTCAGAATTTCGCCAGCAGTTGCTGAAGGTGATACCAATGCGTCGCATCGGCGCTCCTCGCGACATAGCGAATGCGGTGCTGTTCCTGGCCAGCGAAGAGGCTTCATATATTACGGGTCAGTGCCTGTATGTCTGCGGAGGCTGGAGCGCAAGTGCCGGGTTAGTATAGTATAGTAGGGTAGGGGCACAGCGCGCTGTGCCCCTACAATTTGACAAGGTTTCGCTGTGACCCCTATAATGAAACGCAGCCGGCGGGTGTAACTCAGTGGTAGAGTATCTGCTTCCCAAGCAGAGAGTCGCGAGTTCGAATCTCGTCACCCGCTCGTTTGTTTTGTTAACACCCTCTGCCTGCCGCTGCTGGTCATGCGGACTTCGTTTCGCCGGAAGACTTTCGGAGCTGCTCTAGAGGAAATTGAAGTTATTGATATTTTCGGTATCTCTCAGGATTTTCTCGACTGCGCGCCTGGCTTCTTCATCACCGATAGATTCCACCTGCGATACCTCTAGGCCCGACTCATTTTTCCTGTTTTTCCAATTGACAACAAATCCTGGAATGGTGGCGTAGCGGAAGCTGCCCGACCCACAACAAGCGGTATCGACTACTGCCACTCCGATTACGCAAAGGACCTGCTTTCCATTGTGCTCGAGCCTCAATTCCTTTTGCGGCGTATATGTTCCGCTGATCGACTGTATATCCTGTCCCAACCTCTGATGAATGTAATCCTGCATCATTCTACCCACTCCGCTTTTCCCTCGCATTCAACATTTCTCTTATCGCCGGGCGCTTTCACCTTAATCAATTTAGCGACATTTTAGATTAAAACCCAGGCAATGTATAGAACTTTTATCACATTAGGGTTCATAAGAGGTCGTTTATTAACCATTTTTCAGCCCCCTTTGTCCCCCAGTCTTGGGGGATTTTGGGTTTGGGGGACACCCCCAAACCCCCGACAAAGGGGCTGCGCCCCTCTGTACACCCCAATTGGCAAACGACCTCTCCATAAGCCTCTTGACAAATAGTTACAGATATGTTACGATATATCGTGATGTATAGAAACATATCGATAAGAGCCGGGCGCTATATAGAGCATTATAGCACCGGGATGGCTCCGAAGGAGGTTGGATATGTCCTGGAGACATGCATTCGAATTTGAGAAACGGGGGCGCATGTTCGAGAAGGGTGACTTCAAGTATGTAATTCTGGACATACTGAGGGAGAAGCCGAGTCACGGTTACGAGATTATCCGTGCCCTGGAGGGCCGCTTCTACGGCTTTTACACCCCCAGCGCCGGTACGGTCTACCCCACGCTCCAGATGCTTGAGGATATGGGCTACGTGAAATCCTCGGAACAGGACGGGAAGAAGGTTTACACTATCACGGATGAAGGTCTCAAATTTCTGGATGAGCGAGGGGAAACCGTAGATAGAATCAAGGAGCATATGAAAGGCTGGTGGTGGGCCGATAATCGCGATGAAATAAAGGAGATGGGACGTGAGCTGGGGCGCATAGGTCGTCTTCTCGGCCGCAAGGCCCACCGCATGGACCGTAAGAAGCTGGTGCAGATAAGGGAGATTATCTCCCGGGCCTGCGATGAGATTGAGGCTATTCTCGAACAGTAGAACAAACCTTCAATGATGAACAAAGGAGGCGCAAAATGGGTTACTTCTCTATACCTGCTGCCACCGGTGGATTCTTCTTCAGCTCCTGGCTCCTGATGATTTTCTGGGGAATTATCGCTCCGAATTTCGGCCTGGAAACCATGGGATATAAGATGGCCATGCTCATTACCATAGCTATATGGCTGGTGGTCGCTCCCCTGGCTGCCGCCATAGCCAGGAAGCGCGTCTGGAAATGGCACGCGAGGCGTCGGGCTTCTTGATATAAATCAACTCTGGTTGTCTGGCCTGCGTTTCTTGCCCTGGCCGAGCGGGATTCCTCAGCGGCTGTGGGGGAATTAGTGACCCCTCTATGCCTGGAATGATATAATAGCTGTTCTGAGTCAAGTATCATTTGGGTATGGAGGGGCGCATGGCGCTGGAACAGCAGCTAGACTATCTATTCAATCCCGGCTCGGTGGCATTGATAGGGGCTTCCAATAATCTGGCTAAATGGGGCTTTCACATCCTCAGCCTCCTCATCGCCAAAAATGGACGGCATATCTATCCTGTAAACAGGAATGGAGACGAAATACAGGGCTTAAAGGCTTATCCCAGCGTAAGCCAGGTGCCCGGGCCTGTAGACCTCGCCGTCATCACTGTCCCTTTTGTTGATGTACCTGCAGCTATGGAGGACTGTGCCAGGAAAGGGGTCAAGGCCGCCGTCGTCATCTCCGGAGGTTTTGCCGAAACAGGCGGTGATGGTACCATAATCCAGCGGGAAGTGGTAGACATCGCCAGGAGAGCAGGGATACGTTTCGTTGGCCCAAACTGTATGGGCCATTTCGATACCTCTGCGGATTTTTTCACCGTACCTTATTTGCCTCCGGTCAGCAAGGGGCCGTTAGCGCTCGTCGCTCAGAGTGGAAACACAAGCCAGTCGATAGTATATCTGGCTAGTGAACTGGGGCTGGGATTCAGCAAATATGTCAGCAGCGGCAACGAGGCCGATTTACATTTTGAGGACTATATGGAGTATCTGGCCCGGGATGATGAGACCAGGATTATTCTGGGCTATATCGAAGGGCTCAAGGAAGGCAGGCGCTTTTT
>Ga0172365_10004392_pt1 | contig 10425 bp, 10 predicted proteins | sample LakKivSesite48cm_FD_114535 | JGI IMG/M metagenome (GOLD analysis project Ga0172365, IMG submission 114535) | Sediment microbial communities from Lake Kivu, Rwanda - Sediment site 48cm | ecosystem: Environmental > Aquatic > Freshwater > Lake > Sediment | place: Rwanda: Western Province, Lake... | reverse complement strand
CTATAATATTTGCCATCTTTCCAGAATATCCCGCCGATTAGTCTTTTCTTCGCGCCTTCATCTTCACCTTCTTTCTTTTTAGACTGTTTTTTCTTGGGTAAGAAGAGTATCGGTAAATACGCAGTTACGAATTCAACCTCAATTGCTTCATTAGCACCCCAAGTATTGTGGATATATTCCTTTAGCGCTTGATTTAGAATTTCTGTCAAGAAATATCCTATCTGAATACACTCCTCTTTTGACTTTGCGTACGTTCGAACATAGATACCATCAGTATCGTTGTAAATACTGTTCTTCTTTTGCTCTTCACACTTCTTTGCGCAATACACTACTAAATCTCTTACGACAGCTGTAATCGAAGCTGCCGCAAATGGATTATATAAAGGATACCAGCTATGACCTATTACACCATAACTCGAGTTGATTGCAAACTTGAGTGACCTATCTTGTGTCCATAACGCATCTTTAGTTCTCTTATCAGTAGCTTCTTCTACTTTCTTCTTTGCTTCTAATCGTTTCTTGATTAGGTCATCGAGCATCATAGGAAAGATACCTCTTGGACTTCTTCTGAATCTTACTTTTCGCTTGATTATATTGTCGTTATCGTCACTTAATTCGGCGTCTATTATAATTTCGCCATCTTCACAACAAGTTTCTGGTGAAATATTGAAGAAACGCATAGCGTTCGGATAAGCAAGTTTGAAGTCTAAGTTGATTACATACTCGAATATCCCGATAGGCGGTTCTCCAACAAGTCCACCTGTATACGATGTGATGTTTTCTGTGTCGACTTCTAATTTATCAGGCACTACGATATTCATTTTCTTTGCTTGTCTCAAGATAGCTGTATGAATGAACTTCGAGTTGTGCATTACATCATCGAGCGAACAGCCAACAACTTTCTTTCTGTCATCAAATGCTGAGATAACTGGCTTATATTTATCTATCAAATACGTCTTGATAACATCTAATACGTTGTGTTCTAACATCTTCATAGGCGATTTCTCCCATAATTCACCAGCAAATGGTTTTCTTTCTGGCGATTTTATCCCTAATTCATATTCTGCGACAAATGACAAAGACCACGACTTAAGTTCTTTTGTTGGTTTCTGAATTTTCTTGTATGCAGGATGCAAGTCAAACAGAACTCTTCCTTTAATTGTTGCTACACCTTCAGGAGTTAGATAAGCTTGTCCTATTGGTGATAGACTCTTGTAGTTAAGACCTAACATAGACATTCTCGCCATTATGTAAGGGTAGTCAAAGCCGCCTACTCTCTTTCTTCCTTCGAGTTGTCCACTTGAAAACCAACCTGTCAATATGTCTGGGTCAAGAAGCTCGAGTAGATGAACAAATGATAATAGCATTCCTATTTCTGAAGTGCAAGTTGTAATCGCGACATCAAATTCGTGTATGCCAGGATTCGGGCCCTTTGTTACTTTCACTTTCGCTTTCTTAACTATTGTTCCGTTCTTAAATGTAGGATGCCATATAAGAGAATACACGCGATTTGTATAGTTATCATAGAGTGAAATCATAGTTATCGGCTGTATCGGATTTTTAACATCAACCCACTCATCAGGAGGACTCTTTGTTTCGATATCTAAATACCATACTCGATGAGGAACATCAAAAGTTGCTTCTACCCCTTTTAATGTCTCGCTATCGAAGCTACTCATTATGTTCTTATCTATCATATAGCGTAGTGTGAGAAGAATATGAGATTCATAAGTGTGTTTGAACAATTTTCTTAACATATCCATAGTATCTGACAGAGACTTAACGTTTGTAACATTTACATCGATTTGTGTTGTTGTATGTCCATCAAGAGATTTAAACGAACCCTCTATCTTCCTGATAAATGCGATGCGATGATGTTCTTCTTTTATCTCGTTAGCATCAACATAGAAGTGTGGAATAAAAGGCGTCTGAAATTTATATAGTGAGCCTCCCTTGTCTCTACCACAAAGTAAGATGAGAGGTATCTCTGAACTTCTCTGTTTAACTGAATCGATACGAACTAATTTAAGTTCTGACATTTTCTCTAACCGCCTTGCTATGAGCCAAGATTGTTTCGATATTAAAGTCGAGCGCAGCTAATTGCTCTTTAGTTAATCCTGAAACATTAAAATCAAGATGTTCTGTTGGCGCAATAGGTGGTGGATTTACAGTATTCAGAGTATATGAATATGTTGCTAATTTGAACGCAATATTAGAGTCGATACTTCGAACTGATTTGTTATATTTCATATAGTTAAGTTCTGCGAGAATGTTTGTATCTGCTCCTAATAGATGAATTTGAGGCAAGATTGTTCGGTCTTTAAATTCTTCAATACATTTTATTCTTGCTGTAACAACATTTCCACCAAAACATTTTGAGATACATCGTTTACTTAGCCCGAGTGTATCAATTCTATAGTCGAGATAACAGAATAAATCTGCATAACATTTTGTCCATTCATCTTTCGTATTACCCTGAGGAACCGCCATAAACTTAAAACTTCGAAGTTCATCTCGACTAAGACTATCTAAGAAATTCTGTGTTAATCTGACAGTGTCGTCACTATTAAACATAACATCTGGACATATTATTTCATCAGCTTTAATGTATTTAGCGCTCTCTATAAGCTTATCGATATCTAAACTCTTACCAAGTTCAGATGCTCCATTATCTATTATTATATATATATTATTATTATATATATTATTATTAATTATACTATCTCGTCTATAAAACTCTCTATAGGTTTCATTCTCTTGGACTAATTGAGCTAATACAAAAAGTATATCGCCTTTAAGAGAGTAATTGAGATAGTTGATACCTGTGATAAAAGCGACTTTCATAATACACCCTCCCACATAGCTCGAACATTATGTTTATGAATGCTATCATAAGCTATAGTAGTTATTTGAATATGTCCACTTATATGTTTCTCCTTGCAATACTTCTTTAATTTAGTAGCACATACTCTAATCGTATCTTCAACAAAACGCGGATTTGCTTTCATAGTTTCGACCATATGATGTTCATCTTCTGTTCGGACAATTCCATGTGTTTCTGAGGAGAACGACTCCTCCATTAGTTTGATGACCTCTTTGAACGGAATATCTTGGTGCAACGAAGTCTGAAGTAATACCCTCAATTCTGCTCTTTGTTGATGTCCTGCACAAGGACAACACGTTGCTCCTATCGCAGTAAAGTAGTAATCGACAAAATAATCTCCATTCTTTCTTCTTACTTCTATCTTTATGGGATATATCTCTCTTACTATTAATTTTGATACAGGCGTCTCCATATTTAGAGGATAATCAAAACTAAACGAGACCGCTCCATCTTTATATAGCATTCTTTCATCTAGGTCTTTTAGTATCGCATAACCTACAGCTTCGATAGATTTTGCTCCACTACTAAGAGCTAAGACTTCTTGAATACATCGCTGTAGTTTAGACATATGTAGTCCTCTTTGCTCTGAGGTTGTTACTGATAAACTAATTCTCGGCATTATTGCTATCAATTTTCCTCCTCTTGAGATATCAAACGATACAGCTAGATTTTCGATACCTGCTTCTATTGGCATATTAAACTTGTCTTTTTCGTCGTGTTTTAATCCCATTTTCATACCTCCAATTTAGCTTCTCTTCTTAAATCACCTACTCGAACTAAACATCCACATACGCCACATGACCAGAAATTGATGCCTTCTTTACTTTCTCCGTGTTGTTTAAGCTCTCGGTCACAATATGGACATTTAGGAGCAGTGTCTCTATTGTTTTCTCTCAAGGCAATTCCTCTTGAAAATATTCTTCGGATTTTATTTCTTTTTGTGTTTTCTTCTTTTTAGTCATTAGTATGCACCTTCATATCCAGAATAATCGTCAGGAAGAGATGAGATTCTTCTTCGTAGCGTCTCTGTTCCTCTTCTTCCTCTTCTTCTCTTTCTTGTTCTTTTTGTCTTTTTCTTTCGTCGTCTTCCGCTTCAAGTTGACGTCTTTGGAATTCTTCCTCATTAGCTCGTTGTTCGGCTTCTATGCTCGCATTTGTTCTAATGATATGCCATACTACTTGCTTACCGAGAGCTAACGCCTGTTTAGCGGTCCAACAAGCACCAGATTTAACGTGGTCGGATTTATTGCAGTGATAACACATCGGGAATCTGCGACCATTATAATTAGGTGGATATTCTTCAACAACAATAACATGAAGAATATCAGATGATATAGCAATATCTATATTTCTTTGTCTATAACCATATTCCGCATTCCATCTATTTTGTTTTGGTGCTTTAATATCTGTTTCTATATCTAAAGCCAAAGCGATTTCTTCTGCCCAGACGTCGATACCACCAAGCGGCGAACGACCAGAAACCAGGATTACTTCTTTAGTAGGTTTAGTTATCTCAAGCTGCCCAACGCCAACATCTACTTTCGCAGATACAGGACGTGCAGCATCATACAAAATTTTACGGATAAGGCTAACAGCTTTTTGTTTGGTCTCTTCTGTAAACTTATCTTCTGCGTGTCCGATTATACCTATTTTCATAAGTATTCCTCAGGTAGAGGTATTACATATCGTTCCATCAGTTCTTTTTCTTTCTCAGCATCTTGTTCTCGATTCTCTTTATCATCAAGTGCTTGTTCTTCGGAAGGAACTTCACCTTTTACTTTCTTCGAGCATATCTCTTGTCTAATCTGATTAAACGATATCTTTGTAATTCTCTGTGGGTCTCCATCATCAGCGTGAAAATAGCGCGTTGTTGGATATCTTGCATCTTGACTTTCCCAAGTAGTTGCTACGAAAGCTTGGTCGCCTATTGGTATTTCTCCTCCACAAGCTCTACAAGCATGCGATTTTCTTACTGTAACAACTTTGACTTTTGTCATTTTTAATCACGTCCTGCGTTTATATCCCCATAATATTATATGCAATCTCGGACTAAATCGATATCCATACAATTTACACCATTCTGCTACCTTAGTATAGAGCTCCTTATTGTAGGTTATTCCTTCCGGCATTAACATAATACGACTCGAAGGTAAGATATGCTTCTTTTGAAACTCTTTTACTAATCCTACATCTTCTAAAGATGCGACTACAAACTTGAAAACAGCATCTGTATCGAAGTAAGTATCATCTACTTCTCCAACTGCTCCAAGACTTCCTATCTTAGGTGAGACGATAAACGTCACCTTGCGAAATGCTCTCTTAATATATGGCGCATTTAAAAAGTAAGGTATTGTTCCATTCGTTTCGATGTCAACAAACGCACAACAAGGCAAACGAGATAGAAGCGCTTCTAATTCTTTTTCTTGAATCATCGGCTCTCCTCCTGTTATAACAAGTCCTGTATCAGAGTCAAGAAAGTCTTCTATATCGTATAATACTTCATCTACAGTCATGTCAGATGTTTTACTTCCATCCCAAGAATATTTGCTATCACATTTAGGACACTTCAGATTACACCCAGCTAATCGTAAGAATATCGCCGGATATCCTACGTGAGGTCCCTCGCCTTGTAATGATGGATATATCTCAGAGACTTTCAAGTATTTCCCTTCCTCTATCTGTTATTCTATAAACTCCGCGTTCAACTAATTCGAGATATCCTGCTCTAACAAGAGGATAGACATCTCGAGATAATGTTGAAGGCATTAATCCGAATAAGGCCGCAAGTCTTTCACTTACAAGCGCTCTTCTCGACGGTGTCTCAAATGAGCTGAGAATATCTTCAAATCTACCTTTTAACGCTTCGGTCTTTACCCTATCTACTTCTCTACTCTTTCCTTCCCATTCAGGTAAATATCCTTCGGTTAACTTTGCAATGCGTGTAGGCTGAAAGTAATCAGATTGTTCCCAAGCAGCTCCTGCTAAATCATAATTTCTTATATTATTAATTATTTGTTGTCTTCTCGCTTCTGATAAACTATCATTCTTGTTAACAGCATCTATCATCTTTTGTTTCAGCTCTTCACGAGATTTAACATTTGTTGGTATAGGTTCTTCGTGACGTCTAAACGCATCATCAAGTTCCTCAAACAAATTGGTCGACCATTAACCTACCCCCTTTTGCCCTATTTCTATGGTCTGGGGCTTATATTTGTAACTGTCAATCATTTCTTTGAGCTTCTGTTGCTGTCTTTCTATGCTAAATAAACTATATCGGTAAACTTTTTGGAGGTTATCTCGCCCTGTGATTTCTATTCTAGCATAGTCATAATCTGGTAGACCGATATAACAATTCTCGATACCTATATCTCGCAAAAGTAAGCTTATATCTTTTAGAGCGGATTTGTTGACAATACAGATACCCGCCTTTCTTGTGAATCGCATTCCTTTTGTTACATATCCCTCCGAGTCAAATAATCCTCTCAAAAATGCCATCTTAATTTCTTCGCTAGCTCTCTTAATTTCTTCTGGGACGCACCACTCTCTTGTTTTGAAGCTATCGCAATAACCGAATAAATCCTTTCCTGCTAGCACAGAATTAAATACTACGGTATCAGCAACAGTACTAGTATAAACGTGCGGCGTAATTCCATAAACACTGACCATACATCTCTTGAAATTGTCCAGAAAGTCGGTGTCTACAGCTTGTAACTTTATCTGAATCGAAGTTAAATAACCTTTTTGCTGTCCTACAAACCCATCTCCACATAAGACACCCAAGATATAAGCCTTATCGGCCGTTAATTTCTGATACGAACCAAACAGTCGAGCAGGCAATCTCCCGCCGTTTCCTTGCGTCACAATGCCCCTTTTATGAAGCTGAACATATAACAATCTATTTGCTCTGAAACCGTATTTTTCTTTTAATTCTGTCAATCTTTTACCGCTCTTATACTCTTCAGTGATTTCATCCCAGGAATATTTTCTATTCGGCATCCTATTCTTCCTCCTCTTTTACTTCTGGCCTCTTTGTTCCACTCAGTAAAACTAAATTGAGCCATACTTTAGAGTCGTGCTGATATTTACGTGTCTCTACGATACCTTCTCTTACGAGTTGCAAATAGTAATATCGTGCGCATCCTACTGAACGATTAAGTCGCTTTGCTAGTTCTGTAACAAGATTGTCTATAGAAAGAGTAGTTGATGCTTCACTAAAGGCTTTCTTCTCTTTTAAGATTTCAATACAGAAATCTCTTCCTTGTGACATTTTCATTCCATAAGTTAAGTCGCCTAAGACTCTCTCTTCTACAAATGTCATTTGGTTATACCAGATATCTTTTAGGTCGATATAAGCTTGTTTGACATATTCTTCTTTTATTACTGAAGTTCCGTTTAATGCTCCCAATACACAAGCAAGCTTCATTAATCGATTTCGTAGTGTAAAAAACATTACTTCGGTATAAGAAGCAACTTTCTCTGAGTATCTTTCACCTTCTGCTACAAGACGATTTGTTAGGTCAATTATCTTCTCTTTTGCTGGGAATGACCAACTAAAATGTTTTCCTCTGAGTTCTTTACATAGAGATATCCAGTCTGAAAACTTTGTTGGACTATTACTCGATACAAAAGAATTCGCTAATGCCTTTGCTCTTTCGGCTCTCGAGATTTGTGGATATGTAACAAATAGTCGTCTTAGTAATCCTCTGGTTACTAATGATTCTGGAACTTGGATAGGATGAAAGAAAAACACCATAGTGCATTCTGGCATATATCGGACAGCTTCTTCATAAGAAGCATCTACGCTTCTCTTCATTATCTCATTTTGTCCTATCGGGTCCAGTGCAATATTAATATAATCTCTTGCTTGTTGAAAATCTCGGTCTGTCAGGAGCTCGATAGCTTCATCATAAATTAGAAAATCGTCTGCAAGATAGCCTTTGTTTATTTTAGAAGCTAATTTAGCTTCATCTTCTTCATCTCTAATCATAATCGTATTATGAGCAACCATATCGTTAGCGACAAAATTGTGGAAGCTATTGCCCATTTGGATATCGTAAGTTTGTTCGATTCCTTTTGCGGATATCTCTTTTATCTTGACGAACATAATGTCACTACTTTTCTCGCTAAGTTTTTCTGCCAATATTTTATATCTCAGGCGAACTGCTGTATCATTCACATCAAGTTCTTTTGCGACCCTTGCAATACAGCCATCGTATTTCTTCATTAGCCCTACTAATTGTTCGTCCGTAAATTTCCTTCTTTTTGTCGTGTTCTTATTTTCTAATAGACACCTGTCTACGAGTTCATCTTTAGTGAATATGCCTATCTCATCTAAGAATCGCGTGACGCTTTCTCTCTCTGAAATAATGACTTTGTAATGGAAATAAGGATTGTTCTTATAGGTAGTCTGAACCGTAATAATCGTGTTACGAATACCAAATCTGTGTAATAAATGAGAAACTTGTTCTACTAATCTCTTCGAAGTAGAAGAATAAGCAATTGCCAAACAACTGAACTTCCTGTTATTTTGAATAGATTTATGAACCTCGGTATTACCATCACAAGCGTATAATCTGTTCAAAAATAGAGCAACGAGCTCTTTCTTCAGACTCAGATACTGAACGGGTATTTCTTTCTCTGACGATACTTTTCCTTCGAGATTATATTTTCTTAATAACTCGAGGACAGGATTAGGTCGTCTTGTTCCGAACTTAACATTATCCTCAAAAACGATTCTGTAATCTATGTTATCATCTTTGTTGCTGAAAGGTCTTAATATGCATTTATAATTGTTAAGCGAATCTCTCATATCGCCTACTATTCGTCTATCGGCATTCGAGAATTGAACAAGAGAAGAAACACTTAGACTTCCTTCCCCGACTAAATAGGCTATGATTTTTACCTCACTCTCGGAAACACTATCATTGCCAAATACCAATCTCTTAGGAACTGCGATTTCATCTCCCACTTTTAGGTCGGACAAAGGAATCCATTTAATTTCTGCTGGTAATAATTTAGCATACCAACTTGATTTATACTTGATATCAGAATTTGATAGAATATCCCTCATTTTTACCAAGAAAGGATGTTCTCGTGTCGCTTTAATTTTCCTTCCGTCTTCGGTAACAAGTTCGTATATAGATTGTTTTCCGCTGTCTATCTTCTTTACTACCCGATTCTCGACAAGTTTATAGTTGTTATCTATAGATAAAATAATATCGTTGTCTTGTATATGATGAATAGATTTCAGTGTTCCATTCGCGAGTAATACAACAGCATCTTCCGAAATACACTTACCTACAAGTTGTTCTGGGTGTAAAGAAGTCGGTTCAGAACATTTCAACTGCGGGTCAATTGCTTTATAGGTCGCTTTGATAAAGTTCTTCATTATCGTCTTTCCGTGTCCGCTCTTCATAGGAATACCCAAATTGATACGAGTATCATCTGTTATCTTACCAATATTAATCGGATTATGTTTTATCATATCTCCAAGGATTGAATATATTATTAATTTCTTTGTAGGTGCGTATGAACGCCCATCTAATTGAATAAGTTGTGGTAACGCGTTGATATCATTAGATGACATCAGTATCACCTTTAATTGGTTGACCTTTATAATTAATATCTGTAACTTTTCCGAGAATATAGCCAAGCGGTCTAAGAGGCTTCACATATTTTTCTATATATTCTTCTGCAGATTGACGAGAATAGAACATCCGAATTCTATGCTTTATTTTGAATTCAACCATCACACCTGTAGCTTCTGCTCCACTCGGTATTTGTTTCGTTTTTTGATACTCTGCTACTTTGATAGTGCGAAAAGATATTACCATCCATTTAGAAGTTGTGTCACTGAATTTATGTAAAGTCCGTCGTAGAAGAAGTAACGATGAAAAAATAAGAGCTATCCCAACAGACCATAATTCAAAATTGCTACGTGTTGTAAGAAGAAGACCCGCTATCAAAAGGCCTGTAATAAAAACTACTTCTCGCCAAAATGTTGTAAAGAAGTATATTATTTTATTCATCTATTCAACCTCGTGGCCTATACTATCTAACGATAATTGAATTGCAGGCTCTATTAAGAGATATCGCATAGAAAGAGTATTTCCGTCCGTTGGTTTATGATAGAAGACTACTTTCTTATTTAATGCATAAGCGTAGCCTATTTCAAAGGCTGTTCCAAGACCTATATATTCTTTTCCATTCTTTTCATTCATTACAAAGAGAATATCACATTCTTTAATTTTCTGGAAATATCTTCTCATTAGATTAGCTCTGATACTAAGCGAATTTATGGTCTCTCCTTTTCCTTTATGGTGTGCTTCTATTGGTATCCGAGATTCTTCGACGTGTTCCGGAGTTGGAAAGACATCATGCTTTTGTATCATAAGGACTTCTCTTAACCTAAGAATTTTATCCGCTTCAGCAAACGAACCTGCGATTACTATTTTCATTTATTTCACTAATCCATTTATTTTCCGCCTTTTATATCACAAGCTTTTTCACATTTAGAGCACACGTTTTTCATCACCCAGACT
>Ga0172365_10004391_pt1 | contig 10425 bp, 7 predicted proteins | sample LakKivSesite48cm_FD_114535 | JGI IMG/M metagenome (GOLD analysis project Ga0172365, IMG submission 114535) | Sediment microbial communities from Lake Kivu, Rwanda - Sediment site 48cm | ecosystem: Environmental > Aquatic > Freshwater > Lake > Sediment | place: Rwanda: Western Province, Lake Kivu... | reverse complement strand
GATAATCGCTCTCCGAAAGACAAAACGTAATCTCTCGATTTTGGTGTGAGCTCGCCAACGTAGCTTATTCCAGTGAGAACCTTTTCAAGCTCATCGACTGTCTTTTCAACGATTTGCTCTACTTCTTTTCGTACGTGTTTGTTTTCGATGGCTTTTTCCGCAGCCGTCAGGTGCCTTTCAAGCAGTTCTTGTTTAAACTTTCGAACGTGTTCGTCATTTCCTTTCTTCGCTTTTTCCGCAGCTTCGAAGAGTTTGTCTGTTGTGCCGTCTAAGGCTGAAACCACAATGATAACGCTTTTGCCTTGCTTGGCGCTGTCCGCTACTAAACTGGCTACGTGGCGGATGCTTTCGCCTGAAGCCACGGAAGTTCCGCCAAACTTCATCACTATCTTCTTCATGTTCGCACACTTTCCAGACTTTTACGTAAGTAGTTTATCGGCTAAGTTATGTTTTATGTCTAACAAGTCTCTTAATACTGCACTGGCGGTTTCCATTCCGCCTGCCCCTCGGCCTATGATGGTTTCTTCTCCAGCGAACTCGGAAACGAAGGTTACAGCGTTGAGGACGCCGCTGACGTTTAATGGGTCATGTTTGGATATTTCCGTAGGCGCGACTTTGGGGCTGCCGTCTACGGACCCTATAAGCTTAATCGTGCTTTCTCTTTTAGCTGCTTTCTCAAGCGCCTGCAGCGTCACGCCGCGGATGCCCTGCACATCCACATCCTTCAAAGTGTACTTTTTGTTCATTATCCAGTTTGCCATTATCACCAATTTACATGCTGCGTCTATTCCATCGACATCCATCGAAGGGTCAGTTTCAGCGTACCCAAGTTTCTGGGCGTTATCCAGCGCTTTCTGGAAAGTTATGCGTTTTTCCTCCATTTCTGTGAGAATGTAATTTGTGGTGCCATTTAAAATCCCGCGTATGGCAACTATCTTATCGCCTAAGAGACACTTTTTTGCCAGCTCCAAGACTGGAGTGCCGCCGCCCACGGTGCCGCTGAACCGCAAGTACACCCCATTATAGTCCGCAAGCTCCGTTAAAGCGGGAAGCGCCAACGCGAGAGGACCCTTGTTCGTGGTGACAACGTGCTTGCCAGTTTTGAACGCGGTTTTGATGTGCGATAAGCCGGGTTCGCCAGTCTTCACGTTGGTTGGCGTTACTTCAACCACAACTTCAGCTTCAACCGACTCTATTACATCCAACGGCAACATCCTAGGATGGCCGAATTCAGGGTCAGCCGCCACCGTGCCTTTCTGCTTCTTAAGCGCTTGCGCCTTCTCCAAGTTTAAGCCTCTGGGGTTTATGGCTGCTCCGCCTCTGTCAACGATGGCGACGATTTTGGGGTTGAAACCATAATCTTTAATGGTTTCTGAGCGCCTGCACAAGAGAATACTGGTCAAGCTCTGACCGACAACGCCGTAGCCAATCAAGATTATCCTCATAACTCATCCCACATTAACAGTCATTACCACGGGAGCTTTAAGCTCCAGAGCACGCTCAACGGCTTCAACTTCAGCGTCGACTTCAAGAGGTTTCTCGCTCACTTTTATCGCAACGTCTGGGTCTTTAAGCCCGTGGCCCGTCACAACGCAGACTATGCACTCGTCTTTGCTGATTTCTCCGTTTGCGATAAGCTTCTTTAAACCTGCAATTGAGGAGGCGCTCGCAGGCTCAACGAATAAGCCTTCAAGCTGTGCCAGCATCTTCTGTGCATCCAAAATCTCCGCGTCAGTCACGGTCTCAGCCGTCCCATGCGACTGGCGTATGGCGTTTACAGCCTTTTTCCAGCTTACAGGCGCGCCGATTCTGATGGCGGTCGCAATAGTCTCAGGCTTAGCTACGGGCACAATTTCGTCGCTTCCGCTCTTAATCGCTCGCGCTATGGGTGCCGCTCCAACCGCTTGTATCCCCGTCATCCTCGGAAGCTGCCCTATGAAACCGAGCGCGTGAAACTCCGTGAAGCCCTTCCATATAGCGCTTATGTTTCCAGCGTTGCCCACAGGCACTATAACCCTGTCAGGCGATTCTTGACTCAGCTGGTCACATATTTCGTAAGCCAGAGATTTCTGCCCTTCTATCCTGAAAGGATTAATAGAGTTGAGCAGGTATATGCTTCCGTGTTTCTCCGAGAGCTTCAGCACAATGTCCAAGGCTTGGTCAAAGTTGCCGGACACTTGAAGGACCTGTGCGCCGTAAATCATGGATTGCGCCAGCTTCCCATACGCGATTTTGCCCGCTGGTATGAGCACGGCGCAGTGTAACCCAGCTTTTGCGGCGTAAGCAGCTAAAGAGGCAGAAGTGTTGCCCGTAGACGCGCATATGACGGATTTCACGCCGAGTTCCACGGCCTTCGTAACGCCGACCGTCATGCCTCTATCCTTAAAGGAGCCTGTTGGGTTTCCGCCCTCATTCTTCACGTAGAGCCGCCTGATTCCCAACTGCTTTCCCAAGCGCGTGCATGGGTGAAGCCCTGTTCCGCCCTCGTTCAATGAGACTATTTTCGAAAAGTCATGGATTGGCATGAAATCCTTGTAGCGCCACACGGAAAGCGGAACTTTTTCCCAATCGCTTTTCCCAATCGCTCTCGCTAACTCATTGTAATCGTATTTGATTTCAAGCAAGTCTCCGCATTTCTTACAGAAATAAACAATTTCGTCCACAGCATACTTGCTTCCACAGTTTATACATTCTTGATGCGTCACTATTTCATCTCCAATAGGCAGACTCCTCCGCCGGGTCTCGTGGCGAACGCCGTTGCGTTGAGACCTGCAGCTTCGAATCCTTCTTTCATGGCGTTTGCGATTTTGGATACGTCAGCCTTCTTTTTGTTGACTATGGATATCATGGCGGGTCCAGCGCCGCTAATGGCTACGCCGCACGCACCAGCCTTCAACGCGTTTTCTTTCACCTGTTGATAACCAGGAATTAGGAAGGCTCTTGCGGGCTCCACAATCGCGTCTAACATTGACTTTCCTATCAGGTCCACGTCGCCTGTGGCGAAGCCGCTGGCCATGGCTGCGGCGTTCCCAACGTTATGCACAAGCTTGTCCATTGGAACCATTTTTGACACGACTAAACGGGCTTTTTCGGTTTTGCTCATGGGCGTTGCCATTTGAGGGAGCGCCACGCACACCTCCATGTCTGGCGGAGATTTTAGATTAACTACTTCTAATGGGTTATAAGATTTGACGATGACGAAGTCTCCGCATATGGCTGCTGAAACGTTATCCGCGTGTTCAAAACCAGCTGAGGCGACTTCGCCTTTTGCAGCTAGCCGAATCAACTCTTTGTTATCCAAGTTGAGACTGAATAGGCGGTTTAAGCCATAAGCCACGGCTGCCGCTGAAGCCGCGCTGCTGCCCAAACCCATACCGGGCAAGATGCCCTTCTCAATTTTTATGTGAACACCAGTCTTAAGCGAAAATTCTTTCAGCATGTGATTTGCAACCACGCCCGCCGTGTTTTTCTCAGGCACCGCGGGAACCGTGTCCGCCGACAGCCCAGAAACTTCTATTTCGACGCCTTCGGGAATGAGTGTTAACGTGACTTTGTCGCTTGGCTGCTCTAGGGCTAAACCGAAAACGTCGAAACCCGGGCCTAAGTTAGCGGTTGTGGCAGGCGCTTTAACGGTCACTTGGCTGAGCGGCATGATTTCATCTCTGAACCAGCAGACAGTATCAAACTGCGATTATTAACGTTGTTGTTTTTTCGTGAGTTCGGTTCTAAACACGTCATTTTAAACGCACAATTCCCTTCAAGGCATAATTAATCGTGGGTTAACCTACCATGTTGGACAGAACCTCGTAAGCCTTAAGGCTGTCCTTTTTCTCCACGACGATAATCGTCTCGGTCCAGCACGAGATGAATTCTATGATGTTTATGTTCTGCTCCGTCAGCAACGTCGCCAGAAAAGCAACGACTCCGGGCGTCGCTTCTAACTCTTCTGGCGAGTGGATGACGACCATGGTGCAATTGTCATGTTTGACTAGCGCGCTGGTTCTTTTCGGCAAATCGCTTCTGTCCAGCAGGTAAACGAATTTGTCCAGCAAGTCTACTTTCATTCCGCTTTTTGCTTCCACTTCCTTGGTTGTTATCATCACGGATTTTCTGTCGTAAACTGCTATGCCGCTGCGTTTTAGAAGTTGCAGGACCCTTTCCTCTCTTTTCTGCTTGTGCCGCTGCAATTCTTCCGCGAATCTTCTCAACGCAGCTTTTATGGCGCTTGTGTTGTCTGTTTTCAGTTCTTCTCGGATTTGCCTGGACAACTCGCTGAGGTTAACTATTCCTTTTTCCAATGCTTCCAGCAGGTAGGGCTTGTTTCGCAAGTAACTTCTCACGTTTTGGGCGATTGTCATAATGTTACAAATGTATCAATTGGGACATTTAAAGCTTGTTATGTAACAGAAAAGTCGCAAAGTTTAAAAACACCGCCCGAGAGGTAAGGGGAACAATTCAACCCAAAAAACGGAGGAGCAAAAAGCATAACAGAAAAAATTGTCCTCGCATACTCAGGCGGACTAGACACTTCTGTGCTAGTCAAGTGGCTGCAAGAAAAATACAACGCCGAAGTCATAACCGTAACCGTTGATGTTGGTCAACAGGAAAACCTAAAAGAAGTTGAAGCAAAAGCGAAAAACCTCGGCGTCCTAAAACACTACTCGATTGACGCCAAAGAAGAGTTCGCCGCCAACTACATTTTTCCCGCCATAAAAGCCAACGCCCTCTACGAAGGGAAATATCCCGTAAGCACAAGCCTCTCTCGCCCGCTCATAGTCTCAAAAATGGTGAAGATCGCGGAAAAAGAAGGCGCGGCAGGCTGCGCTCACGGCTGCACGGGCAGAGGCAACGACCAAGTGCGCTTCGACGTAACGCTCAGCGCTTTAGCTCCAGCCCTCAAAATAATCGCTCCAGTCCGCGAGTGGGGCATGACAAGAGACGAAGAAATAGCGTACGCAAAAGCGAAGGGAATTCCAATCTCCACCGCCGCAAAGAAATACAGCATAGACCAAAACGTCTGGGGCAGATCCATCGAATGCGGAATCCTAGAAGACGCTGACCAGGAACCGCCAGAAGACGCTTTTGAATGGACTGTTTCGCCCGAAGAAGCGCCAGACAAGCCTGAATATGTGACCGTTAAGTTTGAGGCAGGCGTTCCAATCGCCCTAAACAAAAAAAGCCTAAGCCCCCTTACCCTCGTCGAAATGTTGAATGAGACGGCGGGAAAACATGGCGTTGGCCGCATAGACCACATCGAAGACCGCTTGGTAGGCATCAAATCCAGGGAAGTCTACGAGTGCCCAGCCGCAACCGTGCTATTAGAAGCGCATAAGGACTTGGAAAAAATGGTGCTCACGCGGCATGAGTTCTTGTTTAAGCAGCAGATTGACGCGCAATGGACTTTTCTGGTTTACGCGGGCTTGTGGATGGACCCGCTGAGAGAAGATCTCGAAGCCTTCATTGACAAGACTCAGGAAAATGTTAGCGGCGAAGTGCGGGTTAAGCTGTATAAAGGCGGACTCCAAGTTGTCGGGCGCTCATCGCCGATGTCACTTTACGATCAGAACTTGGTGAATTACAACATCAAAACCACGTTCAACCAATCATACTCCAAAGGCTTCATCGAGTTGTGGGGACTGCAAACAAAAATGTACAATGTCCTAAAACGGAAAGCCAAGAAACAGAAAACGACGGAGGACACCAAGCAGGCTTAGTCACTCTTAGGAGAGCGTGTAATGTCAAAGATACTGCGTGGCGGAAGAATCGCGTCGCTGAGAAAAGACGTTGCCAAGTTCACTTCATCCATAAAAGACGACGTTAAGCTTGGAAAAGCTGTAGTTGGCATCAACAAAGCGCATGTGATTATGCTGATGGAACAGAAGATCGTCAAGTGGTCCGACGGCGCCAAACTTCTGAAAGCCTTAACCAAACACACCCACATAAAATTAGACCCGTCCGCTGAGGATGTTCACATGGCCGTGGAAGAAGCAGTCCTCAAGGAGGTGGGGTGGGAAGTGGGCGGGAACCTCCACATCGCGAAGAGCAGAAACGACCAGGTTGCCACGGCTATCCGCATGGAGCTGAGAAAAAACCTGCTCAGCCTGATGCTTTCCGTGATAAAAATGCAGGAAAGCCTAGCGGAAACAGCTGAAAAACACGTGAAAACTGTCATTTTGGGGTACACGCACCTGCAGCCAGCGCAACCTGTGACTTTCGCCCATTACCTCCTTTCACACTTCGACGCGTTAGGGCGAGACCTGCAAAGACTACAAGAAACCTATGCGAGAGTTAACCTTTGTCCGATGGGTGCAGCGGCCTTAGCCACGACGAGTTTCCCGATAAACCGCGAGAGAGTCGCCGAACTCTTAGGCTTCAATGGCATAGTGGAAAACTCGATTGACGCCGTGGGCAGCCGAGACTTTATCCTCGAAACCACCGCGGCGCTCACGCTCATCGCCGTGAACCTAAGCCGATTAGCAGAGGACCTGATCGTTTGGGGTTCTCCAGACTTCGGCGTGATAGAGCTTCCAGATGATTTTGCTTCAACCAGCAGCATCATGCCTCAGAAGAAGAATCCAGAAGTTTTGGAGGTTATCCGCGCGAGAGCCAGCCACGTGCTGGGCGACTTCGTGGCTTCCGCCGCTGCCTTGAAGAGTTTGCCGTCAACCTACAATCTCGATTTCCAAGAAGTCACGCCTAAACTCTGGGAAGCCACCGAAATCGTCAACAGTTCTTTAGACATGTTTGCTAAGCTTATTCCCAACTTGAAAGTGTCAGCGGACGCTTCCAGCAAAGCTTTGATGAGTTTTTCAGCCGCAACCGAGTTAGCCAACATGCTTGTGCGAAAATACGATATTCCCTTCAGATCAGCCCACAAAATAGTCGGCTCACTCGTCAAGTCATTGATAGAATCGAAGCAGACGTTCCTAGACGCGACGCCCAAACTGCTCCAAAGAGTCGCTCAGAATGCCGTTGGCATCAAACTAATCGTTAACGCCAAAGACATAGCTGCAGCCATTGACCCCTTCAAGATAGTTGAAACATACAAGGCCAAGGGTGGACCAGCACCAGCCGAAGTTGAAAGAGCCTTAACCGCCCGAAAGAAACATGTGGTTCTAGCGAAATCCACCGTTTCCAAGCTGAAACAAAAACTTGACGAGGCAGAGAGCAAGCTGGAGTCAACCGTCAAGTCCTATTCGCTCTCAGATTCGCCCGCAAACACAAGATTTAAAAACTCAAATTGGTAGGTAGTATAGGGCTTTGGTCCCAGCACATAGTCCCAGCAAAAACAAAAAAGCGACTCTACTTTTAGAAGATGGCACCTTTTTCGTCGGTCAAGGTTTTGGAGCATCAAAGAAAACCACGGGCGAAGTAGTTTTCTCCACCTCCATGGTTGGATACCCAGAAGCCCTCACCGACCCATCATACAAAGGGCAAATCTTAACCTTGACTTACCCTCTCGTGGGCAACTACGGCGTTCCGCCTTATGAGCTTAACTTGGGCATTCCGCTTTACTTTGAGTCAGACCGCATTAAAGCGCAGGGTCTCGTAATCCATGAACTGTGCGAGGAACCGTATCACTGGGCGTCAACAAGAACCCTAGACAAGTGGTTGATGGACGAAGGCATCCCAGGAATCTGCGGCATCGACACCAGACGCCTTACAAAGAAGCTTAGGACTCGCGGCGTCATGCTGGGGATTCTGCAAGTGTGCGAAACGGGAGAAGAGCCTAACATTGGCAGTCTTTTGCAGGAAGCCAAAGGCATTCCAGACCCGAACCTGACCGATTTGGTCAGGGAAGTGTCCGTGAAAGAGCCAGTCCACTACAAGGTCGAGGGCAAAAGCACGGTTGTTTTGATTGACACTGGAGTCAAGAACAGCATTCTGCGGAACTTTCTGAAACGCGGAATAAGCGTTGTAAGAGTGCCTTACGATTTTTCAGCCAAAGAAATCTTGGAGTACAAGCCGAACGGCGTTGTGGTGAGCAACGGTCCGGGAGACCCGAAAAAGTGTGTTGAGACCATAAGCTGCGTGAGAGAGCTTGTGGAAAAGGTGCCAGTGATGGGCATCTGCTTGGGCAATCAGATTTTGACGCTGGCTTTTGGCGGTGACACTTACAAGATGAAGTTTGGGCATCGCTCCCAAAACCAGCCCGCGCTGGACTTGAAGTCAAACCGCTGTTACATCACCACGCAGAATCACGGCTACGCCGTGGATGAGAAGTGCCTTGAAACATCGCCCTTGGAATGTTGGTTCTTAAACGCTAACGACAAGACCGTTGAAGGAGTGAAGCACAGGAGCAAGCCAGCTTTTGCGGTGCAGTGGCATCCTGAGGCTTCGCCTGGACCCTATGACACTGGTTTTCTGTTTGATACGTTTTCAAAGCTGATGGAGGCCTCATAGAGATGCCCAAGTTTGATTGGGTACGCAAGGTGCTGGTGCTGGGCAGCGGAGCCATAAAAATCGGGGAAGCAGCTGAGTTTGACTATTCTGGAAGCCAATGTCTCAAAGCTCTGAGGGAGGAGGGCATCGAAACCGTCCTGATAAACCCGAACATAGCCACCATTCAAACTGACCCTCGATTGTCAGGGAAAGTGTACCTTCTCCCAGTAACGCCTGAGTACGTGGAAAAAGTGATTGAGAAGGAAAAGCCAGATGGAATCCTGTTGGGGTTTGGAGGACAAACAGCGCTAAACTGCGGCGTCGAACTGGCAAGAAAAGGCGTCTACGAGAAATATGGCGTGAAGGTTCTGGGAACACCCATCGAAGCGATAGAGGACACTGGAAACAGAGAACGCTTCAGACAAGCCATGATCAAAGCTAATGTTCCACCGTTGAGAAGCAAGTCTGCCACCACAGTCAAAGAAGCGCTTGAAGTTGCAGACGAAATCGGCTATCCCGTCATGGTCCGAGTCGCGTACACTCTCGGCGGCAAGGGTGCAGGCGTAGCCCACAACGCTCGGGAGTTAAAAGAGATAGTTACACGCGGATTGGCTCAAAGCCGCATAACGCAGGTGCTTGTGGAAGAGTATGTGGGTCACTGGAAGGAAGTCGAGTATGAAGTCATGCGCGATTACGCGGATAACTGCTTAACTGTCTGCAACATGGAAAACTTTGATCCGATGGGCGTGCATACAGGCGATTCAATTGTCGTAGCGCCTTCACAGACACTGTCAAACCGTGAATACCACCTTATCAGGTCTTCGTCAATAGATGCCATACGGAGTTTAGGAATAGTTGGCGAATGCAACATTCAATGGGCTTTGCACCCGAAGTCAGAAGAATTCCGCGTCATAGAAGTCAACTCACGCATGTCACGAAGTTCGGCGCTCGCAAGCAAAGTAACAGGCTATCCCTTGGCCTATATAGCCACAAAATTGGCAATAGGCTATCTTCTTCCAGAACTGATAAACAAAGTCACAGAAGTCACCACAGCCTGCTTCGAACCAGCCTTGGACTACATCACGGTTAAAATCCCACGGTGGGACTTGCAGAAGTTTAAGAACGCAGACCGCCACATAGGACCGCAGATGCGTTCAGTCGGCGAAGTGATGTCCATCGGCCGCTGCTTTGAAGAGGCGTTGCAGAAAGCAGTGCGAATGTTGGACACTGGCAAACTCGGGTTGGTCTGCAACCCAGAGGACTCGGAACCTGAACCAGAAGAGAAAATTAAAGATGTGCTGGCTAACCCAACCGACGAGAGACTTTACAAGATAGTTAAAGCCTTGAAAATAGGCATCCCAATCGAGGAAATCTATCGCCTGAGCGGTGTTGACCCGTTCTTCCTGCACAAAATCCAGAACATCATCAATATGGAAACGAAACTGCGTGCGCTGCAACTCAAGGACAGCACAGCACGGGAAACTGTGCACGAAGCCAAGCGCCTTGGCTTTTCTGATGAGCAAATAGCAGTTTGCACAGGCGCTAGCGAGGCTGAAGTGAGACAGTTCAGGAAAACCGCAAACATCGTTCCAGCAATTAAGCAGATAGACACGCTGGCGGCTGAGTGGCCAGCCAAAACCAACTATCTCTACTTAACTTACGGTGGAGACGAAGATGACATAGACTTGAACAGTGGCAAGAGCAAGGTTGTGGTGTTAGGTGCGGGAGTTTTCAGGATAGGTTCAAGCGTGGAATTCGACTGGTGCGGAGTCAACACGATTTGGGCTTTAAAGAAAAACGGCATCCACGAAGCAATAATGGTCAACTACAACCCTGAAACCGTCTCGACGGATTACGATGTTTCTGATAAACTGTACTTTGAAGAGCTGACCACTGAAAGAATCTTGGACATCTATGAGAAAGAAAACCCATTAGGCATAATCGCCAGTGTCGGCGGCCAAATCCCAAACAACTTGGCCGTGAAACTGGCAGCTTCTGGAGTAAAGTTGCTCGGCACATCGGCGGAAGACATAGACTCGGCTG
>Ga0172365_10004387_pt1 | contig 10429 bp, 9 predicted proteins | sample LakKivSesite48cm_FD_114535 | JGI IMG/M metagenome (GOLD analysis project Ga0172365, IMG submission 114535) | Sediment microbial communities from Lake Kivu, Rwanda - Sediment site 48cm | ecosystem: Environmental > Aquatic > Freshwater > Lake > Sediment | place: Rwanda: Western Province, Lake Kivu... | reverse complement strand
TTGCCACCTGGGAGCAGAGAGGCCTGAACCTGTCACAGACACTGTCCGAAGCTCTAAGCCAAAGCTGGAAGGAGATCTTCTCATACAACCCAACCAAACAACCCGTGAGCTAAGTACGTACTCGAGCCCCCGTATATTATGCATCCATCGAGGCTCGCGGTGAGCGAGACGATGCTCTGGTTGGGTACGATGTTTCGATGTACCTCGAAGGAATCGCTCGCGGGATCGTACGAGGACAGCGCGCCGCCGAACTTCCCGTATGCCGGGATGCTACCGATGTACACTCTGCCATCTGCCCCGGCGACCATTGCCGGGGGCCTGTACTGCTCATCGCCCACGGGGCCGATCTTGCGTGGGTTGGAGTCCTTGGACGTGCCGGGGTTCCAGGGTGCGAAGGGGTCGTAGCTGCTCAGAATGGAATAGGTGTAGGATGCCATGTAGAGCTTGCCCTGATGCTCAAGGAAGCTGTAGAACTCGCCGCTGGCCCCAGGAATCGGTGGGCCTAGATCCACCAGCGTTCCACTGGTCGGGTTGTATCGGAAGAGATGAAGGAGGTTCTAGACGCCACCGTAGATGCAACCATCGGGGCCCGTGCCCAGGCTGAAGATGCCCATGCCCTCTCCGTCCTTGCCGACGTTCACGGAGCTCAGCGTCTTTCCGCTGGTGACGTTGTATGCCGAGAACGTCTGGCTGCCGCCGCTGTACGCAACCCCGGTCTGGGCATCGTAGTAGCCGGACCCGGGCGTGTTGTAGGGCTCCAGTTGGCACGTGGCCTTGTTGAAGCGCTTGTAGCCACCGGGCAGGTTGGTTATGAGGACGGGGGCGCCGGACATCTGCCTGAAAATGTACACCCCCTGGCCCTCGGGGTGCCTGACCTCCATGAGCAGCTCATAGGTTTCCGCGTCGAAGATCAGCACGATCTGATCGAAGTGGAGGAATGCGTAGACGACGTTGTCCTCCGAGTCCATGGTGTAGGCGAAGGAGTTGCTCTTGTAGCGTTCGGGCAGGATGCTCTTCCTTTCGCCCGTTGCAGGGTCGTGCACGATAATATCAGCTCTCGATCCGATGCCGCAGAAGATCTTGCCGTTGTCCGCAACCGCCAGGTCCCTGCAGTACTGCTCGGTGGGATGCATGCGCCCAAGGTCCTGGATCCTGCCGGTGGCCGGGTCGTAGACCACCACCTTTGCATTGGGATAGGTTGCGCCGTAGATGCGTCCGTCCGGGCCTGTGTGCAGGGTCCACACGTACCCCTCGCCCGCGGCGCTGCCGAGGTCCTTCACCTGTTTCGTCGCCGGATCGAAGCTGAAGATTCTTCCCGCATCGACCGTGCCGATGTAGATCTTCCCGTCCGGGCCCTCGCACAGCCCGTATGCGCCCTTTGTGCCCGGCAGATCATAGTACTCGGTCTTGTTCTCGGCATAGTCGAAGCGGATGAGCCTAGACCATCCTGCAGTGGTGTAGGTGCCTGAGTAGTAGACCGGCCTTCCGGTCAACCTATCCCGGACGAGCAGCCCGCCCCAGATCGTCATAGACTTGACGGGGGTGCCGAGGTTCCTGGCCGTTGGCTGGCCGACCGCGGTGCCGAGCAGAAGAAGCGCAAGCATTCCGAGGGCCAAACGCATCATGTGTCGTTGCGCCGAACTCGGCGAACCGTTAAATATGTCTCGCGTGCGGAGCCGTTTGCTGTCTACCCCATGAGTCCATAGTACCTCGCCATCCAGTAGGGGAGGAGGTACCATGTGCCGTCGAGCGCCGACCTTCCCTCCCGCCCGCCGTCCAGGGCATGGAGGTTGGCAGCCCATTCGCTGATCGGCCTCTCATCCGCGGGCAGGGGGTCCAGCGTCTGCCCGGGCCGCTCCGGGTCCCGGACGATGTCAGCCCTGTGGCTGTTTTGAACTGTCCAGTCGATCAGGTCCAGGGGATACTCGGCCAGGGTGTTGGTGGCTGCCTCCATGTCATGGGGCTCGCCCGTCATCACCGAGGTCATGATGTTCCACAGGGAGTTGCGCTGGCCCCTGATCTGTCCCCACGTCCTCTCCAGGCTCACAAGGTAGATCTGGCGGGTACCCGGGTCATCCTCGTAGAGCAGCAGGGGAAAATACGCAAGGTAGGCCAGCCGGTCATCGTGCCAGACCTGGTGCCCGTGCACAATCTGCCTCTGCTTGACGGTGTTCAGAGCGTAATGCTGTTCTTGCACGAGCTGGTTGTACTCGTCCAGGTACTCCTTTCGGCCCGTGAGGTGATGGGCCGACCTGAGGTAGGAAAGGATCTCCAGGGAGTTGAGCCCCCTCTGGGATCTCCAGCGGTCGTCCTGGTTCAACCTCTTGGGCGACCAGACCCCCCAGGTTGTGGGAAGGCCGTCATGGTCGACAAGGAAGTAGTCGTTCTTGATGATGTGGTCCGTGAGCCTGCCAGCGTAGGCGGCGATCCTGCGCTTGTCGCGCTTCCCGCCCACCAGATCGAAGTATGCGGTCAAGGCAAAGTAGTGGCCGTCGATCTCATCCGAGCTGGTGTCCCCCTTCCACTCCAGCTTCCCGTCCTTCGTTCGATGCCACTCCGGGTGGCCGTCGCCGAACCCGGGGTCTCCCTCAACCCTGATTGCGCGCGCTGGGAAGCCCGGGATGCCCGTCACCTCCTCCAACCTCATCAGGGCGTTGAGGGACTCCAGGGCAAACGCCTTGGCCTCCTCGTCATGGGTGGCCCCATACCTGAACGCCTCCGCGGCGATGTAGAGGCCCGTCCAAAGGCCATCGTTGTCCGAAATGTTGACCCGTCCCGAAGCGAGGTCGCCCGGGACCGCAAGGCCGCGCTTAGTCACGTACCCCATCCTGGTGTGGTACCGTCTCACGTTAGATTCGTAGTGGTTCGCCTTGTCCTCAAGCGTCATCTTCCGAACGCGCAGCCGACAGACCCCCTCAGCCGTGGCAATGAAGGCCTCCCCCTCCGCGGTGGGTAGGATGTCGTTGACGCAGTCGCTCGGCAGCCACCGTTTGGAGGCAAAGTACCTCCACCTGCCTCTCCTGAGCAGGGCTAGCCCGGCATCGCCCCCGATCCAGTGTTCGCCCCACGGCGTGATCTCGACGCATCTGATGTCCTCGATCGGAAGGCCCTCCGTGCCCCTTATGGAGCACCATCCGTTCCCGCCTGAGTAGACCGACAGTCCCAGGTCGGTGGCGACCCACAGGTGTCCGGCTCTGTCGGTTCTGACGCAGCGGGTGTCGTTGGACAGCAGGCCCTCCTCCCTTGCCTGGACGATGTACCAGTAGAGGCGCTTCCCCTGAAGGAAGAACAGGCCGCGGTCCGTCGCAGCAACCGCGGTGCCGTCGGACAGGCATGTGAAGTCCCTGAATCCGATTCTTGCACCATCCGCCCTTCTGACTTGGGCCCACAGGGTTCCATCATAAGTCCAGAGACCGTCGGCCGCGCACACCCACAGCTTCCCGCCGGGGTCAACGTCCCACGCAATGATGCTTCTCGGCGCGTCTGGGGCGGTCCATCTGCCGTTCCCATAGACCAGCAGCCTGTCGGGGCCCCCCGCCAGCACGCGCCCCTCGTACGAAGCGAGGATATTCACCTTTCCTGTGGGCCAGTCCTTCTGTGTCCTGGGCTTCCAGATCCCCCTGTCGCAAACCCATATCCCTCCGTCCGTTCCGGCCCAGATCTGGGCTCGCACCTGGGCCAATGCATGGACGGGGCCGGCCGGCAGGCCTGATGACGCATTGTAGAATTCCCTTGTCCACTGATCGAATCTCGCGTTCGAGGAAGCCATGGCAGCCTTGGGCACGGGATGGTCTTTTAAGTATTGGCTTCGCGTTCCGCGTTCGGGCGCCCAGAGGCGAGGTCTTCTGGGGAACCGGAAGCATTTCCCGGCCAAGGACAATGATTGACGGTGAAAACGCAACGCTTCCATAACGTCTGATGTGCAAGGGCCCGTCAAGCGAGGCTGGGGTCTCGGCATCCTAATAAGGCGCGTCCGAACCCTGTTCTAGGATTGTCATGTCAAGTGATGAGTCTAACGATCAGAACCCCGGGCCCCAGAATGTCCGTCGCGGCTTGCGGGGTCTACTGCGGAAGGACGGGGTGGCCCACAAGCAGGACGCCGTACAATCAGGTAATGTGCCGCTCGATGACTTCGAGAGGCGCCTGAAGCAGGCCCGATTCCCCATCAGGAACAAAGCCGCGTTGGTCGCAGCGTTGGGAGGCCCGGGCACGAAGCTCACGATAAGGGCGGCAACCACCATGCTGTCGGAGGAGATCGCCGATCTTTGCTTCGCTGAGTCCGATGTCCTCCAGAGTCCGGAGGATGCCGTGGCAGCGCTCACGCGGTCTTCCTGGGCCCGTGCAACGATGAAGGCCTTGCATATGACCTGGCTGCCCATCCGAGGGCCCGATAGGGTCTCCAGGCTCGTGGGCCACATCCGGGTTCAGGGGGTTCCGGTCAAGGCCCTGGCACCCTCTCTGGACTACCCAATCGCCTCAACGGCGGAGCTCGTCGAGAAGCTGGCAAGGGCGAGGCAAGCCTACCGGGGTTGGCCGGTCGCTCACTTGGCGGCGTCGATGGCCTTTGATCATGCGGGCCCTAGATAGGGGTCCCCCAGATCCTCCACACTGGCAAATATTTTTCAGCGCCCTTCAGGCGTGTGCCTCCGGAAGGCAGAGGACATGGACAAACTGAGAGTGGGAATAATTGGGCTAGGCCGTGGCCGGGACCATGCCCGGAGGGTTGCCGAGTCCCCGAGATGCGAGCTGGTGGGCATCGCCGACATCGTTGAGGAGGCTGCTCAGAAAGCGGCCGAGGAGCTGAAGGCCCAGGCATACTACAAGGACTACCGGCAGCTGCTGAAGGCCGGGAATCTCGATGCCGTGGTGATCTCCACCCCCAATCACCTTCACGCGCCGATGTCGATAGACTGCATGAAGGCCGGGCTGCACATTCTCGTGGAGAAACCCATGTGCAACACGATGGGCGAGGCCGACGAGATAGTGAGAACCGCCAAGAGGACGAAGAGGAAGCTCCTCATCGGCTACAACTACAGGTGGAGGCCGGCATACCAGAAGACCAAGGAGATCCTCTCAGGCGGACAGCTTGGCAAGCTGCGGTATGCCAACTGCACCGTGAAGACCTGGCGGGCGAAGACCTACTACGAAAGGGCGGCATGGAGGACGATGTGGGCCACTCAGGGTGGCGGAGTCCTGATGAACCAGGCCACGCACCACCTGGACTCCCTCTCTTGGTGGATGGGTGAGGCAAAGACGGTCATCGGGTTCTGCGAGAACCTGTACCACGACATGGAGGTTGAGGACACCGGCAGCGCGTTCATCAAGTTCAAGTCCGGCGCCACGCTCAACTTCATGGCCAGCACGGCGATCGAGGGGTCCCTCGCCCCTGCATACGAGTTCAACGGCACGGACGCCACGCTTTCCTTCGGGATGGGTGGCTTGGTCATGAAGGCCAAGGACGCGAAGGAGTGGACGAAGGTGGAGCTCGCCGAGGACGGGGACACTAGCAGCATCCAGCTGAACGCATTCCTGGATTGCATCGTGAACGACATACCATCCCCCGTTCCCCCTGAGGACGGTCGGAGGGCTTTGGAGATCTCCCTTGCGATCTACAGGTCATCCTACCTCGGAAGGCCCGTCAACCTGCCCCTCCGGAAAGGACAGAGGGTCCACGGGCCCAGGAAGGCGGCAAAGAAGAAGTGAAGCTGGGCTAGATCGACCTCGTCGTGCCGATCTCCCTGTACAACCTCCTCTTGACCATCAGCGCCCATAGCAGGGAGCCGGACGCGACGCTGGTGCCGCATATCACGAGGTACTCTATCAGGTAGACCCACAGAAGCACCCTGTCCTTGGCCTTGAGTACCTCCTGCCGCAGACTCCGGGCATTCTCCTTTGCCGTCTCCAGTTCCGAAAGCGCGCCGCCGTAATCGCCCGAGATGTACAGACCTGTAGCATCTTCAAGGTGGGTGTCTATCGTGCCCAGCTTCTTGCTGAAGGAGCCCGTGCTGGCGCCGAACCTCTCAACCCACTCCATGAGGGACAGGACGACCGACCTCTCCGTCCTATACTCCCAGAAAGCGTCCCTCGCCCTTGCGACCACGACAACGTCCTCCGGCAGGGGCCTCCCGGCCGAGTAGAGAATCAAGCTGGACATTATGTCCATCGCCCACGGGTTCTCGGACAGCCCATGGATGCCTGCGTGCACGTTTCCCCACCAGCTGTGGTCTAGGTCATCAGCCACGCACCAGCAGTGCCCCCCCTCCCCGCCATACCTCCACTCGATGATCCAGGGTCCATACGCCCTCGGCACGAGGTTGCCCCATGTTGTCGTGCCGGTTCGCGGGGCCAGAAAGCCGCAGCCAATTCCAACAGCATTCTCCACGCCCAGATCGATGAAGGGCGTAAACACCGGAGGCAACCCCCCTACGAACTCGACCCTGTAGGATCTGCCTGTCCAGTCCATGCTGATGTCCTTGCCCATGTTATGGGGGACGATCATCCCCAGTATGGAGGCGGCCACGGACGGAAACTCAGGACCGAATGTGAAGAATGACCCGGCGTATCCCTTCAGGATCGAGTCGTACATCTGCTGCGACTGTCTGGCCGAGAAGACGGAGACATCCGCGTCGATGAAGAAGATCATCGAGTACTTCTGTAGCTCCTTCTCGGTCCTAGGGAAGTAGAGCTTGACGTACCTCCTCTTCATCTCCTCGGTGAGCTGTCCCGCAGGGCCCTCCCTCGTCCTCATGGCGACGTAGTCGTAAAGGGGATCGCTTTCGAACAGGAGCGGCAGCGGGCATTCCAGCGGGAACACCTCCCCTATGAGCAGCATGTGGAGCTTGGGGTCGGCGTCCTCCGCACCCAAAGCTGGGCCGCTGGCTTGGATGAAGGCCACGGTGAGGGCGATCGACCAATAGGCTAGCTGTAACCTTTGGCCCATCTTGCTTCGTTCCTTGGACGCGAATTTAACTTTGATTTTCCCCGGACGACAGAGAGAATTATTAGGCTGCCTCAGTCCTTGCCGGCGAGGCGATCACTTGGTCAAGCTGTACGGCCAGAAGTGTACCCGCGACGAGCTTCTCAGATGCGTCGGAAGCGTCTCCCAGATCGGTGGAGTTGAGCTGGTTGAGCTTGCGGATGGGGTCGAGCGAGGGAACAGGGCTGCCGTTTTCAGGACGGGATCGGGCTTCGAGTTCACCGTGCTGCCCGACCGGGGCCTGGACATCGCCAACGCGTCGTGCTGCGGCATCCCGATGGGCTGGATCTCCCCCACGGGAAGGACTGCCCCCGCCTTCTACGAGAGCAGTGGCTTGGAGTGGCTCAGGAGCTTCTACGGCGGCCTCCTCGTCACCTGCGGGCTTACCTACGCAGGCGCTCCGTGCACAGACGAGGGCGCGGAACTGGGCCTTCACGGCAGGTTCTCCAACATCCCTGCCAAGAGGGTGAACATTGAGGAGAAGTGGGAGGGCGACGAGTACGCAATGAGGATATCCGGCGAAGTTGCCGAGGCCAGGGTCTTCCAGCCCAGCGTGGTGCTCAAGAGGGAGGTCGGCGCCCGGCTCGGTGAGTCCAAGCTGTGGATCAGGGACGTTGTTGAGAACGCCGGCTACGCACGGATCCCTCACATGATCGTCTACCACATCAACATAGGCTTCCCGATCGTGGACAATGGCTCGCAGCTGGTGGTTCGCTCCAAGGAGGTCCTGCCAAGGGACGATGAGGCCAAGCCCGGGGTGAGTAAGCACATGGTCTTCTCGGCCCCGGTCAAGGACTACCGGGAGCAGGTCTTCTACCACGAGATGATCCCCGATGCATCCGGGATGGTGCACGCCGGCATCGTGAACCAGGCACGCCAGGTGGGCGTCAGGGTGAGCTACAGGAAGGATCAGCTGCCCAAGTTCATCGAATGGAAAATGATGGGCGAATCGGTCTACGTTGTCGGCCTGGAGCCGGCCAACTGCTGGGTTGAGGGAAGGGCGAAGGAGAGGAATAGGGGCACTCTGCAGTTCCTTGAGCCCGGGGAGAAGAGGTCATATGACCTGGAGATCTCCTTCCTCCAAGGCAAGGAAGCCCTGACGTTTGCCAGACAGCACAGCTAGCGGCGGACTGATCTGGCGATCCTGAAGAAGTTCTCCAACACCTTCCTCCCGTCTTGGTGGGTGTCGTCGAAGGTCTCGGGATGAAACTGGACGCCGAAGAGCGGTCTCTCCCTGTGGGCAACGGCTTGGATTCTACAATTCGGTGAGTCTGCTAGGACCGCGAGGCCATCTGGCACGTCCTTGACCTCGCAGTAGTGGGACTGGTGGACGATCACCCTGTCACCAAGCCCGCTGAAGAGCTCATGCTGACGGCGGATGTCGACCTGGGCATAGCCCCGTTCCTTGAAGTAGCCAGGCATGTACCGCGGGTAGGCATCCGTTTCTCCTTCCGAGAGCCGCCTCATCGGGCCAACCTTCCCCCCCAAGGCCCTGCATATGAGCTGATGCCCACCGCATATGCCCAGGATCGGGACGTTGGAGCTTCTGATTGCCTCATAGGGCTGCTGCAGCTGTGACGGGGTGTACTTCTCCCAGTTGGTGCGGTTGCCGCTGATGACGATCGCGAGCAGGGGCAGTTCGTCCAGGTGGGAGCCGTCCAGCCATATGAAGCTCTGTGACATGCAGCCAGCTCGCGATAGCCTGCGAAAGATCTCGGAATCCCTCCTGACGCTGTTCAGGTGGGTCGCCCTCCGCTTCCGGTTGAGGAGAGCCAGGGGATGTTCGATGTCAATGTAAAGCACGAACGGGTTCATCTTCCACACCGGCCGGGAGCGTTGCCTGGATGGCGCCACGGAGTCAGCCTTCGTGGCCAGCGGATGAACCTGGGCGCAGGCGAGGACAAGGCGGGAACGGCCAAGAGGTCCCCGATCTCGGACACCTCATCGCCTCCTCCATGCAACCCTGGAATAGAGAACGATGCCGATGGTCAGGATTGCCACGGAGGCCGCTATCGTGGTGGCCACCTGGCCGATGGTTATGGGCTTGTACCCTGCGTAGTCCACTCCAAAGAGGATGTAGATGATGGAGGAGTTCACGGAGGAGATCGGGTAGATCCTGGCAAAGGCCTGAAGGGCCGCCGGAAGGGAGGAGTAGGGAGCCATAACCCCGCTCATGGCGGCGGTGATCACCGAAAGACCCACCCCGGTCATGATCGCCCCCTGCACGTTCGTGATGAGGGACGCGATCACGGTGCCGATCCCCGCCGACGCGGCGAAGCCAACAACCAAGAAGCCGAGCACGATGGGCAGGTCAGCGGGGGACAAGCCGAACCTTGCGCCGGTCGCGTATCCAACCAACGCCACGAGGATCACGGCGAGGGCCGAGAAGGAGAGCAAGCCGAGGACCCGACCGAGGAAGTCCCTCCACGGGCTCACCGGCATGGACATCAGCTTGGCCAACGTGCCCCTCTCCCTATCGTTGGAGACCGTGGCTGGGAGGTTGCTCATCCCTGCGATCATGAGCGCGAACACCATCATAGGGACGGTCACGGCGCCCTTGAGCACCGGCAGAACATCGTGCGGCTGATTCCTGATGAAGGTGACCCCGAAGAGCACCACCCATATGCTTGGCCAGGCTATCGTCCAGAACAGGCTCTCCTTGAGTCGGATCAGCTCCTTTGCGCTCCTTTCCATCGCTCCAGCTATCTGTCCCATCTAATCCAACTCACTGACCGCTTTTCCTGTCATCTTGAAGAAGACGTCGTCAAGCGAGGGCGCGGTGCTTTCCACTTTGAGCACCTTGGCGCCCACCTGGTCCAGAGCCCTGACTATCTCCGGGGTTGCCCTTTCGTAGTCCCGAGAGTACAACCTGTAGCCTCCGTCGGTCTCCAACACCCGCCCGTCCTCGCTGAACTGCCCAAGGGCGCTTGCTGCCCTTTCGCTCTTCGCTGCGGTTTCGATGCTGATTACGTTCTCCACACCGGATTGCTCCTTGAGCTCCTCGGGCGTGCCTTGGCCAATCATCCTGCCGCCGTCGATCAGCCCAACCCTGGAGGCGAGCTCAGCGTCGAATCCCAAGTGCGTCACCAGCAGGATGGAGGTCGCCTCTCCTCTGAGGTCCTGGATCAAGCCGAAGAACCTCCTTCTGGCGGATGGGTCGAGCCCGGTGGTGGGCTCGTCCAACAGCATAACCTTGATGCCAGGGAAGAGCGCCGTCGCGGCCTCCAGCCGTTTCCTCATCCCTCCGGAATACGCTGACACCCGTTTGCCGGCGTCCTCCGAAAGGCCGAGTCTTGCCAAGAGGTCGTCCGCCAGCTTGGCGGCCTCGGCCTTCGAGTGACCCAGGAGCCTTGCGAAGTAGATGAGGTTCTCCCTGCCGGTCAGATTCGGAATCGTGAAGTTGGACTGGGGGACGTAACCCACCAAATCCCTTGCCTCTTGGGGCCTCCTTCC
>Ga0172365_10004385_pt1 | contig 10431 bp, 9 predicted proteins | sample LakKivSesite48cm_FD_114535 | JGI IMG/M metagenome (GOLD analysis project Ga0172365, IMG submission 114535) | Sediment microbial communities from Lake Kivu, Rwanda - Sediment site 48cm | ecosystem: Environmental > Aquatic > Freshwater > Lake > Sediment | place: Rwanda: Western Province, Lake Kivu... | reverse complement strand
TTCGCCCAGACGGTGTCCGACCGAATCAAGACCGAATGCCCGGCTGTTAAGTGGAAGGAGAGCTTCGTCACCGCGGGGCGATTCGATGTGGTGGATATCGTAGATTCCGAGGACCCGGGCCAAGTCGAGAGGGCGGCCATGATAATCCGGGGTTACGGCCACGCGTTGACGGAAATCATGATGGCCATTCCCTGGAAGGAATTCATCGCCGGTCTCTGACTGTGTGAGCAGCCTCACCCTTCGGCCCTTATATTCGACGTCCGCATCCCCTTCGCCATTTCCTGGCAGTCTCCTTGGCCGAATCCCAAATGCGGTCTGTAGTGCGACCCTTCAGGGTCGTGCCCCGACCTCACACTGAAGGCCGAAGATGCTACAATATGCCTTCAAAGACACTCGCCATTATGAAAATAGCTGTTATCGGCGCGGGCGCTATTGGAAGCATAGTTGGTGGCCTTTTGTCTAGGGCGGGCGAGGATGTCACTTTGGTGGGCCGGAGAGCCCACGTCGAGGCGATAAACCGGAGCGGGTTGATCCTTGAGGGAGAATCCGGGAAGACGGTAATTCAGGTCAAAGCTGCCGAGAATCTTGATTTCAAACCGGATTTGGCTTTGCTGACCGTGAAGGCACAGGATGTCGTATCTTCGGTCAGGAAAGTGCAAGCACTTCTGTCCGGCACTCGCGTAATCACTATGCAAAACGGGGTCCGCAGCGATGACCAGGTAGCCGGGCTCCTAGGGAAAGAGAACATCATCGGCGCCGTTATTCTCTTTAATGGTGAATTCCTCGAACCGGGTAAGGCATCGTACTCTAAGACGCTAAGCAAAACATCTCTCCTCGTGGGAGATCCCTTCGGCGCCAATGCAAATCGATTGCAGGGTCTTTCAGAACTGCTCAATAGAGCATTACCTACGGAGATAAGTGACGATATTCGAGGAGCGCACTGGACCAAGCTGGTCCAAAACCTGAATAATGCTGTTCCGGCGGCTACAGGTTTATCGGTCCAGGAGGTCAACCAATATCCTCTAATCAGAGAATTAAACATCAAGCTCATGATAGAAGGTCTGGAGGTCGTCAGGAAAGCCGGAATCAAAACAGCACCCATACCCGGTTTTTCGCTTTCGTTGATAGAGACGATGGCAAAAATGCCGCTCGCGGAGTCTTCAGCTATGATGAAGAGTGTCATCGAATCCCTGGGCAAACAACCGATTCTTGGTTCCACCTTACAGAGTATCAAGAGGGGGAAAATCACTGAAGTCGATTATTTGAACGGGGAAATCGTGGACCTGGGAAAGAAGAAGGGAATTCCGACGCCGGCCAATTCCTTGATGGTTGAGCTGGTTCATCAAGTGGAGGCCAGCGGCAGATTCCTGACCGTAGACCAGCTTACTCAAAGATTGAAGTTGCATCCGTAGTCTTGCCGTCGGGACTGGTGGTCACCACGGTATAATCTAGAATGCCGGTAATCTTAGCTCTGGAGGGGACATTGAATGTCGAATACTGAGCGTACCATTCTCGAATCGTGGCCCATGTTGAAGGAAGACCTGATTAGCTTCTTAGCCGATACCGACGCATGGATAATCGCCGAACTGAAGAAGGCGTCCAAGACCAAAGACTGGGCAAGAATCAGCAATCTGATTGATGTGATGGATTCGGTCCACAATCTCCAGCACTCAGACGAACCGACCAACCAGCGACAATCATGTCAAGCCCTGTCGAGATAGCATCCTGGCTTTTTGCGCAATTCAAGCTCCTGCATCCAGGTGTTTATCCCGATATCCATTCAATGGTGACAGTCTGGCGTTTTGTGACTCTTGACTCCGCACTAGGCGTTGAGCTATCGATGAGCTACTAGCGGTTTGCTCGCCGGTGATACAATAGAACTTCGAGGGCCCGCGTAGATGAAGAGAATCGGCATCATTTCGGTCATAGCTGCCTTTGCTGTCGGCATGGGGGTTTGGGGTCTCACCTATTTCGGCGGTGCCAGTGCTCCCGATGGCAACGGTGGCAATGGCGGAAATAATGGCAATGGCGTCGAATCTTATTCCTTCACCGTCGCCAGTACGGATGGAGGCGCAGTCGCCCTTGGTGGTTCGATGCTTCACGAGCAAAAGACCTTTCTCCTCGCCGCCGGCACGGTGGTCAGCTTGAAAGCCGTGCCGGATAGCGGCTATCAGTTCGTGAAGTGGTCCGGAGATGTGGACACTGTTGACAACATTTATTCTTCCGAAGTCACGGTCACGGTGAACGGCACCTGCTACATAACGGCCAGATTCGAGGTACTTGAGCCCGTCCGGTATAGCTTGGTCATCATGAGCACGGGTGATGGCGCTGTGACCGTTCCCGGCAAGGGGACTTACATCTATGATGCGGGAGCGGTGGTAGACCTCGTAGTAACGGTGGCCGAAGGCTACGAGTTTGCCGGATGGACCGGCAACGTGGACACCATTGCCGACGCGAAAGCAACCTCAACCACCATCACCATGAACGGCGACTACTATATACTCGCCAACTTCCGTGAACACCGCACCTGCGGCGGGTAATGCCGCACACAAACCTTCAGCTTCAAATCAGAGCTCCTAGATTGGCCTTATTCTACCGTTGAGAGGTATTGACTCTTGTTTTGAAGGACTGTTATTCTGGAGATGATAGATGAACCGCCGTCATATAGAGTGTCCTTCGAGCAAAGTCCGAATGACGGATAAAGGGAGGTAGTAATGAAAACTAAGAAGCTGCTCTCAAAGATCTTATTATCCTTTGCCCTGATAATAACGGTATTGAGCCTGTCGTGCACACTTGCCGCAGGCGGCCGCCACACAGTGGGGATTTTGCCCGATGGCACGGTGGTCGCCAGTGGAAACAACGACGAAGGACAGTGCAACGTCGGTAGCTGGAGCGACATCATCCATGTTGCCGCGGGCTTTAGTCACACGGTGGGGCTTAAGGACGGCGGCACCGTGGTCGCCACGGGCAGGAACATCGAGGGTCAGTGCAATGTCCTCGGCTGGACGGATATCGGCCTGGTCGTGGCCGGCGACTGGCACACGGTGGGGCTCACGAGCGATGGCACGGTGGTTGCCACGGGGAAGAGCGATGAAGGACAGTGCGACGTCGGCGGCTGGACGGGCATCACCCAGGTAGCCGCAGGCGGGGCTCACACCGTGGGGCTTAAGGACGACGGCACCGTGATTGCCACAGGAAGGAACGTCGAAGGGCAGTGCGACGTCAGCGGCTGGACCGACATACAATTGGTGGTTGCCGGCTACGCTCACACCGTCGGGCTTAAGGACGACGGCACCGTGGTCGCCACGGGCTTGAACAGCGATGGGCAATGTGATGTCGGCGGCTGGACGGACATCACACAGGTCGCGGCAGGCCACGCTCACACGGTGGGGCTTAAGGACGACGGCACAGTGGTCGCCACGGGTTTGAACGACGATGGGCAATGCGACGTCGGCGGCTGGACCAACATCGTCCAGGTCGTCGCAGGGGGCTGGCACACGGCGGCGCAAAAGGACTGCGGCACCGCGGTCGCCACGGGCTTGAACAACAACGGGCAGTGCGATGTCGGCGACTGGATTCTGAAGACCCTATCAGGCGAGCCGCCGGGGACGTATCACCTCACCATCTCCAGCACTGCCGGCGGCTCGGTAACCGCTCCCGGCGAGGGGATTCTTGCCTTTTGCGAGAGTGAGACGGTCAACCTGGTGGCCGAGGCTGATTCGGGCCATGGCTTTGTCAACTGGACCGGCGATGTTGGCGCCGTTGCTGACGCGAATAACGCTACGACCACTATCACTATGAATGGCGACTACTTCATCACCGCCAACTTCGAACAGGTAACGCCTCAATTCGACCTGACCATCTCCAGCACCGCGTACGGTTCGGTGACCGTCCCCGGCGAGGGGACTTTCACCTATGACGTGGGGACGGTGGTCAACCTGGCGGCCAGTGCGAGCGCAGGTTACCGGTTCGCCAATTGGACTGGTGATGTCGGCACCATCGCCGATGTCAATGCCGCTACGACCACTATCACCATGAACGACAGCTACTCCATAACGGCCAACTTCGAACTTAATCTGCCGTCGGCAGGAGGCGTCAACTGGCTGCTAATTGGCGGGATTATAGGGGCGGTAGTGGTAGTGGGGCTGGTGATTTTCTTCGTGCGCAGAAGGAAGACGCCTGCCTAGATCGGAAGACATGGAATCGAGCCTTCTGCGGTCGAAAAGGCGGCCCCAGCGGACCTGGTGGCGCCCATTTCAGTGACAGCGGCTGTCCGGGCAACGAGGCGGCGACGCGGAGGTCGAGAGCATAACCGAGGGTGAAATTGGCCTGTCTTGTTACCATAACTGCACGAACGGGCGCTCATTCCATGTGGGCCGCGCAGAAGATCTTGTGACATTATTATGACCCGGTGCGCGGAACTAGTTTGCAGATAGGACGGAAGGAGGACACCACGAAAACATGAGACTTCAACCGTACAACAAGAGGATGCTACCCAAGGTGGTGAACCTTGTGAACGAAGCTGAGGCGGGGTCATACGAATTCGTCCCCTACAGCGAGGAGGGCATCCAGGCAGAGATGAAAGAGTCGAGTTCAGTTCTGCTGGCCGCCGACGACCAGGGCCGCATCACTGGGGTGGGATACCTGGGCCGGCGGTGGTATGGCGAGACCATCACGCTACATGTCCGGCCCGGTTCCCGGCGGTGGGAGGCCGGGGACTTGCTGCTCTCTGCTCTTGAGCCACGGACTAAAGCCGACGAGTTGAGCACAAAGGTGGATGAAGCCGACGGTAAGTGGCTTACCTTTTACCTGGAGAGGGGATATCGCACTGAAAGTAGCCTCTACCAGATGATAGCCGACCTTGACCGTCGCCGACGCCGGCGGCGTCTGCCGGAAGGCTGTGTCATTGGCGTTCTAGAAGCCGATGAGGAGGAGGCGCTCGTACAACTGGCAAACACGGCCTATGCTGGAGAGCGGCTTCAGGCCGGGATTCTGGCCCAGTGGCAAGCACAGGACCCGAATTTCAGCACGGATTGGGTGCAGGTCGCCCGATGTGAGGGGCAGCTTGTGGCTGCGGTCGGAGCCCGCTCCGACCGGGAGTACAACGAGTATTATCACGCCAACCGCGGTTATCTTGGCCCGGCGGCTACCCTGCCGAGCTACCGGGACAAAGGCCTGGGCGAGGCCCTCACTGCGCAGGCGATGAATTTCCTTCGTGAGCGCGGTATGCGCACAGTCTGCCTGCACACCTGGCAGCGGAACCAGCCGGCCGTGAGACTCACGACGCACCTGGGATTCCGTGTGGTACACGAATGGAGAATCCTCGATAAGACGGTACGCCGATAGAATTCAAGAAGCTACACGAGAAGCCTCCGCCGACTGGTTATCGTTCCTCTCCTTTATGATATACAATTACGAATAGAAGACCCGGGGACGGAGGGATTTTTCGATGGAAGGAACAGGCATTCTATGGCACTGGTCGTGGTGAACTATCCGAATATTTCAGAACGTGATTACGCCTGGATACAGGCAATTCGGGCTGAACATGATATCTATTATGAAATAGTCTCTCCACACTTCACATTTGTATTTCCCTCTTCTACTACAGATGAGGCGGGTTTTGTCGGTCATATCAAACGGCGCACCAAAGGAGTGAAGAGGATACGCTTCGTATTGAGGTGTGCGCTCGTGGTTAAGGATTGCCTTAGTAAGTACACTCACGTATTTCTGATGCCTGACGACGGCTTCAGTGACATCGTTAGACTGCATGACAGACTGTATACCGGATTGTTGGCCTCTGAGCTCCGGCTTGATATTCCATTTCTTCCACATATCGGCATCGGAAGCGCAATCGCTCCGGAAGCCTGTAAAGGCCTCGCGGAGAACCTGAATGAAGGCAACTTCTCGATTGAAGGTACGATTGACACCCTGGATATAGCGTCCTTCGACGGGAAGTCTATGAAGACGATTGAGCGTTTCCAACTCAAGTAAGATTGATGATATTCCCGCCACGCCGAACCACGCAATCGTGCGACGCAGCTCCGCCGACAATTGCCTGTGCCTCTACACTAACTCGTATTGTCACGTAATCGGGTACCGGGCCGGATTGTGATTGCCAGACAACTGGAGATGGTGCCAGTAATCGCGGCGTGTGGGGCAACCGGACACGACGGAGACTCCATCAACGGTGCGGTTCAATGACCGGACCGGCCTTGGTCAATGCCTTTTCCAGGTCTATTTTGGTATCTAGGATGTCCGCCCAAAGGTCGCCGACCTGGGCCAGCCGGTCAGGGACGGTGAGGATGGTGAAATCGGTGGGGTAAACCTTGTCAAGCTCATCCCAGCGGAGGGGCACGGAAACAGTGGCTTCCGGGCTGGGCCGGGGCGAGTACAAAGAGGCCAGGGTCTTGCCTCGGACGTTCTGGTTATAGTCCAGGAATACCTTACCCGTGCGTTTCTCCACGGACCAGTCCACCGTGGTCTTCTTCGGCTGCTGCCGGACCAGGAAGCGGCTGATTGTCTCCGCGGCGGCATGGGTAGCATGGAAGTCCAGCCGGCGCAGAATCGGCAGATAAATATGCAGTCCGGTCCGTCCGGACGCCTTGACGAACGACGGAAAGGAGAGACCGTCCAGGGTCTCTTTGAGCTTTAGAGCTACTTCGCAAGTGCGCTTGAAGGCGGCCCGGTTGAGTTCCGGCTCCGCCCCCGCCTTCTCTTTGCCCGAGTATATGTACGGGTCAACGTCGAATATTATGAAGTCGGGATAGCCCGCGTAGTAATCCGCGTCTCGATTAGACCCGCGGCGGGCCTTGATGTCCGTGCCGGGCGTCACGCGGGAAAACCAGGTGTGCAGTTCGATGTCGGCTATCTGTCCCAGCCAGAGCAGAGTGGCTAAGTTATTGCAGATTATGTATCTGCGGGGAGGCGTATCGTGAGAAGCCAGCAGCACCGTCTCGACGAAGGCGGGCAAGGGCTCGTAATGCTTCTGGAAGAAATGCTCGCCGTAGATGCCATCGGGGTAGCGGCTCAGGCTGAGTGGCCTATCCTTGAGATGGGGCAGCAGCCAAGCTGATACCCGCGCCAGGTAGGTTATGAGGTCGCGTTTGGCGAGCGCCCCGCTTTTGTCCGTCTGCGGCCACAGCTCTTTGTCGAGATTGGTCAGCGACAACTTACGTCCTTCGACCTCCACGGTGAACCTTGTCTTCGGGTCGGCCAGGAGTTCCAGGATGTCCTTGAGGGAATCCGCTTTTCCCACATGGGGTGCCTGTCGGGTTCTTTGAGCCGTTTCTACGACTCTCGCTGGTCTGACCGAACTTGCCGGCTTGTCTTCGCGTAGCCTGAGAAACACCGGCGCGCGCAGGCGCTGGTCCCGGGTCCATTCAGCGAATTTCACCTCCACGACCGTTTCCGGCTTCACCCAGGTCACCGCGGCAGGTAGCTCAGGCTTGGTGGCGAACGGACTCTGCTTGACCTTGAGTTTGCCCAGCCGTCTCCTGAGGCCTGACAGAGTTTCGTCATCAAAGCCGCTACCCACGTTGCCGGCGTACAGCAACTTGTTCCTGCTATCGTGATAGCCCAGGAGCAGGGCGCCGAATGTCTTTGCCCGGGCACCCTTGCCACGTGTAAACCCGCCCACCAGAAACTCGTCGCTGTTGACCTTCTTTATCTTCAGCCAGGTGGCGGAGCGCCTTCCCGCCTCGTAGAGGCTGTCCAGCCGCTTGGCAATGACGCCCTCGAGGCCGTTCTCGACGGCCGCGCGGTAAACGGTCTCGCCGTCGGCAGTGAAATGCTCGACCGGGCGGACATGCCCGTTGGTAGCGAGCACGCCGTCGAGCAGTCCCTTCCTCCGTTTGAGGGGCACCCCGGTTAGGTCGTAGCCGTCAAGGTAAAGGATATCGAAGACGTAGTAGATGACAGCCGAGGGTTCCTCCACGTGGTCGGCTTTAATCCTGTCTATTGATTTCAGATAGCCCTGGAGACACTGGAAGCACAACCTGCCCTCAGAATCGAGGGCGATGATTTCGCCATCGAGTATCGCCCGTGAGACCGGCTGGCTTTGGAGACTCTCGGCCAGCGCGGGGTAATGGTCGGTGACGTCAAGTCCGCGCCGTGACAGCAGCCGAACCTTGCCCCCATCCAGAAAGGCCAGCATTCGGAAGCCGTCCAGCTTCGGCTCGAACAGCCATAGTTCATCCGAGAACGGGGCCGTGGCCAGCGAAGCCAGCATCGGAGAGGCCTTTCGCGGCATTGTCGCTTTCACCGCCCCGGCGACACGCGATGGCCCAGCAGGTGCAGTCTCCCCGTCGGAAGGCCGGCGGCCCGATTTGAGGTCGTTAATGGTCAGTCCGGACACAACCGATGCCTCTTCCGCCAGGACATCGCGGTTTGGGTCGGCGTATTTGTCCCCGTGCTTTATCAGCAGCCAGTTCTTGTCGCTGCGGTGCATTCTGACCAGCGTCCAGGAGCCTTTGAGCTTAGTTCCCCGCAGGTGCACGGACAGCTTGCCTGCGGCCAGTCCTTCTTTCATTGTGCCCTCGGCCCTCGCACGGTCGTCAAAGGAAAGCTTGCCGTTCTCGTCCGGCGAATAGGTTCCCCGGTCCCACACGACCACCTGCCCGGCGCCGTATTCTCCCCGGGGAATGGTGCCCTCAAAGCCGGAGTAGTCCAGCGGGTGATCTTCGACCATCACCGCCAGGCGCTTGACGCGGGAGTCGTAGGACGGCCCTTTGGATATGGCCCATGACTTCAGCACGCCGCCGGCTTCAAGCCGGAAGTCATAGTGCAGCTGCCTGGCGGCGTGCTTCTGGACGACGAAGGTCAGAGGCCCTTCGCCGGCGGAGGGACGCCTGGCGGAAGGTTCAGGAGTCTGCTTGAAATCCCTCTTCTTTCGGTAGCCCTGAAGCATCGGGTTGATTATAGTCCAGTGTCCCCGCCGATGACTACCAGCCTTCCCGTTATTGCGAGGAGTCCCGACGAAATCGGGACGAACGTAGTGCGAGCCTTCAGCCTCGCGCAGGGCGGAACAGCACGACCCTGAAGGGTCGCACTACAATCGTACTTCGAATTCGGCCAGTGAGATCGCCGCGCTTCGCTCGCTATGACCGCGGCCATACGCCATTGAATGCGAGCCCAAGATTGAATAGAATAGCCTGTGGATGGGGTGAGGAAATGGTACGTATTCTGGTAGGGACGTCATCGTGGGCCGACCGCTCCCTGGTGGAAAGCGGCCTGTTCTATCCGCCGGAGATTAAGACTGCCGCCGAGAGGCTGCGTTACTACGCGGGAAGGTTCCCTATCGCCGAAATAGACTCCAGCTACCACTATTTCCCTACCCGGCAGAACCTGGGCTTATGGCTGGACAATACGCCGCCCGGCTTTGTCTTCGATATCCGGGCTTTCAGCCTGTTCACAGGGCATCCCACCCCGGTTCAAGCGCTTCCCAGGTCCATTCGCGAGCAGCACGCGGAACTGGCCGACCACAAAGGCAATATCTACCTGCACCACCTGTCTGAAGACGTCGCCGACCAGCTGTGGGGAATCTTTGCATCGTACGCCGAAGAAATGGAGTCCGCCGGCAAGCTCGGGGTAATACTGTTCCAGTTTCCTCCCTGGTTCCACGTGGGCAAGGAGAATTTTGATTACTTGACGGCCTGCCGGAAACGCTTTCCGCGCCAGCAACTGGCGATAGAGTTCCGTACGGCCGACTGGCTCTGGGAGGACAATCTGAAGGAGACCCTGGCTTTCCTGGGAAACACGAGCTGGCCTTGGTCTGCGTGGACGAGCCGCAGGGGCTGAAAACCAGCGTCCCGCCGGTGGCCGAGGTTACTTCGCCGGTGGGGATGGTGCGTTTCCACGGCCGCAACGTGGATAATTGGGAGAAGAAGCGGATTTCTGCGGAAGAGCGTTTCAACTATCTCTATGGTGAAGAAGAGCTAAGGACATGGGTGCCGAAGGTGCGCAAGATGGCGGAGCAGGCGGGGAAAGTCCACGTCATCTTCAAGAACAAGTTCCGGGACTATTCGGTCAGGAACGCCCGTGAATTCACTGAAATGCTGGCATAGGCCGCCCGCTATTTCTTGCCGGCTGCGGCCACACTCTCTCTCAGCGCTTTCATCAGGTCGCCTACTTCAACCTTGGGTATTTCCGGGGCCTTGACTTCCACGCCCTTCAGCTTGGCTTCCACCAGCTTCTTTAACGCCACCGCGTACTCGTCCTGGTATTCGTAGGGTTTGAAATCGCCGGTCATCGCTTGAAGCAGCGTCGACGCCATCTCAAGCTCGCTTTTGGACAGCTCTTTTTTCGGTTGATCCAGCTCGGGTGGCCGGATGACGTCCTGTTTGAAATGGAGCGTGTGCAGGGTCAGGATTTGATCGTAGGGACGCAGGCAGCAGAGGTGCTCGCGCCTTTGGAAGGCCACCTTGGCGATGCCGA
>Ga0172365_10004384_pt1 | contig 10432 bp, 9 predicted proteins | sample LakKivSesite48cm_FD_114535 | JGI IMG/M metagenome (GOLD analysis project Ga0172365, IMG submission 114535) | Sediment microbial communities from Lake Kivu, Rwanda - Sediment site 48cm | ecosystem: Environmental > Aquatic > Freshwater > Lake > Sediment | place: Rwanda: Western Province, Lake Kivu... | reverse complement strand
GTTATTTGTAGTTAATCTCAAATCAACGAAAAAATTAATCAATCAACCTTTGGTTGATTGATTGATTTGTTTAGTTAAATCCAAAAATTTCATTTGTGTTTTGATATTGTGAATATTGAAGACCTTCAGGATAGAAATTAATAATATCTTTTAAGAAATCTCTTGAATTATTAATTGATTCAATATAATAAATAACGAATTCTTTGAATTTATCTTGATTTTGTGCTGTAGAAAGTGATATATTATGTGCTTCACATTGTTGACGAATATATTGAATAAAATCTAATGCAATTTGTTGTTTGGTATAATCACGACCATATTGTCTTAAACTATTAGTTGTATTTGGTAAATTTGGATTTTGTAATAATTGTTCAAATAATTCTATATTTATAAGTTCTAATTTAGTTCTAGAAAATTCTTTGTATTGATGATATAAATTTATCATTTTACTAATATTTTCTTTGTATCCACCAGTTACAGCAGTTGCTTTTTCATCTACAAATTTTGGTAATTCAAATGTTGTTGTTAATGCTAAATTATTATTGGAACTAGAATATTCTAATTTTTTAATGACTTCTAATCGGTCTTGTTTTGAACCAGTTAAATAATGTAATATTAATCCCCATTGATAACTCATTAACATAGAAATATTAACGTGAATTGATTTGTATTTACCTGTAGTAACATCAATTATTTTAGAATCTGGAACATCTTTTCCGCTAATTTGACGATAAGGAACATCAATAAATAATGTAGGATTAATTCTATGAGGTTTAATCGTAGTTAATTCTTTTTCAATAGTTCTATTGACATGCATAAATCTTCTAAATATAAATTCTTTTTGAGAAGAGTCACGAGGTGTGCGAATATAATTGTTTGCCATTTGTGTTCTTGTTTTTAAAGATTTATCTAATTTTTTTAATCTTTTTTGTTTTTTATCACTTAAAGAAGAAATTGAAGATAATTGACTTTGTTCAGATTCTGATTCTTTAGTTTTTTTTTTATACATACCTTCTTGATAATCTTCATCTACAATTCTTTGATTGATATGTTCTCTATATTTTTGTAAATTAAAAATTCCACCATCTGAGTTTTTAGTGATAAAATCATTCATACTATAATAAATAGGAACTTGGAAATGTTTTGCTTCACCAATTACATAACTTTTTAAGTCGTGTTCATTCACACATAAAACTTTTTCATTTGGTCTAACATTATTGATATCAATCGTAGTATTAGGAAATTGGTCCCAAATGATTGCCATCTTTTTACCTAAACCTAAATAAAACATTGCCATACAAATTGTTTCATAAGAACAAAATTGACCAAAATAAAATATCATAGAATTAGAACCATGAGCGTGAACATATGGTAAATTTGGATTTTGTCTAAATTGACTAGGTTCACTATAAATAATTTTTACATCTTTACTAGTTTTAAGTAAAGTGATTAGTTCATTTGTAATAGTATCACTTGTTACATAAAAATTTCCTAAAAATATTACTTCTCTTTGTCTAGACATATTATATATATATACTTATAAAAAAGAATTAAAAAAATAATTAAATTATATGTAATGAGTAAAATTAGTTATCTTGATGAATTAAATGTTAATGAAAATAGTTTGTTAAATACAATAAATAATAACAATTTAAATGAATTAAATAATATATCAAATGATTATATTAATATATTAGAAAATGCAAAAATAGAAAAAATATGGATCAATATTAAAAAAGATTTAGATAAATTAAATTTATGTCAAAAAGCGAATGTATTTGATTTTATTCAATTAATAGAAAAAGTAAATGAATAAACAACAACAACAAATTGTTTTGCGTTGAAGTAAAATAAATCATTAAAAATCGCTGAAAGCGATTTTTAATAATTTTTTTTTCATTTAAATTTTTTTTAATTAAAGCAATTAAAAAAAATTATTAAAAAATGCAATATAGTGATAGTATTTAATTTATAAAATGATTAATAAAATCATTCAATTATCAGATTTACATATTCATAAATCAATTGAAAGACATAATGAATATAAAAAAGTGTTAATGAATTTGTATAAAAAATTAGATACTTTATTAGGTGCTCAAAATGAAGGAAATAATTTAATTCTAATTTGTGGTGATTTAGTTCATAATAAAAATGAATTACATCCATCTCAAATTAGTTTGTTAATTAATCTTTTTAGACAATTAATTAAATATGGTGAGGTAATTATTATAAATGGTAATCACGACATTAATCTATCTAATTCAATTAGTTCAATGTCTATTTTTAGTGAATTCAATAATAAAATTCATATTATTGATGAAACTGGAATTTACAACTTTGATAATGTTGATATTTCTGTGATTGATATTAAAGAATTAGGTGATATAGAAAAAGAAGATGAAATTGTAAAATCATTTGATATAGATTATACTAACAAAGAGATAATTAATGTATTAGTTTTACATAAATATATTAAAGAAGGAATGACAAACACAATTTATAATAAAAATGAATATCCTATTCGTAAAAATTTATGTAGTTTAAATGTATTGCCAAAATATTTTGAATATTATGACATTGTTTGTTTAGGTGATATACATCAACCACAATTTTTAAGAACAAACATTGCCTATTCAGGTTCATTAATTCAACAAAATTATGGAGAACATCCATTCTTTCATGGTTTTATTGAATGGAATATTTTAGATACAGATTTTATAGGTAAATTTCATTTAATACATAATGAAACAGGATATTTTCAAATACATTCCAAAGAATTAATTGAAAATAAAAATTTTGATTTAATTATTCAAAATAAATTTAATTATTCTAATTTATCTAAAAATTGTCTTAATATTGAATTACTTTGTGATTATCAAACAATGTATGATAAAGAATTTCTACAAATTCAAAATGAATTTAAAGAATATTTAATTCAAAAAAATTATACAATACTTTCATTCCATCATTCTTTGATACAAAATGACAAATTAGATTTAAGATATATGATTGATAAAGATGAAACGAATATGTCATTTGATTTATTATATGATGAGAAAAAATTACTTGATATACAACAACAATGGATTAGTTCTTATTATAAAATTATGAATGAAGAACATAAAACTGAGAAAATGTGTGAATTAAATAAATATATATATGATATCACTCATAAAGATGGTGCTAATAAATTACAAACAACAAGTTCACATTTTAAATTTTTAGAATGTCGTTTCAAAAATGTATTTTGTTTCGAAGAAAATAATTCAAGTAATTCTTGTAAAAGTGTATTGAATATTGAAAAAATACAAGATTTATATCAAATTATATTTAAAAATGGAATTATCGCAATTGATGGATATAATTTTTCTGGTAAAAGTAGTATATTAGATATTATACTTTTTGTATTATTTGAAGAAACAACAAGAGGTAAAGCAAAGAAACAAGATATTTTAAATAAAAATGCGAAATATTTTTATATTGAATTATTATTCTTAAAAAATAATGAGAAATATTGTATTAATTATTTTTGTAGTCAAAAAGAAAGAGTGACAAAAAATAAAAAAACGCTTGAAAAAGAAATAACAAATTCTTTTCCAAGTGTTCGTAAATTATATAAATTTGAAAGTAATAATTCATTAGTTGAAATTCATTTAGAAAATAGTAATCAAGCAAATTCCTTTTTTGGTTATATGAATTATGACATATTTATTAAGAGTTATGTATTGATACAAAATAATTTAATGGGTTGGTTAGATGATGGACCAACTGAAAGAGACAAATTTTTAAAAAAACTTTGTAAATGGGATGATATAGATTTACAATACAAAGAATTATGTAAATTATTATTAGAATCAGAAAAAGAATTTAAAACAATTGAGAAACAAAAAAAGGAAAAAGAATTTTTAATTGAAAAATGTAAATCAAATTTAATTCAAGAAGATACACAATTGAAATTAAAAGAATTAGATGACAAAAGAATTGAATATTTAATTAAAATCAAAAATTACGAATCAATTAGTAATCAAAATGAAAAATATAATTTATTAACATTACTTAATAAAAAAGATGAATTGAAAAAATCTATTGAAAATAAAGAATTAGAATTAAGTAAATTATTATTGAAAGAAAAAGAATTTGAAAACTTTGATTTAACAATTGATGTCGATTTATTAAATCAAAACTTTCATCAAGAAAAAAAAAATGACCTTGAATTTTTATACAATAAATTAAATGAATTAAAATCAAATTTAATTTCAATTAAGCAAAATTGTGATATAACTTGTGAAAATGAGATTGATTTAAATGTAACTACAATTATTACAAATGAACAATTAGAAAATAGTCAAAAAGAATATGAAACTGCTTTGAATGAAAAAAATGAAATGAATAAATTATTAAATGATAAAGATAAAATGGTTTTGTATCAAGAATATAATCGTTGTAATACAAATAAAAATGAATTATTAGAAAAGATGAATAAATGGAATGAAAATAAAGAGTATAATAAAAAATGTAAGTATTGTCTCAAATTTGTTCAATATGATATTTACAAAGAATATGAGAAACAATATACTGATAATATAAATAGAATAAATGAGATTTGTAAATTAATAGATATAGATAATATCAAAAAATATTATCAAGAAAATTTAATTGAGAGAATTTATAAGAATTTTAATTACAAATCAGATCATTATTATTCATTAAAAAAACAATTTGAAGAATTTGAGAATAGAAAAAAAAAATAATTGATTTAGAAAAAAACAAAGTAGAAATAGAAAAACAAAAAGAATGGAATGAAGTGATAAATGATACAATATTATTAGTAGAAAAAGAAATTGAGGAGAAGATTAAAGAAAAGAATGAATTATATGAATTTTTAGTTAAAAAAAATGACAATCAAAGATTGTTAAATAAATATATGAATGAATATGAGAAAATTTGTAATGTAATTGATTATCAAGAAAATAAAAGAATACTTGATGAAATTAATATTGAATATGCGAAATATCAATTACTATCAAAAAAACAAATAGAAAATGAAAATATATATAAAATTTATACAGAAAGTTATGAAGAAATTATGACAGAATATAAATTATTAAGAAATAAAATAGATGATTATGAATGTTACAAAGAATTATTTGGAGTTAATGGTATACCAAAATGGTTATATCAACAAACGATACCAAAAATACAAAATTTAATGAATGGATGGTGTAATGAATTAGAATTAGATTTTGAATTTGAATTTAAATACACACAAGGAGATTTAGGTTCAAATTATTATTTACTAGATTTAGGAATAAAACATAAACAGAATGGAAACCAATTTAATAGTAGTCATGAAATACAATTAGGTAGTGGTTTAGAAAAAACAATTACAAATATTTTATTAAGAACAGCATTTGATGGATTACAAAATACAAGATTTGATTTCTTTTTTATTGATGAAACATTATCAAATATGGATAGTAAACATCTTGATAAACTTGATAAATTATTTGGAATTATTCAAAAAACATTTAAAAGTGTATTTATAATTACTCATCAAAAAGAAATGTATGAATTTGTAAATCATTTTATTAAAATACATAATCAACAAATTATTAATAAATAATTGTTAATTAATATTAATTAATAAAAATTTGAAGAATTTTTATAAATTAGTAATTGTAAATTCATTCTTCATCTAGAATTATTGATTGAATGAAATTCGAAGAATTTTTATAAATTAGTAATTGTATATTCATTCTTCATCTAGAATTATTGATTGAATGAAATCCTGTGGATTTCATTCAATCAATAATTGTAAGGTTCGTTTGTTACATTTACAACTTGTTCTGATTTGAAAAGTTGTATATCAGATGGCATATATTTAATATAGAATGTCCAGTCATTCATAAATATAAATGCGGTTTCATTATATTCATTATTTTTCAGATATTGGTCTCTTTGATATTCAAATGTGTCCATATAATTTGGTCGATGATAATTTTCAATATTTTTTTTCTTTTGTTCGCATAAATAAATATTATTTGTGGGAATAGGATTAATGCCAAATATTTTATTTAATTTAGATTTTTTTGCCCAATCTAAACTAAATTGATTTTCATAAACAAGATTTGCGATATTATAATGTGTTTTATCAACACCATTCACTAAAGAATATGGAAATTTAGGACCAAATATTAATAAATAATATGCTTTTGGTTGTTTTTTGTATATTTCTTTATTAATAATATAAACATTATTGTTACCAAAATTTACATTACTTGTTTGATAAATATCATAGTTAGAAGGATTTTTCGCCCATTTTTCAATTTCTAATAATAATACTTCATACAATTTCATTTTTACATCTAAATGTATATAATTTTTATGAATTAAATAATGAAATACACAATAACCATTATTAATAGGACTTAGATAAGTTTCAACAATTCCATTTTTGTCTAAAAAATCTTGTATCTCTTTTACTTGAACAACACAAATTGAAGCAATAGGTTTATTATTTGAAATTACACTAAATACCAAAGATTTATTTTTGATATAATCTAATAAATGAATTGATTTAAACATATTAATTGTTTCAACATCAATTAATTCTGAAAAATATATATTTAACATATTTGAATTACGAATTTCATCATAAGAATTAATATAAAATTTGTAATTAGGTAATTTAAATATTTGATTTGATGAATTTGTAAAATTTTCTTTTACCTTATTAATTAAATGATTTTGTTTAAAATTCATAAAAGTATTTTTAATTAAATCGGCATTTGATACAATAAATAATATTGTTAATAAAAATATTAATTCTTTCATTTATATATATTAATAGAATATATTAGTAATTAATATTTTTATGAATTATATTTTCTTTCATCAATTTAACATTTGTTGTAGTAATATGATTTTCTAATTCTATAAAACTATTATTAAATTTTTTTTCAGGTTTTGATTCATCAACAAATTCCCAATCATTATCAATTTTACTATTATTATTAGATTTTACAATGTAATAATAAATACTTGTAGTAATTGGTGCCATTCCAATTATTAAATATATACTAAAAGACATTTTAAAAATTACTAATATAGTATAGATAAAATATAATAACGCCAATGGCGAATTAAATTAATAATTGATATAATAAAATAAATAATTAAAATCGCTGAAAGCGATTTTAATTATTTATTTATATTCTAGCAATATATGTAATTCGCCATTGACTAATTACATTAATAGTTGATATAATAAAATAAATAATTAAAATCGCTGAAAGCGATTTTAATTATTTATTTATATTCTAGCAATATATGTAATTCGCCAAAGGCGAATTACATTAATAGTTGATATAATATTGATACATTTTTTTATTTAATTCATTTGTAAAAAATTTTTTTTGATGATTCTTATGAATTATATATCTTAAATAATCTTGACAATGTATTTCAATCGAATTTTTATTAACAAATAATTGTAATTCATCTAATTTTTCATTACGACTATTAATTTTTGATATAGTTTGTGTATGAGTTTCTAAATTTTTATTTTCAAAGTCACTCCAACATTCATATTGTGTTTTAATACTATCAAAAGGACATTCCATAGTTTTATTAATAAGTATTATTTTTAATTTATTTTTTTTGTAATTAAATTTCTTTTAGGTAGATTTTATTTGTCTTCATATATGTATCGTATTATTGCGACTATTTGTTTTAATTTGATTATTAATTGGAATTTCATCAATAATACCATTTGAATGAATAAAAGTATATTTATTATCTACTTGATTAACTGCTGTTTTAGATTTATTATTTGTAATATTATTTTGTTGAATGTAATGTCCCCAAGTGATATTAAGAATAAAATTATCTATTTTTTTAATAATTTCAACTTCAAATCTCATATCTTTTAATTTGTCGTGTAAAAATATGGCACAATCTTGTCGATTATATGGTGGAACACCTAATTTAAATGGTGGTATCTGATATAATAATGAATTATCTCCTTGTTTTGCTTTATTAATAATTAGTTTCTTTACTTCATTTAGAAAAATTTCATAACATTTAATTTTATTCATTTTCAAAGTATTTGAAATACTTTGAACATATTCTATTGAGAAATGTTCTCTATTCATTTTATTATATAATATATTAAAAAAATATATTTAATATTATTATATATATTTTTTAATGAATGTATAATGAAATTAAATCAGCATTAATTAGTTCTGCGTGTATATCTCCAATTATGACAATAATTGATATGTCAGTTATTCAAAGTCAAATTAAACATATTTCATTTGCTAAATCATTAATAACAACACAAAAAAATATTTTTAATAGAACATTACCATTTTTTAGACCATTATATACAATGAATTTTGTATATAGTTCTACTTATATAACAGCAAATTGTAGTAATTATTTAGTAAAAAATAAATATATAGAAAAAAATGGAAAATATTTTGTTTTATTTTCAACTAGTTTAGTAAATATTGCTTCTATTGCGTATAAAGATATACAATATTCAAAATATTTTCATAATCCTAATCAACAAAATATTCATTTAAGAAGTAATCATTTTAATTCATATTCATTATTTGCGATCAGAGATATGATGACAATTAGTTCAGCATTTATTTTTAAACAAGATATGAATAAATATTTAGAAAAAAAATATAAAATATCACATAGAAAAGCAGATTTCATTAGTTCAATGACATTACCAATTGTAACACAATGTTTTAGCACTTCAATTCATATTTTGTCAATTGATTATTTACAAAAACCTGAAATTACATTTAAAGAAAGAATACAACATATTAAAAATATATATTGGAGTGTTTGTATTGGAAGAATGATTAGAGTAATACCAGCATTTTGTATGGGAGGATTTCTTAATGATTTACTATTACAAAAAAATTAAATTATATTGTATGTATAGATTTAATATGATTTTCAATACATAATCTTTCTAAATATTGTTTCTTAAATGGATGTTCTCTACATATTTTAATATGTTTATAAATTGTCCTTAATTGATCGGACATTTTCCATATATCGATTGAATTATTTTCATCGTGAATAAAATCTAAATGATAACAATAAACCATTGATTCAGGATAAACAATTAGATTATTATCTTGAATCCATAATTTATTTAACATTATTAAATTACCAAATTCATCAGGCAATTTATCAATTTGATTGGTAGATAGATTTAGTAAATATAAATTATCTAAATAACACATTTCTTTTGGAAACTCTGTTATACCATTACAACTTAATGAAAATATTTCTATATTTTTACAATTAGACATTGTTACTGGTATTTTTTTAATACAATTATAATCAAAATTACATTCAACTAATTTATTTAAATTACCAATTTTATCAGATAATTTTGTTAATTTATTTGTTTTCAAATACAATTTTTGTAAATTTACACAATCAAATAATTCATCAGGTAAATATTCTATATCATTATGATAAAGCATCAATGTTTTTAGTTTTTTACATTTTCCAATCTCCTTTGGAATAAACATCAATTCATTATATTCCATTTCTAAATGTTCTAAATTGATACAATCAAATAATTCTTTTGGAATAAATTTAACTTTACTCATATTACATTTAAATTTAACCAAATTACTTAATTTATTAATTTCATTTGGAATTTTAACACACAAATCATTTTTAAAACTAATTGTTAAATATTTTAAATTATTTAATTCTAAAATTTCTTTTGGAAATATATTATTAGTATTATGTGTGAATTTATCTAATTCTAAACATTCAAGATTTTGTAATTCAATTAGTCGCTTTGGAAATGTTTCAATTAAATTAAAATTACATTTTAATTGAGTTAGTTTTATTAAATCACCTATTTCTTCAGGAAGAGTTGTTAATTGATTATAATTACAATTTAATTCTAAACAATTTGAAAAATTACCAATTTCTTTTGGTATAAATGATAAAGTATTAATAGAAATATCAATGTTGTTAGTATTATCATAATAAATTTGGTTACAAAGATAATTATTGACTTCAGTTTGATTTTTTCTTGATAAATCAAGTTTATACATTTTTTATAAATTTAATCAAATAGTTTTAAATAAAAATAAATCATTAAAATCCCTTTTAGCGATTTTAATGATTTATTTTTCTTCAAAGAAAGCACAATAACATAAAACAAAGTTTTATGTTATTGTGGGTTTATTTAAATGTAAATAAATAAAATCCGTAGGATTTTATTTATATTCACTCAACGAAAATTAAGAATTACGCCGTAGGCGTAATTCTTGATGTTTTGTTAAATAAATGATTACATATTTTTTCTACTATTTTTGGTGGAATACTATTTCCTATTTGAGTGATTTTATCTTTATCATTTCCAAATAATTTATAATCTTTT
>Ga0172365_10004378_pt1 | contig 10448 bp, 11 predicted proteins | sample LakKivSesite48cm_FD_114535 | JGI IMG/M metagenome (GOLD analysis project Ga0172365, IMG submission 114535) | Sediment microbial communities from Lake Kivu, Rwanda - Sediment site 48cm | ecosystem: Environmental > Aquatic > Freshwater > Lake > Sediment | place: Rwanda: Western Province, Lake... | reverse complement strand
GTGACTATTGCGGCTATGCCTATGACTATGCCCAGGATGGTGAGGTAGCTCCTCAGCTTCCTGTTGCTGAGGTTCTTTATCGAGTAATTCAGCAGGTCTAGGTGTTGCATCTACTTCGCCTTCTTCTTGAAGTACCTCCTGTACACGAAGTATCCAATTGCCCCCACCACAACAACTATTATGAATATTGAGGCGAGGCCCATGCCCGCTGGTGTCTGCGTCAGGGCTGCGATGTTTGGTGACACGACTTCCAGCGTCACGTCCTGTGTTATGTTGTATTCGGTGTTATAAGCATCCTTGCAACGCATGGAAACGTGGAGAGGGTACATGCCCGGCTTTAGATCGCTCTTGGAATAGATTGTATATTGCACGCTTGTGTAATCATCTACATCCAAGCTGCCGATGTAGCTTTTTGGGGAGTCCAGCATCTCAAAATATTCGCTTGTTACGGACACCTCAAGCGCTCTCAGGTTTATGTTGCCGGTGTTTGAGAACTGCATCGAAAGCGAATACTTCCCTCCTGGAGATATAGGTGCGGGGCTTGTATTCGGGGTTATGGATATCTCGGGGGTACCTCCTACTTCCACACCGACTTGCTTCTGTATTGCGGTCTGCGTCTCTCCATTTACGTTCAGGTAGTTGATTGTTATTATCAGCGGATAGTAGCCGGCAGGCGCGCTGCCGCTCACACCAATTTCAAACTCCATCTGTTTCTTGGAATCCGGCTGGATGAGCTCGGCATATCTCTCTGACTGGCCCAGTGAAGTGAAGTACGCGGATGCGGAGGAAACCGTAACCTTTGCCGAGTAGGCGTTGCTGTTGCCGTTGTTGGTCACGTTCACAAAAAGCTTTGTCTTTTCACCTGGTTCTATGACGCTCTTCTCTGACCTTGCGTCAACAAGGAAGTCAACAGAGCTCTTGACTACATTGACCGGAGTTATGGTTATTGACGTGTACTGCTCAGCTCCAAGCGGATCTCGGTATGCCACGGCAAGGGGGATGGACTGCACCCCTGATGAAACCGAAGCACTTGCAACGATTGGAAGTTTGAAAGACACATTCTGCCCAGTTGCCAAGTCATTTAGTGAGAGTTGGGAGACCTGGTCAAAGAAGAAAGATGTGGAATTCACTGTTAGCACCACTTTTGATATGCTGCCTCCCTCATTCTTTATCTGCCCGTCGACAGTGAAGCTCTCTCCTGGAGTTATCGGCTTGAGAAGGGTGAATGAGAAACGGAATATTGGCGGATTGGTTACGCTGATGGGTATTGAAAATGTCTTTGTGTAGGAACTGCCTCCCTCTGTCCAGAATGCGTCCAGCTTGAGGTTGTATATTCCTGGTGTGACACTGTCCTTTATTAGGAAAGGTATTGTGATGACGGTGGAGCCAAGGCTGCCCAGATCACCGAGCTGAACCCTGTTTGAGGTGAACGTGAACTGCTCCCCTCCCTGGTATATCACAACGCCGCTGAGGCTTGATGTTGACGGATTGTAGACCGTTATTGAAGCGGAGCCCATCACACCGGGCTTCAGCGTGGTCGGCAGAACAGAGTATGCAGTTATCTGCACATCTGCGGATGCCACTGCAACAAGCGCTAACAGCGCAATAAGTAAAGCTTCCTTTCTCATTTGACCACCTCGGTTTTTTCAATAAGTCCATCTTTAATATAAACTATCTTCTTAGCATGTCTCGCGATATTTATATCGTGGCTGACTATTACTATCGTATAACCTTTCTTATTGAGTTTCATCAGGAGCTTTATTATCTCCTCCCCTGATTTTGAATCCAGATTACCGGTCGGCTCATCAGTGAAAACTATGCGCGGGTCGTTTGCCAAGGCTCTTGCTATCGCAACCCGCTGCCTCTCCCCCCCGCTGAGCTCTGATGGTTTATGCTCTGCCCTCTCCCCCAGCCCGACAAGCTCCAGCAACTCGACCGACCTCTTTCTCCTATCCTCTGGGGAGAGTCCGTTGAAAATCATGGGCAGCTCAACGTTCTCTACCGCGCTTATCGTGGGGATGAGGAAGAAGAACTGGAAAACGAACCCTATTTTCTTGCTCCTCACCTCTGCAAGCTCGTTGTCTGTCATGGTTGAGACATCAGTTCCATCTATGTACAGCCTGCCGCTCGTTGGCTTGTCAAGGCAGCCCATTATGTGAAGGAGCGTGCTCTTGCCGCTCCCTGAAGGGCCCATTATGGAGAGGGAGTCCCCTCTCTTCACAGTGAGGTCAATGCCTCTAAGCACCTCTAGCTCGACATTCCCCAAGAGGTATTTTTTCTTGAGATTCTCTACCTTTATCACATCCATGTTACTCCCTCTGCGAGAACAGGAAAGCCCCCGCCAGTATGCATGCAATGCAGAATCCCGCAAGCACTGTGAAATCCAGCCAGAGCGGCATTTCCGAAGCGTTGATGAAGCTGCCTCTAAGCCCGTCAACCCCGTAGGTTAATGGGTCCAAAAGCGTTATAAACTGCCATGCCCCGAGGTTCTCGAGCGGGAACAGGGCGCCTGACAGGAGGAACAGGGGCATGATGAGAAAATTGGTGATGAGCTGGAATCCGTGCATGTCCTCCATCTTTGACGCTATTGCTATGCCCAACGCTACAAATGAGGCTGATATGAGGAACATGAATAGCAGCGCAGCCGGAAGACCATAAAGATTAAGATGCACACCAACCAGCAGCGATACTCCTAGGAAGAGGATTGCCTGGATTGTGGAAGTTGTCATTCCCCCCAGAGTTATGCCCAGCATTATCGAAGTTCTTGAGAGTGGTGCGACCATTATCTCTTTCAGGAAGCCGAACTCCCTGTCCATGAGCACCCTTATCCCGCTGAATATCGCTGAGAAGAGAAGCACCATGCCTATGATGCCGGGCGTGAGGACATTCATGTAGTTGCCCCCGCCGCTTTGGGCCTGGTAGGCCGGCCCGAAGCCTGTTCCGAGTATGAGCAGGAAGAAGAACGGCATTCCCAGCGTGCCGATGACCCTGCTCTTGGCTCTAAAGAAGCGTATGACTTCCCTCTTCCAGAGGATGTAGATGCCGCTTATTTGTTTGTTCATATTGACTACCTGTTCCTGCTTCTTATCCTTGCCCTGAACCTGTCAAGCACTCCGGCTTTCTCCTCCCTAATGCTCTTGCCCGTGAGCTGCAGGAATACGTCTTCAAGCGTTGGGTGGCGGAGTGAGATTGAATGAATTTCAAGTTTGTTCTTCTGCGCAACGTCGAATATGACAGGTATGAGGTGCTCAGCATCCTCGGCGGATATGTTCATCTCTCCGTTCATGTTTTTTATCTTCTTTATGTTTTTTATTTTTTTCAGGTGCGGCAGCAAGCCCGGGTCTGCCTCAAGCGAGATTATATCGCCACCGATGGAGTGCTTCAGTTTTTCAGGTGTGTCAAGCGCAATAATCTTCCCATGGTCTATTACGGCTACCCTCTCGCAAAGAGAATCTGCCTCCTCCATGTAATGAGTTGTGAGGACTACCGTTACCTTCTCAGATTTGTTCATTTCTGTTATATGGTCCCATATATTCCTTCTTGTCTGCGGATCCAAACCGAGAGTTGGTTCATCCAAGAAAAGCACCTTCGGGTGATGTATCAACCCTCTTGCAATCTCCAGCCTCCTCTTCATACCACCCGAGAATTTCTTAACCTGCATGTTAATTTTTTCGGATAAGTCAACAAGTTCGATAACCTCCTTTATCCTTTGTTTCCTCTTATCAGCAGGCATTCCGTAAATCATCCCGTGAAAGTCCAGATTCTCGTATGCAGTGAGCTCGTCGTCAAGGCTGGGGTCCTGGAACACTATTCCTATGGAGTTCCTCACCTCGTCCTGCTGCCTGTTTACGTCAAACCCATTCACCTCTGCCGTGCCGGATGTTGGTTTCAGGATTGTGGACAGCATTGAGAGCGTCGTTGTCTTTCCGGCCCCGTTAGGGCCGAGCAGCCCAAACAGCTCCCCCTCCTTTATCTGCAGGTCCACCGAGTCAACTGCCGTTAGGCCGTTGAACCTCCTGGTCAGTTTGTTCGTTTCAATAATGTATTTCATCAGATCACGGCTGCATGACCTTTTCAAAAATGGCGCATAGCTTGGTGAACGATTCCTTCCTCCTTTTTTCAGGAAGTTTTAGGAACTGCTCCCTGAACCTGTTGAACCTCTCAAACTGCTCGCTCAGCTCCTTTATCTCTGTATCGTCAAAGTTGTAGACGATTTTCGTTATCAGCGGAAGGAAGACTGTCCCCATGTCGCCCCTTTGCATTACTTTCTGCCTCCCTTCTGCAAGATGTTTCCTGCCGTGGGCGGTGATTACGTAGGTTATCTCCCTCCTCCCCTCAGCGTCGGAGAGCTCGGATTTGATAAGCCCTCCATCCTCCATCTTCCTCAGCAAAGGGTAAATTGCCCCTGGACTGGGCTTCCAGTTGCCCAGCGTGAGGCTGGCTATCCTCTCCGTTATCTTCTTGCCGGAAACAGGCTTCTCAGCCTCGCATAGTATGAAAAGCTTCAGCAGGCCTTTTGCGAATATTTTCATATCGGATATGATATATAACTGAAAAGATTTATATAAGTTTCGTTATTATGCGGCAGTTCAGAGTGGGACGGCAAACTCCTCCGTGTGATAATTTAATATATGAGAAGTTGCAAAAATAGGGTTATGAAGAAGAGCAGGTTGTCTCTGAAGGACAGACTAGGGCTTTTTCTAAGCAACTACAAGAGGCTTCATGAGGCCGCAGTCACGCATCAGCACGAGGGAGTGGGCAGGACGGCAGTAGATATCATCGCGGGAAGCAGGATGCTCTCGGAATGGGACAAAAGCCAGTACTTCGGTGACACTGCGATATTCTCGCCGCACCTGTCGGTTGCCGAGAATGCTTGGGGCAGGATAGAGGAAAGCAACGCTCCAGAGCTGAGCAAGCTCGACAGGGCAAAATTCGTTGCAAGCTTCTCAAAGCACGAGCCGGTTGCAATTGACGCGCTGGACTTCATAGAGAGGAGCGACATCCATGAGGAGGACAAGGTCAAGAATGCGATGTATATAGGAGCGCATACGGCTCACCTGTCAATTGCAAGGAGGACGCTTAACCTAATAATCAGAAGCAGGCTGAGGGGCGAGGAGAAGTTGAGATACGTAAGGGAGCTCGCCCAGGCATCAAAGCACAGGGATATCAGAAGCAAAGCAGTTAAGTGGCTTGACGATTTCAAGGTTGTGCGGGGCTGATCTACTCCTTGAATGAGACTTTCTCCTTAGTTCTACCTCTGGCAAAGGTCTTGCTGCCTCCCCCCGCACCGCCGAATTTAGAATACAGTTCTGAAAGCAGTTTGTCCGCCTCCCTTTCTGAACCTTCAACTGCCGCGGCAACCACGTCATTGTCCTGGTTGGCAAGCACTGCCACTACCTCCTCCTCCGCAACGTGCAGAGCAATCTTCTCAAGAAGCTTGGCATCAACGTCCAGAACCTTCCTGACAATTCCATTCTTCGCCTCTGCAACCAGTTTACTGGCCTCCAGCTCCGCTATCCTCTCCTCCAGTTCCTCTACCTTCTTCCCCCTCTCCTTCCACTCGGTGAAGAATCTGTCCTCCGTAGATGCAAGCTGCTCTGGCGAAACCTTCAGCTTCTCAGAAGCAGTCCTCAGCATATCATCCTCCTTCTGCACGTATTTCAAGGCTTCCTCGCCTGCAACGAACTCAATCCTGCTGACCCCGTCCTGGATTCTCTCCTCCTTTATTATTTTTATCATCCCTACCTTGCCAGTGCTGGGCAGATGCAAGCCAGCGCACGCCTCTGCATCAACCCCTCCCTTGACCTCGACTATCCTTATAATTCTGCCCGGGCATGCGCCTCCCTGATATATGCTGAACCCGTACTTCCTCTCTGCCTCTCCCCTCTCCATGTTCATTATATTTATCTTCCTGTCTTCGAGCACGATCCTGTTCGCGACATACTCTATGCGCCTTATCTGCTCAGGCGAGAGCTTCTCGTAATGCGTTATGTCCAGATGCGCCCTCTCCTTCTCCTTTTTTGCTCCTGCCTGCCAGATGTGGCTTCCAAGGACATTCCTGCATGCGTAATTCAGTATGTGCGTAGCACTGTGGTGTCTCATGAGGGCTTTCCTCCTTTCGCCATCAACATGGAGGTAGACTCTCTCCCCTTCTTTGAAATCAGGCTTCTCGAGAACGTGGAACACGACTCCCGCAACCTTCTGCACATCCAAAACTTTCACTCCGTTGATTGTTCCCAGGTCCGCAGCCTGCCCTCCACCCTCGGGGTAGAAGATTGTCGCGTCCAGGACAACGGCGTCGTTCCTCACCGCGACTACCGTTGAGTCCAGTTCCAGCTTTTCCGCATCCTCGTAGTAAACCGCCCTAGTCTCCGGCAAGCCGGTTGCATCAAAACGGGACTTTTCCTCCTTCTCAGCAATGTGGTTCCTGGTGAGCGCATCGTAGAAGTCGGCCGGGATCTTCACTTCAACCTTCTCCTCCCTCGCAACCTTGTGGATAAGTTCTGGGGTTATCCCCTGCGATTCATATAGCTTCGCCAGCTGGTCTGATGAGAAGCTGCTGCCCTTCTCGAGTATGTCAGCAACAATCCTCCTTGACTTCTTTATTGTCAAGCCGTACCTGCCCTCCTCAGCATCTATGATTTTCTGCATGTGCGGGAGGTTCTCAAGCAGCTCAGGGAAGAGCGGCTTCAGCTCTCTGCAGTTCAGCTCGATTATTTCGTTTAGCTTGAACGGGAAGTTGAATTCCTCTATGAAGCTCAGCGCCCTCCTCAGCACAACCCTGAGGTTGTACCCCCCTCCTGTGTTGCTCGGAAGCGCACCATCCGTTATCGCGTAAGCAAGAGTTCGCGCATGATCGCAGATCGAGTATATCGCCTCAAGCGGCGCTATCTCTGACTCAAGCTGCTCGGCAGTTACTCCAAGTGACTTTGCAATGTCCCTCCTCACCTTGCCGATATCGGTCGCAACATCCATGTCAAGCGAACCGCTCATCCTGGAGTACTTCAGGAACAGCTCCGGGTCATGTTCAATGCCTGCCTCCCTCTTCATCTTTCCCACAATCGGACCGAAGACGGCATCATAGCTGGTGGGAGTGCCCTGCGTTATCCATGTGAACCTCTCAAGCCCTGCGCCCATGTCGATTACTTTCTCGTCCATCTCCCTGTAGCTGTTAATGTCGCCCAGAAACTGGGTGAAGACTGCGTTGCCCAGTTCCAGCCCCCTCACATAGTATTCAAGCGAAAAGCCGAATGCGCCGTAGCCTATCCATGCATCCTCCACGAAGACTATCTCCTCTTTTGGAATCCCGAAAACCTTGTTCAAAAGCTCGAAGTCAAGCTCGATGCACCGGTCCTTCCAGTAGCCCTTTTCATTCGCGATTGCATGCTGTCCAATCATGACAAAGGAGCTGTAGTGCCTGCCTGTTATCCCTATGTTCGGTATGTCCGAGAACCTCAGGCAGACCTGCGGGACGATGAGGGGGTTGGCCGGCAGCTCGAAGGCAACCGTCCCTTTGTCTATCCTCTGGAAGTCTATTATTGATGCCACTGTGAAGAACAGGTCGGGCCTCCAGCGGGACACAACAGGGTATCTCCTAACCGAAGTGTGTCCTTTTGAAACGAAAAACTTGTCAATCTCCTTCCACGTATCGGCATAGCTGAACCTCTTCTTTGTAGGAGGGTCGCCTATGAACCCATAGCTCTGGCACGTGACTTCGGGGCAAGTCATGCTGTCGGTGAGGGTCCAGAAGAACTTCCCGCATTTCTGGCACTTCTTTCTGGAGTAGCCCTCCTTCTTGAAAAGCTCCACTTTCCAGTACTTTTCATGGTCTTTCTGGAATTTCTGTATGAGTTCTTTCTTTCCCATGACAACCAGAAGGATTTGTGAAACGGTATATTAAAGCTTTTTTGGTCTCATCTCTTCTTCTCCCTCTGGTATTCAACGTAGGAGTAGGTGATGATGTAGACCATGACAACGATGACGGGGATGAGTATGAAGAACGCAGCGTAGGACGGGAGGAATATGCCGAGCAGTGAGATTACGGCTGTCGCCTTCAGCAGCACTCCTCCGCGTTTATGCGTCTTGCTCCAAACCCTATCGCTGCTTAGCGTCCACGGCGTCTGTATGCCAATGAACCAGTTCCTTTTTGCGTTCTGAGTCAGGACGCCTGCGCAATAGAGGAGGATTCCGAAAGCGGGCGCGAGAAGCTGCACCATGTTGAATTCCAACCCGAAGTTCCAGATGAGGGTCAGGAGGTATATGTAAAGCAGGAAGAGGGAAAAGACGACTACGAACATATCGTAGTAGTCCCTGAACTTCTGGATGTTTGATTTGAGCGGGTCTATGACGGGTATTATGATGAAAAACACTGAAAGCAGCGCTAGGAGGATCGGCATGAGGAAGGTCCCCCAGAATTTGGGCATGCGGCCGTCGACCTCGCCCGCCATGTTCCAGTGGGACGCGACCTTTTCGGGCATCCGCGGGTAGAGGTAAGCACCGATGATGAAGGAGACCAGGATTATCGCAGCTACAGCTGCCTCGCTTTTTCTCATGTATACACCATTCCCTTGCGATGTTTAAAAATATTCTGGTTCTTCAGAGTATTTTCTCCATTGGGGCGACGACGAACTCCTCGCCAACCCTCTGCTCAACATCCCCGGAGTAGTGATAGCCCCTGTTTCTCAGAAAATCGCGGGCGTTTGGGGTGAGGGGCAGTATGCTCGACCTCTTAACTTCAAGCTCTTTGAGTCTCTTTTCACTCTCCTCCAGCAACGCCCCTCCGATACCCTGTTTTCTGTACTTGAACGGTACTGCTATCAGAAGCTCCGCATTCTCGTGATCCTCCAAGAGAGCAACAGCGCCCCCCATTACCTTTTTTGTTTCTTTATCGACTGCCACAAGTTCAACGCAGGGTTTTCTGCAAGGTTCTTTCTCAACGGTTTTCATGCCCTCCGCCGTGTAGATTCTTGCGAGCTGATTCCTCTCCTCCTCGCCCTCGAGTGCCTTTATAACGAATTTTGCTTCCCCAAGCTCATCCTTTCTAAGACTTTTCAGAGCCATAGTTAGTTTGCTCATTTGAAGTATATATAGGACAATGTTGCAATTAGTAGGATTTATAAAGTATTTTTCTGCTAAAGTAATGGGGGCCCGTAGTCGAGTGGTAAGACGTCAGTCTCACACACTGAAGATCCCCGGTTCGATCCCGGGCGGGCCCACTCTTCTTGAAGCAACTGTTTTAAACTCAGAGACACAAAATTCAGCCATGGCTGTTTTTAGGGTGAAGGACAAGAGAGAGGAGCTGTGCGGGATAGGGGAGAAGCTGGCGAGGGAGGGAAAACATGATGAGGCGATAAAAGTATTTGAGAACGCGCTGAGCGTGGATGTGAACTACGCCAAAGCCGCGCTCGGCGTGGCAGAGAGCAAGATGGAGAAGCTGCAGAAGGCTCTCATTCCTTTCAGAAGCGTCGCCAAAGTGAGGAAAAGGGAGGAGTCCTCCCGGCTCGGGGAAGTTGCAGAGGAGGATATAAGCTATTTCGGGCCGGAAGTCTTCAAGCTCTGCCAGCATTCTATGAACGACTACCTTCTGGTCAAGCGGCTCATTGAGACGTGGCAGGACACTTCGAAGCTGCTTAGTTCAAAGCCGAATATATTGAAGGAGTGTGATGAGAAAATTGCGGAGCTCCAGCAGATAAGAAAGGAGTTGTATTCGGCACAATGATTTTAAATGTTAGATTTGATAATAAACAAACCGAGCTCCGATCGTCTAGTCCGGTTAAGGATTCAGGCCTCTCGAGCCTGCGACCCGGGTTCAAATCCCGGTCGGAGCACTGAGCCATAGGCTCAACTCCCCACCTTCCCAAGCAATTTGCTGTTCCCGAGCTGGTTCTGAGTGGCAAGGTTTAAATAGACTGCTACGAGAACCCACCTTGGTTAAAAGACCCTCGAGTATAGTGATCAGATGTCGCTTGCTGCTTGTAGCACTCTTATAAATCTTAGTTGATATAATAACGACTAAAGAGGAGGCTAATAATGTCTGAGCTATCGAAAATTTATACTACTGTTTAATATCCTCAAAACTAACAACAAAGCTCCTCTTCTGGCATTTCTCAACCATCTCCCTACCCCTGGCATCCTTCTCAGCCTCACTTGCCTTTTCAAGCTGGACCACCCTGAGGCGCAGCTCTTCAAGTTCTCCAATTTCTGATCGCCAGGCAGATATGGGAAGAACGAATTTCCATTTTTCGGTCAAATCAGCTAAACACATATCTTTATAAGTACTAATACATTAATACAAACCGTGAAAAATATGAATAAATTTTTGCTATTAATTGCAGTAATCGTGATTATCTTAGTAGTGATTTTCTTAGGAATTGAAATGAACATTATAAACCTTTATGCACGCGCTGGCCCTGCAGTAGCAATCATATCCGATAAATCCTTTCTAAATC
>Ga0172365_10004376_pt1 | contig 10448 bp, 8 predicted proteins | sample LakKivSesite48cm_FD_114535 | JGI IMG/M metagenome (GOLD analysis project Ga0172365, IMG submission 114535) | Sediment microbial communities from Lake Kivu, Rwanda - Sediment site 48cm | ecosystem: Environmental > Aquatic > Freshwater > Lake > Sediment | place: Rwanda: Western Province, Lake Kivu... | reverse complement strand
GGCTCGGAACCGGTTCCATAGCGACACATCAAAGAGAGTATCGACCTTTTAAACAGGCTCGAGCTTATGCCCGTAGTTTGAGTCTTTCAAATAGGGTTGATTGGCTCGTCTTTACAAAATCAGGTAAGCTTCCAAACGACGTTCCGGCTTATCCTGACGGTGTGTATGAAAACGATGGTTGGCAGGGTTGGGGGGATTGGCTTGGATCTGGAATCATCGCAACACATCAACGAAAGTATCGATCTTTTGTGCAGGCTCGAGCTTATTCCCGAAGTTTAAGTTTCACTTGTAGGAATGATTGGGTCGCCTTTTCGAAGTCCGGTAATAAGCCAGATGACATACCCACAAGTCCCTGCCATGTCTATAAGGATACGGGGTGGAAAGGTTGGGGAGATTGGCTTGGAACAGATTTCGTTGCCTATTTTCGAAGACAGTATCGCCCTTTTGTGCAGGCTCGAGCTTATGCCCGAAGTTTAAGTTTCACTTGTAGGAATGATTGGGTCGCGTTTTCGAAGTGCGGTAATAAGCCAGATGACATACCCACAAGTCCCCCCCAAGTCTATACGGATACGGGGTGGAAAGGTTGGGGAGATTGGCTTGGATCGGGCATCGTCGCGACAAGGAAAAAAACGTTTCGCGGCTTTGAGGATGCAAGAGACTTTGTTCGGGGGTTAGGTCTTAAGTCCCAGCATGAGTGGTTCGCGTTTTCGAAGTCTGGAAATCGACCAAGCGATATTCCTTCAAATCCACGAGTTGTCTACCAAGACAAGGGGTGGACCAGTTGGCCTGATTGGCTTGGCAAAACTAGTGGCAGTTGAACCGTCCCAGGAGTAAAACATGTCGAGTAAATTCGCTACCGTTTTCCAAACTGGACTTCAAGAATTGGTTTCTCGTCACATATTGAGAACACACCCATGAGGTACACTCTTCTCGTCTCCAGTGCCACAAAAACTCATAGTTGGTTGCCGAGTTGCCATGCATAGCGTGGAAGGGCATGGGTGATTGGCTTGGGAAAACATGATCAAAACATGATTTCAGCCCCAATCTTCAACCGGAGATCTGCCAGATGTCCGCAATCAAATACACGTAAGTATTTACTGCTTAGGGATTTCCGGAAGATCGCCGGAAAACAGGTTTAGCACGCCTTGGTGCCTTAAGTGGATTCAAAATCCAGTGTCCGCAAGGACGTGTGGGTTCAAGTCCCACCTTCGGTATTGACCCCGATTTTTACGGGGTTTCTAAAGTGTTTCTCGCGTTATTTCGAAGGGCTTTTCTCGCCGTTCCCGGTGAGAAAAACATGATTAAAACATGATTATGGAAAAATCGTGTTGATGATTGTAGAGCGATGGGCAACAGTGGAATGTTGGTATCGCTTAGCCATCTCCGAGGAACACCAGCCAATTTGGTTCTCAACTTCGTTTTGGGAATACCCTTCCATCAACAAGTGGCTTGCTAAAGTGTGACGATACAAGTGCCAACTGGCTGAATGCTCCCATCGGGTTGTTGCTAGTGACTTTTTGAGCAGGTTGGTAAGATAATTCGCCTTTTCAGGGACTCCAGTCTCTACGCTTTCGTCAAATGAATCACCAACAATGTGACTGTCATCAGAACAGAAAACGGATTTCTGGTTTGCTGGTAGGATGCGGAATAGCTTTCTAAGGTACGGAACGTGTGTGATCGGTAGGGCCGAGATTTGACGTAGGTACGGATCGGTGCCCCGCCCCTTCAGTTTTGTGATCTGTAACGTTGGTATATCTGCATCGAGATCAAAATCTGATCGGCAAAGCCTGCACAATTCAGCACGCCTTGCACCGGTTGCGACTGCAACGAGAACAGCGCAGAAAACTCGGATGGATACTACCGAACCGTCTACAAACAACTTCTGTTTGAGATCTTCGATATGTTGCATAAACTGTTTTTTGTCAAGGATAATGTTCTTAAATGCCCCCTCTCGATCAAATTCGATTCCAAGTTTCTGAAGCTGAATACATCGGTTGTCGAAATCGTCGTACTTATTAAGCTTGTCCAGCGAAGTTGCGGTTTTTACACCGATGGAAACAGAACCAAAAGCCTCTGGTCTTAGGTTTGGCACGCCATGCGAATGAAACCATTTCACCACGGATTTGAGTTGGTTTAACTTCTTTTTGATAGTCGTGGGCGCTAGTAGCTGCGCACGATTTTTGCCGTTAGTAATCACTGTACTCGCTTGGTTATCGGCCCAATCTTGAAGTTTCCTGGCACTTAAATCCTCAACCGCAATGTCACCAAAGAAATCTTTTGCGGCTTGAAGAAACAGTTCGTAACCCTGCACGGTTACCGGGGCTTTGTTCGTGGCTCTTTTATGAGTGAGAAAATCGTCCACTGCGGAGAACAGAGTTAACGGTCCCGAGTCGGTTCTTGGTTCGAGGCCCGTTTTTAGCCACTTGACCTGCTCTTTCTTGGGCCATGAATGGAAAGGATGTGCGCCATCAATTTTGACACTGTCGATCCTCGATTCAATTTCACGGAGAATACGATTGGCATGTTTCGTGCTGGTCGTGCGCGCTGAAAACGTTGTGTTGAATCCAAGTGATTGAATGCTGATGGACCAATCACCGTTTTGGTTCTTCCGTTTCGTCGCCATAATTCATTGCTCCTAGAGATAGTGCCTGCCCCGCTGCCTAACCAACTTTTCAACTCTTAAGTACTCTGCGGCGTCAATTTCGTACTGGTTATTTACAAGGTGCGCCTTAACCTTGGCGGTTTTGATGTACTTCTTGCGGCAATGATCCAAAGAGCAGTTCAATAATTCCGCTAGGTCTTTGATGTAGTAAATCTCGCGATCAAAGTACCTTGTCTTCGCCATTTCCGCTTCAAGTGCAACTAGCTTGGCCTTAACCAAGCCGAGCTGCTTGTTGTTTTCAGAAAGTTGGTCCTCAAGCTGGTTGACTTTCACTTCCAGGTACATCAGCTTTTTCCTCCTAGCTCGACTGTGACGGTACCGTTATCTTCCTTCCGAACCCGGAACTCTTCACAAATTGCGCGATCTAGAAACTGCTGGCTGATATTTCTACCAGTCCAATGCCTCCTTGCTGCGTCCATCAGATCAGCTTTTGGCATTTCACCGCCATGGGTCTTCAGTTGCTCCCTGATGAACTCCATCTTTTCAGAGTTGCGTACGTACAAGGAGGTAACTTCCTCTCCTTGTCGTCGTCCACGCAGTTGTGCAAGGGCGTTAATCTCCTGGTGAACTTCCCTCGGAAGACCATCTATTCCAATGACACTCACCAGCTCCTCAAGCTGCCTTCTGATGGATTGCAAAGCGTCGGTAAGTTGACGTTTGTTTTCCTCCACAGCAGCTCGCAATAGCTCTTGGGCTTCGTGGATCGATGGTATTTGTTTTGCCATAATACTATTCTTTGTGTACGGTCTATCCTGCTACACAGTATACTATTACGTCCGCAAAAGTCAACTCAAATCGGCAAAACAACAAACTTATTTTGTGGTCGCTCTTGCATTTCGCTGTGATTTGGTACAATTGTTAGTGTGTCTTTGCCAACCAAATCGCATTGCTGAAACACGAAACGTGGAAACGCAATGCAATACATTCATGCAAAAGGATTGATTGCCTTTAATTTCAGCAACTAAACTGTTGTTGTGTATACTTCTCCGTGGGAATGTTAACTCATTAATTCAATTCGTGAGGAGAAATACATGAAAATGAAAACAAAAGAGATTTGGGAATGTTTTTGGTGTTGGCTGCGATCTCAAGACCAAACGTGGAACAACAAAACGGCGTTTCTTAAGTGGACAGAAAACCAGCCAGAAGTTGATTGCGCCGCCAACGAAACTTGGATTACCAAACTTTACTCTGAGGAAGAATGGGGACCGAATAACTGCAGGCTGGTGAATATCTGGAGCAAAAGCGATTTCAATCAGATTCTTGAGGGCGCTTTCACAGAAGGAGACCAGCATGCAAATGTATAAATCAGAAATGATTCGCGAAATCTGTAAAGAAAACCTTCAATACAGCAATCGAGAGATCAAAAATCAAGTTTGGCGACGTTATGGACGAAGGGTCGAGAGTAATGAAATCATTAATGCGGTTGGAAGTGAGAAAGACCGCTTTAGCTATGGTAGAAGTTGCCAACTAATTCTCAATGCTGGAAATGAATTCATCAACAAATGCGGAAGCTATGACCAAGCTAAAAGAATTCTAGCCGTTTGCGGAGGCCCTCAATCATGCTGAATATGGGCGGTCACTTGGCGTTAATGAGTCGGTATCAAGATGAATGGTTGAGGAGCGATACGTACAGGAAACTAGAATCTGACGCTTTTGAAAGTTCAAAGGCGGCCCGGTTTCTACGGCTTTGCTATAAAGAGTGGGAAAAGATGCCACTAAGCGGAACTGGAATAGTAGAAGATCATGCTTGTTTGATTCTTGAACCGCACAAGCTTACGTCTCAATATTGTTCATTTACAGATTCCGTCAAGCTCACGCTTCTTTGGATTGAACCAAAATACAGGCGACAAGGACTTGGGAAGAAGATCGTTTTTAAGCTAGCGGATATTGCGACGCGTAGCGAATGCGTTTTGATAGCCGTATCAAATCCAGTTGATTTCCCAAAAAACTTTTCAGCCAAAGATGTATTGGAGAACGACAAAAAGCCGACTTGTGAGTCGCAAATAGAGTACATTAAGTATGGTTATAGAAAGCGGCAAAGAATCACCAACGCCCTTTTTAAGGAAGCTGGTTTTCAGAATATTGACTTATCGGACTCTATGGGTTCCCCAAAACGTTGCCGGATCAAAGACACGTGGGCGTTAGTCCCTGAAAATTATTCGTCGCATTTGGACTGGGACGAAAAGGGATTGTCGGCGCGGCTCGTTAAATGAATGTAATTGAATTGAAATCGAACTGTCATTGAAACTCACTTGTCACCACCAAACGTGGTATAGAAATCGTGAACATAGAAAAAATATTTTCTGAGCTGATTAAAAACTCACCAGAAGAACAATTTCTCCAGGGAAAGCTGTTGCGCATCCCCACCGCGCTAAAATATGCCGTTGAGAAATTCAATTTCAGAGTGGAAAAAAAAGAATTAGCCTATTTAATTTGGTCAACAATAAAAGGAACAAAGCCAGATCCAAAAACAGGGTGGCGTAGAATTCACCACAAGAGATTCGATTTTAAATCGGGACACAAAACAAACGCCGCCGTTCTTCAATGGCTGGAGGAAAATAAGTTTATTCTTGTTAACAAGAGTTATCGTAACGATAAAGACAATGGTTTTCCAAGGGGCTATTGTTTAATCAATAAGTCTCAAACGGAGTTAGTTGAGCTTCAAAACAAATCACTAGTAGACAATCTGAACTGCTTTACGCAGATAGATCCAGCTTGTAAACATACGAGAGACTTTCTAGACTTTCTTCAAGTTGACCGCGAAGCGATCAAAGTAGATTTGCAAAATCTGTTGCGATACGACGAGAAAAAACCAAAAACGGTCAAAAAAAACAAGAAAAAAACCGAAAACTTAGACGTCGCCGTTGGATTGTTACAAATAGGACAACCGGTTTTTGAGCTGGTAAATAAATCTGGAAGAATTAAACGGGGACCAAAAGGAAATAGACTTTATAACCCCTTTGTGAGGCTGAAGAAATCCCTACGGCGATTTTTCACTTACGAAGGTGAGCCGCTGGTTTACTTTGATATGCAGGCCGCCCACCCATGTTTACTGGGTAATTTCTCACAAGATGAAAGGCTGGTTCAGGATTGTTGTGATGACGGCGATTCTTTTTACCAAGGGCTTTTGAACAACCTTGGAACAGATAGAGATACAGCAAAACGCCGCTATAACGCATGGGCTTATGATCAAATCAGAGAGAAGTCAAAAGTTGGGCAATATATGATAGATTATTATCCCGCCGCTGCCACGTGGGTAAATGAAAACAAGAAAGGCCAAAACGGAAACAAAAAGTTTTGCTGGGAAATGCAAAAGAAGGAAGCGGAGATTTTTGTAGACGGAATTTATCTAGCGATTTGCGACAAGGGAATTCCCGCGATAACAATACACGATGGCATAGCAACGCTAGAAAAAAACAAAAAACAAGTAGAAACGATAATACAAACAGAGATAAAACGGCGCGATCTTAAAATAAAAATAAAACAACAGTTTTTTTAAAAACAAATTAGACAACGGCAATACTATATGATTACACTTAGAGCCAAACAAATAATCATTAATTGTATTTTGGGGTGAACCAGTCGTGAACAGGAGCGACTAACTGACGACTTCGCACGAACCATCCTAGCATCCCAGACGCGAAGGCGGAAGGTTCTTTTCTGAAGATAAAACCCCACCATCTAGAAATCTGATTTTTAATTGGAAGGACCTTAACGATGCCAATCCCTGATTTTCAGAGTTGTATGCTTCCTTTGCTGAATGTGCTCAAAGATGGGAAAGAATGGGCAATGAAGGACCTTACCGATCAGTTAGCGGATGAATTCGAACTCACTATAGAAGAACGGGAGGAACTATTGCCAAGCGGTCCGTCACGTGTTTTGGTCAATCGTGTTGCTTGGGCAAAAACATATCTTAAAGAAGCCGGCCTCGTCGCCCCGGTACGTAGGGGCGTAATAAAAATAACGGCAACAGGCTCGGATGTTATTAAAGCCAATCCAAATCGCATTGACGACGCATATTTGAGACAGTTCCCGCCTTATCTAGAGTTCCGGAATCGCGAAGGTAGGAGTCCAATGGCCCGGAAAAGGAGGGCAACTAAATCGGATGAATTATCACATGTAGGTGATTCTGTTGTAGGTAGCTTGCAAACTCCCGAGGATTCAATAGAGGAGGCCTATCGCGAACTCCGCGATGCTTTAGCAGACGAGATTCTACAACAGGTTTTAGAAATGTCGGATAAATTTTTTGAAAGACTTGTTGTCGATCTTCTTGTTGCCATTGGTTACGGGGGATCTATAGAGGAAGCTGGGAAGACGGTTGGAAGATCTGGAGATGGGGGTATAGATGGTATCATCAAAGAAGACAAATTAGGCCTTGATGTGATCGTCATTCAGGCGAAACGTTATACAACAAATGCCGTAGGGCGACCTGATATTCAATCATTTGCAGGTAGTATGGAAGCGCAACGTGCTAGCAAAGGTGTTTTTATAACTACTTCAAGCTTTTCAGCTCCAGCACAAGATTATGTTAAGCAAATTCAACGCAAAATCGTTTTAATCGATGGGGAGAATTTGACTAACTTAATGATTGACTATGGGGTCGGCGTTTCTCCTTATAAAGTCTTGGAGCTGAAAAGACTGGATTCTGATTACTTCCAGGAGTAACGACCAAGATGGCAGCCTTTGAGCACCTGACACAACTCTTTCTTCAATGTGTGAGTAAAAAGCTAGCTTGGAAAAGACAACTAACATAGGGCAAGTTAATGAAAATGAATATGAACCATTTAGATTTAACCGTGATTTTGCTCCGAGTACCTTGCGGTTTTGGACAACTTCGAGCATTACTTGAACCGAAGATAAAACACCCCCTAAACATCACGCGAAAAAACCTCGGTTTGTACTATGGCTAGAGATAAATCGCCCAATACCATCATCGCGAAATGCGCTTCGTGGTCTCAGTTCGTGCAAGCCGTATCTTTCTTTTCCGCCAAGGACAAGGGAGATGCTTTTGAGCGATTAACCCAACTCTATTTGCAGACCAAACCCGAATACCAAACATCTCTAAAGGAGGTGTGGCGTTTAGCGGATGTTCCCGGCAGGGTTAGACGCAAACTGCCTAATCTTCCGAAATCAGACGAGGGCATCGACCTTGTCGCGGAAACGCGAACTGGTGAATTCTGGGCTGTGCAGTGTAAGTACAAGGGCGATAAAGATACGGCACTAACGGTACGGGAGTTGTCCACTTTCACCAATCTGGCGTTTAACTCTTGCGCCGGTCATTTTGCGAGAGCTTTGGTTGTCCATTCAACCAACAAGCCAGTCCGCAAACATAAGCTCCTTGGGAACACTTCGGAGATCGGGCTACAACGCTGGCTGGAGCTTTCCAAAGAAGAGTGGAAGCTAATCCACGCGAAGCTTGCAAACAAGCCTCTACGCCCCAAGCAACGCTTTCCAAGACCGCATCAGCAAAGAGCCATAGCCGCTGCAGCAGAGCATTTTCTAAAAAACAAGAAGACCCGTGGAAAGCTGTTGATGCCTTGTGGGACAGGCAAAAGCCTTTGTGCGTTTTGGATCTCGCAATCCCTCAAGTCCAAGATAACTCTCGTTGTTGTGCCTAGTCTCAGTCTCGTTAAACAAAGCGTAGAAGATTGGACGCGAGAGCTGGTGGCTCAAGACATCTCGCCGCTCCCCGAATGGCTCTGCGTTTGCAGCGATCAATCCGTGAGCAACGTCTCTAAAGATAAGTTTGTTAAGAATGTGTATGACTTGGGATTGCCAGTTACCACGAACCAGCAGGAGATCACGGCGTTTTTAAAGAAACAAACGCTGGCCCAACGAATTGTCTTTGTAACTTACCAAAGTAGCCCGATTTTCGCGAAAGCTGCGCGGTCCGCAAAGGTGACAATAGACTTCGCGATAATGGACGAGGCGCACAAAACAGCCGGGGAAAAGAGCAAGACTTTCTCCACTCTTCTATTTGACAAGAACTTGAAGATTAAACGTCGCATGTTTATGACTGCCACGGAAAGAGTCGTTCGGGGTGCAAATGATGACGTCGTTTCGATGGACGACACGAATACTTACGGCGATTGTCTCTACCATCTCTCGTTCAAAGAGGCGATTCACTCAAAACCCGCGATCATTTCCGATTACAAAATTCTGACCTTTTTTGTGACTGAAGATGAAATCAAGTGCGCGATTCAGGAGCAAAGCTACGTTACAGATACAAAGTCGGGAGTTGAAGCAGAAAATGCAAAATATATCGCCGCAGCGATTGCACTCCGGAAAGCTTGTCGAAATTTTGAAATCAAGCACACGGTGTCTTTCCACCGCAGTATTCGCGCGGCTAGCGATTTTGCTACCCTTCAGGACAGGTTTAATAACCTGAAATCTTTGCCTCCAAATATTGAATGTTTTCATATATCAAGCCAAAAAACAGCAGGTGAGAGAACGGAGTTGCTCGAAAACTTTGCGGCTTCCGAAAGATCGTTAATTACCAACGCAAAATGCTTAACGGAAGGAGTTGACGTACCGGCGATTGATTGTGTTCTGTTTGCCGATCCCAAGAAAAGCACAGTGGATATCGTTCAAGCGGCTGGGAGGGCGCTGAGACCCTACAGCGGCAAAAAGTTTGGATACATCATGGTGCCGATTATTGTTCCCGACGGAATGAGTTTTGAGGCATTCGCTGAATCAACAGACTTTCGGGCTGTTTCTAAAGTTATCACGAGCCTCTCTACACAGGACGAAAGAATCGCGGAGGAGTTTCGCATAAGCGACAAAGCAAGAGCAGGCGGAGACTGCATTTTTGAGTTTAGCGGTACTGTGCCAGTCGGTATTCAACTTGACTTAAAAGATTTTGCTGCGGCTGTGTCAGCGAAGGTTTGGGAGCGAGTTGCGAATGTCAACTGGCGAAGTTTTGAGGATGCGAGAGATTTCGTACATGGATTGAATCTTAAATCACAAAAAGATTGGAATAACTTTTGTGCTTTAGATGTTCTGCCCTTGGATATCCCGAAAACTCCGCACCGTGTTTATGAAAATCATGGATGGAGCGGTTTAGGGGATTGGCTGGGAACAGGGCGTGTTGCCAATCAGGATCGCGAGTTTCTTCCATTTAACCAAGCTCGTGCTTATGCCCGTGGCTTAAATATGGCTGGGCAGAAGGATTGGTACAATTTCACAAAATCAGGTATGCTTCAAAGCGATGTTCCAGCTTATCCTGATGGCGTGTATAAAGACGATGGTTGGCAGGGTTGGGGGGATTGGCTTGGGACAGGACGAGTCGCATATAAAAACCGTCAGTATCGTACGCTCAATCGAGCGAAAGAGTTTGTTCACGCCTTGGGTTTAAGTTCGAGAGATGAATGGCTCGACTTCACGAAGTCTGGTCGTTTGCCCAGTGACATCCCTGCGTCACCAAGCGTATTCTATATCAATAAAGGGTGGAAAGGTTGGGGAGATTGGCTCGGAACCGGTTCCGTAGCGACACATCAACGAGAGTATCGTCCTTTTGAGCAGGCTCGAGCTTATGCCCGTAGTTTGAGTATCGTAGGGCAAAAAGAATGGAGGGTATTTGTCAAAACGGGTAGGTTAGCAGACGATGTGCCAACTAATCCTGATTTAGTTTTCAAAAAAGTTGGTTGGATTAACTGGGGAGATTGGCTCGGAACCGGTTCCATAGCGACACATCAAAGAGAGTATCGACCTTTTAAACAGGCTCGAGCTTATGCCCGTAGTTTGAGTCTTTCAAATAGGGTTGATTGGCTCGTCTTTACAAAATCAG